>OGIE01000934.1_pt1 | contig 42744 bp, 31 predicted proteins | sample 1571581 | NCBI WGS metagenome assembly OGIE01 (sample SAMEA2582021, study PRJEB24529) | metagenome | biome: Human gut stool | place: China | collected 2011 | reverse complement strand
CTCCCTCCGTCTTTTTGCTGCGCAAAAATCCACCTCCCTCGTCAGAGGGAGGCTTACGCTCGCCACCAGAAAGTGCAGACAGTTTGACGAGTACAGACACTTCGCAAGCCTCCCCCTCAAGGAGAAGGCTGGTGCCCGCTGTTCTTTTCGAACGAGAACATATAGCCCCTACACGGGGCAAGATACGGAACAAACGCACACATAAACACACAACCCCGCCCGGGGGTCAAACGACCCGAGGGCGGGGTTGCACTACTTATTAAGGGTTACGCTGCTTACCGCACAAGCTTAGCGCTGGGACGCATCGTCCACATACAGCTCGCGCACACCGTTCGCGTCCACCGCCGCTTTGGCAGCGGGTTTCGCCTCGGCAAAGCCGTTTTTGCGTGCTTCAAAGAACTTGGGCGCCACCTGCGGGAACAGGGCGTAGCTCAGCACATCCTCTTCCGACACATCCTGGCCTTTCAGCTCCTCGCGGTATTTGTCCATTTCCGGCTCGATCAGATCCGCCGGACGGCAAGTCACCAGCTCGGCATCGCCGATCGCTTTTTTGCGCACTTCCTCGTTCACTTCGCCCGGCAGACGGCCATATTCGCCGCGCAGCAGACCTTTGGACTCTTTGGTGAAGATTTTGTACCGCTCACCGGCGAGCACATTCATCACCGCCTGCGAACCCACGATCTGGCTGGTGGGGGTCACCAACGGCGGGTAGCCGAAGTCTTTGCGCACCCGCGGCACTTCCGCCAGCACTTCGTAGTATTTGTCCTCGGCGTGAGCCTGTTTCAGCTGCGAAATCAGGTTGGACAGCATACCGCCCGGCACCTGATACAGCAGCGTGTTGGGGTCAACATTCAGCACCTTGGGATCCAGATAGCCTTCCTCTTTCAGCTTGGCAGCCACACCACGGAAGTGCGCCGCCGCTTTGCTGAGCTGCTGCAGATCCAGTCCGGTGTCGCGGTCGGTGCCCTGCAGGGTGGCGACCAGCGATTCGGTCGCGGGCTGCGAGGTGCCGCCCGCCAGCGGAGACAGCGCGGTATCCACGATGTCCACACCGGCCTGCGCCGCCATCAGATACACCATATCGCCGGTGCCGGTGGTGTTGTGGGTGTGCAGATGGATCGGCACGCTCACATTTTCCTTCAGCTTTTTGACCAGCGAATACGCATTGTAGGGCAGCAGCAGGTTGGCCATATCCTTGATGCAGATGGTGTCGGCACCCATTTTTTCCAGCTCGCACGCCAGCCGCACAAAGTATTCCTCGTTGTGCACCGGGCTGGTGGTATAGCTCAGGGTCGCCTCGACCTGGCCGCCGTACTCTTTGACATATTTCATCGCGGCAGCCATATTGCGGGTATCGTTCAGGGCGTCAAAAATACGCACAATGTTGATGCCGTTTTCCACCGACTTTTTGCAGAACTGCTCCACCACGTCATCGGCGTAGTGCTTGTAGCCCAGCAGGTTCTGGCCGCGCAGCAGCATTTGCAGCGGGGTTTTGGGCATCGCTTTTTTCAGCGCGCGCAGCCGCTCCCACGGATCCTCGTTCAAAAACCGCATGCAGGAGTCAAACGTTGCGCCGCCCCAGCATTCGATCGACCAGTAACCCATGTTGTCCAGCAGCTCACACGCCGGCAGCATATCCTCGGTGCGCATACGGGTTGCGGCCTGCGACTGGTGTGCGTCACGCAGAATGGTATCGGTAATTTTCAAAGGGTTTTTCGCCATTGTTTACACCTCCGTTATCAGCCGGCCAGCGCGATCATCACGCCGGCGGCAATGGCCGAACCGATAACGCCGGCCACGTTGGGACCCATGGCGTGCATCAGCAGGAAGTTGCCGGGATTTTCCGACTGGCCCACTTTCTGGGAAACGCGCGCCGCCATCGGCACAGCCGACACACCGGCGGAACCGATCAACGGGTTGATCTTGTTCTTCAGGAACAGATTCATGAACTTGGCCAGCAGCACACCGCCCGCGGTACCCAGACCGAAGGCCACAATGCCCATCGCCAAAATCTTCAGCGTGCTCACATTCAGGAAGGTCGAAGCGGTCGCGGTCGCGCCCACCGAGATTCCCAGGAAAATGGTCACGATGTTCATCAGCTCGTTCTGCACCGTTTTGCTCAAACGCTCGGTCACGCCGCATTCCTTAAACAGGTTACCCAGCATCAGCGAACCGACCAGCGGAGCCGCCGAGGGAACCAGCAAAGACACGAAGATGGTGACCACAAACGGGAACAGGATCTTTTCGGTTTTGGACACCGGGCGCAGCTCTTTCATCACGATCTGGCGCTCTTTCTTGGTGGTGAGCGCTTTCATGATGGGGGGCTGAATCACCGGCACCAGCGCCATATACGAATACGCGGCAACCGCGATCGGTCCGAGCAGCTGGGGAGCCAGCTTGCTGGTTACGAAAATGGCGGTCGGGCCGTCGGCACCGCCGATAATACCGATGGAGCCGGCTTCCATACCGGTGAAGCCCATCAGCTTGGCGGCGATAAAGGTAACGAAGATACCCAGCTGCGCGGCAGCGCCCAGCAGCAGGCTCTTGGGGTTGGCGATCAGCGGACCGAAGTCGGTCATTGCGCCCACACCGAAGAAGATCAGGCAGGGATAGATGCCCAGTTTCACGCCCAGATACAGATAGTCGATCAGACCGGGGGTGACGGTGCGGGCATTTTTAGCAAAGGAGAAGGATTCGTTCAGGATCAACTCGCCCTCGCTCGTTTTCTGCACCGCGTCGCCGTCCGCCACAATGGTGAACGACTGCGGCGTTACCTTGCCGTTGCTGTCGGTAATGTTCAGCGTACCGTCTTTGTTCAGATCCATACTTTCCGAAACCGACACATCCGATACATGGCCGATGAGCGCCGAGGTCACCGTTTGACCCTGATAGGACACGGTATAGATCACTTCTTTGGACGGCAGCACCGCATAGGACTGCTCCACCTGGAGCTTTTGTCCCCGATAATCAAAGGTGGTGGTGCCGGTGTTCAGATCGGTGGAATCCACCACCGCTGCGCCGCCGAACATATCCCAGTGGGCGTGACCGCCCGCGAACAGCTCTTCATGATACATATCCGCGCCGGGCAGGTTGGTCAGCAGCATACCGAACGCGATGGGGAGCAGCAGCAGCGGCTCGAACTTTTTCACGATCGCCAGATACGACAGCACACACGCGATGACCAGCATCACGATGACCTGCCAGTTATTCAGCATGGAAAAGCCGGTCTGCTGCAAAAAGTTAGTAATGGTTTCAAGCATAATTCCGTTCCTCCAAACTCTGTGGTCGCCGGCTTACGCCAGAGAGCACAGGAGGGTGCCGGACTCCACAGCCGCGCCCTTGGTCACGTTGACCGCCGTCACGGTGCCGTCGGCAGGAGCCATGATCTCGTTTTCCATCTTCATAGCTTCCAAAATCATCAGCACATCGCCTTTTTTGACCGCTTGGCCGTTCTGCACATTCACGCTCAGGATCGTGCCGGGCATCGGGGCGTTGATCGCGGTGGCGCCGGCCGGAGCAGTAGCCGCCGGAGCAGCAGCAGGAGCCGCCGCCGGAGCGGAGGCGACAGGGGTGGTGGCTTCGGTTTCGCCCATCAGTTCGACTTCGATCTCATAGGCGGTGCCGTTTACATTTACACGATACTTTTTCATACAAAACACCTTTCTTTAGTGCGGCGGGTACCGCCATTAGATTTTTTTGATGCTCAAAATACGCAGCTTGGTCACATCGGTTCCCATTTCTTCCGCGAGAACCGCGCTGACAGCAGCCACAAACTGCTGCCGGTTGGGGATTTCCGCCGCCGGCGCGGGCGCCGCCACGGGGGCTTGCGGAGCAGCCGTCTCTTTTTTGCCGGCAACGGCGCGGTAGACCACGCTCATCAGCATGCACAGCGCGATGATGCAGATCAGACCCACAAACACCACACCCAAACCGATGATGATGACCTGCCAGCTGGGCATTGTGTTGATGGCACTTTCTCCGGCCTTGGCAAGTATAGACATATCCATGCCTCCTTTCCCAAAGACATATTACAATAGGTAAATATAGAACAGACGCAGCGCGCCCGAACGGGAAACACCGCGCTCGCCAAAACAGGGGAAAGTTCGAGAATGACACAATTTTAACAAATGTGGTTTCCCAAATTCTCCCCCATTCTAACAATTGACATCATGATACCACAAAACGGGGGCGAGTTCAAGATAAAATCGCGGGGTTTTTGCAATTTTTCCGGCTCCCCGCGCAGGACAGCTCGCGCATCCGCCAGGCAAAAAGAAAACCGACCGGTTTTTTGGAACCGATCGGTGGATGGTGGACGTTAACGGACTTGAACCGCTGACCCTTCGCACGTCAAGCGAATGCTCTACCAGCTGAGCTAAACGTCCATATTTAATTGAGCGAACATTATTATACCGGATGGAGAACGGTTTGTCAAGAAGAAATTTTCGCACTTTTCCGCTGCGAAAAATGCGTGCTCGCGGAGGCGGGCGGTTTCAAACTGTCCACTTTGGGGCGGTAAAATTCGCCAAAATCCGGTCATTGTACCGAAATTTGCAGGACGAAAAAATTTGACTTGCAAAATCGGCGCACATATACTAGAATATATCTTGCTATCAGTAAGGGGAAAGGACTGGGTTAACATGGCAATGGTAACCGATATGAGCAAAGACGAACTGACCGCGCGCGCTGCCGAGCTGCGTGCGCAATATGAAGAGTACAAGGCGATGGGATTGCAGCTGAACATGGCGCGCGGTAAACCCGGCCCGGAGCAGATGGATCTGACGATGGACCTGCTGTCCTGCGTCAACGAGCGGGACGGCTTTGTGAGCGACAGCGGCGTGGATGTGCGCAACTACGGTGTGCTGGAGGGGATTCCCGAAGCGCGCCAGCTGTTTGGCGAGGTGCTGGAAATGGACGCCGACAATGTGATCGTGGGCGGCAACTCCAGCCTGAATCTGATGTTTGACTATATTTCGCAGGCGTATGGCATGGGCGTGTGCGGCTATGAGCCGTGGAGCCGTCAGGGTGCGGTGAAATTCCTGTGTCCGGCGCCCGGCTATGACCGCCACTTCGCCGTGACCGAATATTTCGGCATCCAGCTGATCGCGGTGCCGATGACCGAAACCGGCCCGGACATGGACGAAGTGGAGCGTCTGGTGGCGGATCCGCTGGTCAAGGGTATTTGGTGTGTGCCGATGTATTCCAATCCCGGCGGGGTGACCTATTCGGACGACACGGTGCGCCGGTTGGCGGCGATGGAAACCGCTGCGCCGGATTTCCGCATCATGTGGGACAACGCGTATGGTCTGCACCACCTGTCGGAGGAGCACGACGAGCTGCTCAACCTGTACGAGGAACTGAAAAAATGCGGGCACGAGGATCGCGCGATCTTCTTCTGCTCCACCTCCAAGATCAGCTTCCCCGGCGCGGGTGTGGCGGCGCTGGCGGCCAGCCCGGCCAACATCGCCGACATCAAAAAGCGTATGAATTTCCAAACCATCGGCTATGATAAGATCAATATGCTGCGCCATGTGCGCTATTTCCACGACCGCAAGGGGCTGGAGGAGCATATGAAGCTGCACGCCGCGGTGCTGCGCCCGAAATTTGACGCGGTGCTGGATACGCTGGAGCAGCGGCTGGGCGGCAAGGGCGTCGCCACTTGGCGCACCCCGCGCGGTGGCTATTTCGTCAGCGTGGATCTGGCGGACGGCTGCGCCAAAAAGACGGTGCAAATGTTGAAAGAGGCGGGCGTGGTGCTGACCGGCGCCGGCGCCACCTATCCTTACGGCAAAGACCCGCACGACAGCAATCTGCGGCTGGCGCCCTCCTACCCGCCGGTGGAGGAGCTGAAAACCGCGATGGCGTTGTTCTGCATCTGCGCCGAGCTGGTGTACATTGAACAATTGCTGGCGGCGTAAGCGCGGCAGCAATATCCCCCATTGACCGGGGGATGATACGATTCTAAAGAGCTACCCAACAGGAGCGGAGCACCCATGTGCCCCGCTCCTTTTTTGTGTCCGCGGGTATGAAGTTGGTTTCACTATTGTGCGATGGGCGGTAGATTCCCACTCTGAACGAGCATATACAAATCCGCGGCGTGCAAAAGCCTTCCCCTCCGAGGGGAAGGTGGCGCGACCGCAGGTCGTGACGGATGAGGTGTCAGAAACCCATAAAATTTAACGATATAATAGTTACGCACGTTTTTTGTTATTGTGGAAACCCGTAGTGCCCTATATCCAACCATTTCTACCTCATCCACCGCCGGAGGTTTGCGTATATTCCCAAGCGGAAGGCTTCGCTGCCTGTTTTGGGCGCACATCGCTAAAGGGCGGGCAAAGCGACTAACTCTCCACATTTCCAAGAAATATAGCGGAGTTTCCGCTATAACCCCTGACAAAAACGCCCTCCCCGGTGGGGAGGGCGTTTTGGAATAATTGCATAATATCCAGCTCGTTATTATCCCTTGCGGCGGGCGCGCAAGCGGGCGAAGAAATCGCGCAGCAGCGCGGCACATTCCTCCTCCAGCACCCCCGCCGTCACCTGCGGGTGGTGGTTATACGGCATCGCAAACAAATCGGTCAGCGACCCGCAGGAGCCCGCTTTCGGGTCGCTCGCGCCAAACACCACCCGGTCAATGCGCGCGTTGATGATCGCGCCCGCGCACATCGGGCACGGCTCCAGCGTCACATACAGGGTGCTGTCGGTCAGCCGCCAACCGCCCGCGTTGCGGCACGCCTCGTGAATCGCTTCCAATTCGGCGTGTGCCAACGCATTTTTGTCCACTTCCCGCCGGTTGCGTCCGCGCCCGATGATCTCGCCGTGCCGCACCAGCACCGCTCCCACCGGTACCTCGCCATCCTCGGCGGCTTCGGCCGCCAGCGCCAGCGCGCGGCGCATGTATTGCTCGTCCATTGGCTCCTCCCGCTTACAGCACGCTGTACGACAGCGTGTTCAGCAGCGTCATCAGCACCAGCAGCACCAACGCCACCACAAACGCCGGCGACGACAGCAGCCCGCCCCATTTTTCGCGCGCGGACAACGATGTCCACCCGGCGGAGGGGCGATCCAACAACGGCGACTCGCTCGCTTTCAGCGCCAGATAGCACGCCACCCCCAACACCGCCACCAGCAGCGACACGATCATATCCAATCGGGTGGCAGCCGCCTGGCTCATACGACCGGTAAAGAAGGTGAGCACCACCGCCATGGCGTTGTTCAGCGTGTGCAGCGTGATGGATGTCCAAATATTGCCGGTTTGCACCACCACATAGCCGCACACCAACCCCACGATCAACGCAAACGGAATTTGCAGCACATTGCCGTGCAGCAGCCCGAACAGCAACGCCGACACCGCCACAGCGAATCCATCGCCATACGGCCGCAGCGCCTGCAGAATGTAGCCGCGAAACACCATTTCCTCCAAAATGCCGGGGATGATCGCGGTAGCAAACAGATGGATCAGCAGGCTGCTGCCGGTGGATTCCACATCGCCGGTCGCGTCCGGCCAGCCCACGCCGAATTGGCTCAGCACCCCGGCGAAAAAGTTGGCGACAAAGTTCGCCAAAATACACACCGCCAGTCCCATGCCCACCAGATAAACAAAGGACAGCGGCTCCACCCGCCGGTGCTGACCAAAGGGGTGGATGCGTTGTTTGCAGATCAGCGCAGTGACCACCACCGGCGGCGCCAGCGTCAGCAGATAGATGCCCATATTCAGCAGCGACATCGCGTCGCTGCTCAAGCCGTAGTTGTCGGCGGTCAGATCCAGCATCCCCATGCCCGCCATCATAAACAGCGGAACTGCCGCCAGCACCTGCATGCATACCACCATCATAATCAGGCTCATGCCCACAAAGTGCGCCTGCCGCCGCAGATCATGCCGGTCGATCGCCGCCGCCAATCCATGTTGTGTATAAACCAATGGGCGCATATTGCCCCACCTTTCTACCATAAAATCGCAGGCAAAAAATACCTGCCCATACTAAGTTTCAGTATACCGCAATCGCGCGGATTTCGCAACCAAAACCGGTCTTTTTTAGCCACCCGAAAATCTTTTGCAGCCAAACCGGTGTTTTTTGTCGGTTCCCCTTGCAAATTGTCGGCCATTTGTGCTACAATAATCTATAAATATTTTTATAAGGAGGACAGGCGTATGGTAAATACCCATGCGGAGGAAAAGTTTTTGAAAGAAGGGTTGACCTTTGACGATGTGCTGTTGATTCCGGCGTATTCGAATGTTCTGCCCAAGGACATTGCGGTCAACACTCGTCTGACCAAGGACATCGCGCTGAACACCCCGTTGATGACCTCGGCCATGGACACGGTGACCGAAGCCCGGATGGCCATTGCGATGGCGCGGGAAGGCGGCATCGGTGTCATCCACAAAAATATGTCGATCGAGGCACAGGCCGACCAGGTCGACCGCGTCAAACGCTCGGAAAACGGCGTTATCGTGAATCCGTTTTTCCTGTCCCCCGAACACACGGTGGCGGACGCCAACGAGCTGATGGGCAAATATAAAATTTCCGGCGTGCCGATCTGCCGCGACGGCAAGCTGGTCGGTATTCTGACCAACCGCGATATGCGGTTCCTCACCGATTTTAACCAGGAGATCGGCACCGTGATGACCAAAGACAATCTGGTCACCGCGCCGGTGGGCACCACCATGGAGCAGGCGCAGGAGATCTTGCGCCGCCACCGCATCGAAAAGCTGCCGATCATCGACGAAAACGGCTATCTGAAAGGGCTTATCACCATTAAAGATATTGAAAAAGCGGTCAAATATCCGCTGTCGGCGCGCGACAAAAAGGGTCGTCTGCTGTGCGGCGCCGCCATCGGCGCGACCGCTGATGTGCTGGATCGTGCCTCGGCGCTGGTGGAAGCGCAGGTGGACGCGCTGATCCTCGACTCGGCGCATGGTCACAGCCAGAACATTTTGAACGCGGTGTCCAAGGTGAAAGCGGCGTTCCCGAATGTGTCGCTGATCGCGGGCAACATTGCCACTGCCTCCGCCGCCGAAGCGTTGATCGATGCGGGCGCGGATGCGGTCAAAGTGGGTATCGGCCCCGGTTCTATCTGCACCACCCGTGTGGTCGCCGGTATCGGCGTGCCGCAGATCACGGCGGTGTATGACGCAGCTTGCGCGGCTGCCAAATACGGCATTCCGGTGATCGCGGACGGCGGCATCAAATATTCCGGCGATATCGTGAAAGCGATCGCCGCCGGTGCGGATGTGGTCATGATCGGTTCGCTGGTCGCGGGCTGCGAGGAGTCGCCCGGAGACACCGAGATCTATCAGGGTCGCCAGTTCAAGGTGTACCGCGGCATGGGCAGCCTGGGTGCGATGGCCAAAGGCAGCAAGGACCGGTATTTCCAGGAGGACAACAAAAAACTGGTTCCCGAAGGCGTCGAAGGTCGTGTGCCTTACAAGGGAAATCTGTCCGAAACGGTGTATCAGTTGATGGGCGGTCTGCGCGCCGGCATGGGTTACTGCGGTTGCGGCAGCATTCCGGAGCTGCAGAAAAAAGGCCAGTTTGTGCGTATCACCGGCGCCGGCTTGAAAGAAAGCCATCCCCACGATATCCACATCACCAAGGAAGCCCCCAACTACTCCATCAACGAGTAATCATACGTTTGCAAAGAGCCCCTGCTGCGGCAAATGCCGCAGCAGGGGCTCTTTTTATCGCGATGAAATTTTCCCGAAATCACTCGACCGGCGAGTGGGGGCGGCTGCGTCCGTCAAAGGCGGGATGGGGAACTCATCTCATCCACAGACACGAGCCATCAAAGAACGCATCATGGCCTGATAAACCCGCCCTTAGCTGAGGAGCGCCACGGTGATCGTGCCGACCGTTGTGTCGCTGGCAGCCTTGTCCAAAACACCGGAAAGATTCAGCGTTGCCGTGGCGGTGGGGGCTTGATCATATGTGGTGTTCACCGCAGATGCCAAAGCCAGCGTGTCGTTGCTGTCCGTGCCTTCAAAGGTACCGGTGATGCCGCTGTAATTTTCCGCCGCCTTGTAGCTGAGCTTTGCGTTGATAGCGGCATTGGAGTGGTTGGTGACGGTCACGGTGTTGCCGGTGGCGGACCAGCTGGCGTCATATGCGTGTTTGTCGGGATTCCAAGCGCCATCGTTGTAGGTGAAGTGCATGGCATCCCAGGTGATGGTCACGCTGTAAACGGTGGTGTCCGAGTCACCTTTGTTGTAAGTGGCCGTAACATTCTTGGAGGCGCTGCCATCGGATGCGTCAATGGTGTCCGCAAAAACGGAAACGGTGGTCATGGAAAGCACCATGGCCAGTGTAGACATAAGCGCAATGATCTTTTTCATGATTTTTCATCCTTCCTGCGTATTTTTTATCTATATCAACCCTGCCGCCCCGCTGCTCCGCCTTTGCCGGAGCGCGGCTTTGGGGTCAATACCGGTTCAGCTTTGTCACCTTGTCACGGTGACGGTTACGGGAATTTCGGCGTTGAGCGTCGCCCAGCGGCCGGTTGGTTGATCATAAAAGGAAACCACAAATTTTCCCTCATAGACCCCTGCCGTGAGCTTTTTCTCAGCATCCTTTGCCAGATCCAGCGTCGTCACCTGGGTGCCGGGCGTCAGACTGCCGGACTGCAGGATCACCGTGTCCTGAATAACGAGCTGCACAAGGGCGTCCTGATTGGATCTGGCGGGGTTGCCAAACACCAACGACGCCTTCTTGTCCGTCAGGTTGATGTCCACCGCCTTGGAGTAGGTGAGAGACACGGCGCCACCGCCCTCCGGGGCATCCAGCTTCTCGTCGGAGCTGTCCCCCGGAACAGGCTCCGCGTTGGTCTCGATCTGCGGGGGAATCGTCGTGTCATCCGGCGCCAGCGTATCCTTTCCGTCGCGAAAATACAGCGCCCAAACGCTGGCGACGACCGTGGCAAAAAACAGGAGCAACAAAAGCAACAGCAACAGCCACCGTTTTTTGCCTTTCTTTTCCTCCTCTTGCGCCGGAGCGGTCTCCACTTTCTTGTCTTCCACTTCCATTATGTATCCCCTCCCAGACGAACGGTAACCTTGCCGACGGTTTCCGCATACATATCCTGCGTCGGCTTTCCGGACAGATGCAGCCAGGCAACTTTCTTATCCCCGGCGGGCAGCGCCACGGGGCTGTCTATGACCGTGTCCTCTTCGTCCGCCACGCTTCCCGCCACGGAATCATTGACCTGTGTATAGACAAAGGACACGCTGACCTCGCTATCACCCGCGTTCTCTACGGTGATCCTGTTGCCGTTCCGGCTGTCTGCTGTCCATTCGCCCGCCGTATAGGTATGGGTCGTCGGGTCCCAACCGCCGTCTGTATAGGTGAACGCCATCTCACTCCATGTGATGGTGACGGTTATGATCTGCCGCTCTTCGTAGCCACAGATCTCGCAGGTGCGCTTCCCGCCGCTCCATTCGCCAAAAACGTGATCCGCCGGGGTATCTGTGCTGTCGCACCGGGAGCACTGCTTCCAGTGCCGGGTGTCGTTGGTCACCCAAACGCCGCCTTCATAGTCATGCCCCAAGGCAGGGATCGTCACATTTCTTGTCGCCCCGCAGATGGAGCATTCTTGCTTCATCGTACCTGCTTCCGTGCAGGTAGCCGCTGTTATCTCTTCGGCATCAACGTAATCGTGTGCGTGCCGTACAGTAATATCAAAACTAAAGGTCGTTGGCTTGTAGCTTGTGGTATCATCCGGTGTGAAAAGAATTTCACATCTCGTGGTATCCCAAGTCGAGGTGGGCTTAAATATCCTATCGGGATCCACCCAGGCGAATGTGCCGGAAACAGGCACCTTGCTGTACTGATTTTGCATGGCGGCATTAAGAATAGCGTAGTCACCCAAGCGATTGCTGCCGGAATTCAGGTTCACCGTGATAGCATCCGGCCATGTGGCGACCTCCGGCGTGGACGGCTCCACCGTCAGCTTTTGTACCGAACCCGTTACCGAGGCACTTTTGCCATAGTCGAGATCCGTGCGTGTAATGGTCGCATAGAAGTAGTATATGCCCACGGGCAGGTCACTGGGGGTATGATAAGAAGGTTCATCGATCGTACTGGTTATACGACTTGTGCCCACCAATTTACCATTTTTTCCGTCCGCATCACATTGGAACCACTCAAACAGATAGTCATAACATTCCCTGTTGAGCGAAATTCCAAAAAATGCTTTCGACCTGTCTCCGTATTCGATCGTTTGATCTCTGTGCCAATCAATTTTCGGCTGACTGATCCACAGCGCATAGAGGGTCTGATCGTCGGTAAGATCGACTATGGAATCCCTTGTGATCTCCTCACCGCGCCCCTCGGTTTTCGTATACCAGCCGCCAAAACCGCTGCCCTCCTGGGTAGGCACAGGCAGCTCGCCGTAGGTGCTGCCGTAAACCACGATTTTGCTCGTTGGATCAACCTCTCCATCGCAAGCATCAAAAGTCACGGTAAACTTCTTTGCAGTCCAGCGCGCATAAAGCGTGTGGTTTGCCGTTTTGGTGACGGTCGTGGTGTCATCCACCTTGGTGCCGCCGGTTTTCGCCGTATACCAGCCGGTAAAATCATACCCCGTCCGGGTGGGCGTGGGAAGAGTGCCGTAGGCATCTCCGTAGGTCGCCGTTTGGCTTGTCGGAGACACCGAACCGCCATTAGCATCAAAGGTTACCGTGGATTTCTTGCCGGTCCAGTGCGCGTAGAGCGTGTGGGCACCGAAGGTGGTGACCTTAGTCGAAGTGGACACCCTTGTGCCGCCGGTTTTTGCCGTATACCAGCCGTCAAAGGTGTAGTTAGTCCGGGTAGGCGTGGGCAGCGTTCCATAGGTACTGCCGTAAGTCACGGTCTTGGTGGTTGTGCCGACCGAGCCGCCATTGGGGTCAAAAGCCACCTGCTCTACGGCGGTCATATCACCGAGTGTTACATCAAACGACATATTTAATCTGTTTGCGTATGTGCTTGCGTACTGCGTACAAGCCCAAAAGCCAAAATTCAGTGTAATCGTCTGTTCTGCGTCGGTATCGTTTTTGTAAACACAATCAAGGGTATTGGATAGTACAGCACCTTTATCTATATTACGAGTGGTACCGCTTGAGGAACCCGTTCGATATCCTCTAAGAAGGGACTGACCATCCGCCTTTACGCCATAAAACGAGGTATCCGTTGTATCTTTTGTGGCCGGAATCATCTGGGTTAATTTTGCCGCAGGGGTTTCACCAAAATAAAACAACTCGAAGCTGGCAGCGGCAGTCGCTCTTTTGTTGGATACCATTTGTTCCGCTGTCTGCATGGCAAAATTCTGCTTCACGGTACAGGTTGTTTTTGCCGGAACAACAAGACTGGTGGTAAATGGGAAAAAACAAAACTCTGCATTTTTGTTGCTTTGTGTTGTAACCGTAAAGTTTTTTCCATTGTCTATATCACTGGCCCCACATACAGCAGTATACGGCCCCTGTACGGCACCAATATAGTAGGTGATACTACTAATATCGTAATTATATCCACCCTTAAAATACTGCGTCTTATGGTAGCTGGTAATGGTTGGCTTCGCATTCGGGTCCGCCTTTGCCGCCAACACCGACACCGGCACCGCCGTATACACCAGGCACAGGCACAACGCCACGCTCAACAATCGCTTCCAGAGAGTCATCCATCCCACGCTCCTTTTTCCGCATATCCGTCCGCTTTTTTCTCAAAAGGCGCCGGCATCCGTTTGCGCTGTATTTTCCGCCGCCCGTCAAGGAAAAAGGGGGCTTGACAGCGGCAAAGATCTCTTCTACAATGACATCATAACACGTTCACCCATGAACGAATCAAGTGGTTTTTTGGAGGCTTTTTCTATGGAAATGGAAAACAAAGGACTCTTCCAGATCACCGAAGCCGCCCGCGCCTGCGGGCTCTCCCGCAGCACGCTCCTGCGTATGGAGGAAAAGGGGCTGCTGACCCCCGCCTACATCTCCCCCGATAGCGGCCGCCGCTATTACGACAATCACAATGTCGCCCGCATTCTGCAAATCGAAAAGTTCCGCGCCATGGGCGTCAACACCGAGGATATCCTCGGCTACTTTGTCCGGGGCGGGGAGGCAGCCGATATGCTTGCCGCTCTGGAGAGCCGGCTGCATGACCTGCAGCGCAGCGTGGAGGAGTTGCGTCTGCGATCGCTGGAACCGCCCGGCATGTCGGTGCAGATCATGACCCTGCCCCCTGTCACCTGCATTATGCGTCGCTACGAGGGACATACCATCCGGGAAAAGTACAACGCCATGTATGAGCTATATAGCGAGTGCATCCGGAAGGGCTATGTACTGTCGGACGAGCCGCTCTTCGCCATCTCGGATCGCAAGGATTATCTGGATGGCTACATCGGCAGCACCCCTTTTCCTTTTTATGTATGCGTTCCTCTGCGCGCGGACAAAGCCCCGGCGGACGCGGTGGAGCTGCCGGAGTATCGGGTGCTGTCGGTGCTGTACTGCGGCGAATACAGCGGCATAGACGAAGCGTGGTTGACCCTGGGGCGCGAGGTGAAAGCCCGCGGTCTGAAGCCCATAGCCCCGCCGCGGGTGCTGGGCATCGTGGCACCCTACACCGGTCGGGAGATCGACACCCGCCGCTACTGCTCCCGTCTTGTTGTGCCGGTGGAGGCGTGACCGCTTCGCTTTTTATAAAACGAAAGCCACCGGCTATGCCGGTGGCTTGACCACGCCCTATAAGGGCGTATCGCCTGTGGTCGCCCCCTCAAGGGGGCACGGAAAAGTCTGGTGATCACAACGTTTACCTTTAGCAGCCCCCGATCGGGGGCTGCTTTTTGCTTTTTCCGGCGCACCCGCACCGCATGCAATATGGGCAATCTCCAAGCCCTCTCTACGCGTGCAAAAAAATCTCCCTGCGCGTAAAAATTCTCTTTACACGCAGGGCTTTTCTTTACATACGAAAACTATCTACACGCGAAAAAGCCGCCCCAAAAAGGGGCGGCTTTTTTAAGCGTTGGTTGATCCGGATCAGCTGAATTTGATGGTCAGGATCTTCTTGCCGGTGATGGTGAACGGCACATAACCGTCTTTGTCCATGGTCAGATCGTCCACATGTTTCTCCTCCAGAGACACCAGCTCGGCTTTGTTCCAAGCCTTGCCGGAGTACGCCGGCAGCTCGAACTCGGCTTCCTGACGCTCCACCGGAGACTGCGGTTTCGCGATCGGCGCGATGCCGCCATTCAGACGAATGGTGGTCTCGACCGGTTTGTCGGACGGGTTGAACAGACGCACGACATAGCCGGTGCCATCTTCAGCGCGTTTCACGGCGCTGACATTCAGGCGCTCGGTGCCCAGCTCCAGGAAGGAGTGGGTCTCAGCGTTTTTACCATGCGCAGTGGGCGCAACCTGGCACATCAGGAAGTCCAGGTTGAACTGCTCGGAAGCACCCCAAACGTTCGCTTCCTCCCAGTCGCCGGCGTGCGGCATAAACGCATAGTGGAACTGGTTCTTGCCCAGGCACTGCGAGCCTTTCTCCCAGCTGTAATCCTGCATATCGGAGGTGACGCAGATGCGCAGCGGGAAGCAGCGCAGCAGCGACAGATACACGGTGTTCTGCTCATCGTCCGCGACTTCGTAGGCTTTCAAACCTTCGTTCAGCATCGCGACGCCGTGCTTGCCATCGGTGACATCCACGAAGGAGTTCATCGGGTGCTCGGTCATCGGGATCTCATCATACAGCGAGTAGTCCAGTTTCGCGACCTGGCGTTTCAGCACGTCGAACTGACCCTGCGCATAGGAGAACTCGGATTTGATGTTGGTCGGGAAACCAACCTGCAGATAGTGGTCCTCGGAATTGTTGTCCACAGTGGTCTGCACATCGACATAGCGGCTGCCTTTTCTCAGGCTGACGATGCTCTCGATGGTGCAGGGGTTCAGGTGCGGAGAACGGGTCTTTTCGTCCATGGAGCGTTTCTCCGGCAGAGCCCAATCGATCACGACGCGGAAAGACACTTCCAGCTCGCCATCGTGAACCAGTGTGATTTTCGCGTTCTGGTTCAGGGTGGTGAAGGTTTCGTCGTTCTCGGGCAGGATGTGCTGCCACGGATCACCGATCTCGCCGGTGTCTTTGAAGAAGTTCAAGCCGTTGTAGGTCTTGTCGTTCTCTTTGTCATAGACGTTGAAGGTACCGTTCGCGTTGAAGGTCACGCGCAGGTACTCGTTTTCCATCGCCTGCGGGCCACACAGCATGGTGACCGGAGTCGACGCACGGACATAGCCCAGAGGCTGCACTTTCATGGTTTTGTAACCCATCGCCGGGATGTCTTTGACTTCCAGCTGGACGGTGTACTCCTGCGTGTGCAGCACGTTGGCGGTATCGTTCGGATTCTGGATGATCTGCGCGTTGTTCTTGTTGGTCTTCAGAATCTGATATTTCACTTTGCTGCCGTCGGTATCCAGGATCTGGAAGTTCTGAGCATTCCAGTCGGCCGGGATCTGCAGCACCGCTTTAACCACTTCCGAGCGTTTGAACGGGGCGGGGTTGAACACCACCAGCGCCGCATCGTCACGGCTCCAGTTGCGCAGATCGATGTCGCCGGCGACATCCATAAACGCACGCTCCAGCACGCAAGCGCTCATCTCGCGGCTCTGGCGATAACGATAGATAACATCCTCGTACACAACGTCGCGGCCGCAAGCACCGATGCTATCGTGACCGTGGTTCTGCAGCAGGTAGTTATAGGACAGGTCGATCTGGTTCTGCGGATAAGGTGCGCCGCACAGAGCAGCGAACACAGCCATCGGCTCCGCATAGTTTTCCAACTGACGCTCGGTGTTGAAGTTCGCCTGTTTCACATAGGTACGGGCAGAGGTGATCCAGCCCATCATACCGGAAACAGAACCCTTGGTGAACGGAGCGCGCATTTCGCCCTTCAGCACACGGGTGTTGGGATCGAACTCGTCGATGATGCCCTGCTCCATTTCACGCAGCGTGCTGTGGAACACATCGGCATTCGGCAGAGCCGCATCCAGATCCTCGATCATGCGCACTTCGCGGATGTCGGGGCAGGAGGAGTCGTGGCCGTCCGACCAGAAACGGTGAGACGTGGTCCAGTCGTTGTCCTGCTCGCGGATCGCCTGCTCGCCGCGCTCTTTGATGTGCTCTTTGTGATACTCGAAGTACGGGTGAGTGTACTGATAGTCCAGCTCGCTGTAGTTCTCGTCCACAAATTTGAAGATACCGTTGTTGTCGTTCCAGTGGAAATCACGGATACCCTCGTTGGGCAGGTTGTAATACACCGGGCGCTGCACGATGTACCAGATGTTGTAACGCGGGCGTTTGCCGAGACGGGACGCATAGATGCGGGTGCCGTCCGGGCTTTCCCAGAAGAATTCCGAAGTCGGAGCTTCGTATTCGTTCAGGCCGCGATAGAAGGAAGCAAAGTGAATGTCAAAGCCGGCATAGATCTGCGGCAGCTGGGAGATCTGACCCCAACCGAACGGAGAATAACCGGTTTTGCTGACGCCGCCCATTTCTTCGGCGATTTTGTGACCCAGCAGCAGGTTACGGATCAGGGATTCGCCGCCGACGGTGAATTCGTCAGGCAGGCAGAACCACGGACCGATACCGATGCGGCCTTCGGACACGAGCTGTTTGAATTTTTCCTTTTTCTCCGGATAGATCTCCAGATAATCCTGCACAGGCATGGTCTGCGAGTCCAGGTGGAAGTGACGGTACTTCGGCTCTTTCTCCAGAATGTCCATCAGCATATCCAGCATATAGCCGAGCATATACTGCGTGCGTCTGGCGGAAAAGCGCCACTCACGATCCCAGTGGGTGTTCGAGATGAAGTGGCATTGGATCTTCTTGTTTTTGTCCACTCTGTTCAGCTCCTTATCCTTTGATGACTTTCAGAATCTCTGCGAACGAATCGCAGTAATGATTACACAACGGCTTGGTGCCGCTTTCGACAATGTTACCGCCCGCGATACCCACGGTGGTGTAGCCAGCCAGACGCACCGAGCAAACGCCGGCGCCGCTGTCTTCGATACCGATTACGCTGTTGCGCTCGGAGAACGGCACGCCCAGACCCACAACGCAGGTCTCGGAATACAGCCACGGATGCGGCTTGGGAGCCAGCTCGCCCAGCGTACCCACGCTGCCTTTACGCAGCGGGAAACCGGCAGAGATGATGGCATCGTAGAAATCGGTGGGTTCGCCCATGCCCAGCGTCTGGAACGCGGACTTGATTTCCGGATAGGCTTTCTCGTACAGGCCGGAGGTGACCAGACCGATCTTGACGCCCATATCTTTCAGTTCGTACAGGAAATCCTTGACGCCGACGGTGGGGGTGAAAGCGCCCTCTTTGCCGCGGCCGGCCATGATCTCCTCCATCTCGCGATGGGTATGTTCAAAATAGAAGTTGCGCGCGCGATCCAGCGACTCGCCGGGGCAGTATTTGTCGATGCAATACTGCAGGTGCTCGGACACGCTGTGGCCGGAAACGAACGGGATATCCGACTCTTCCAGCTCAAATTTCGGGTTGCCCAGCAGGCTCGCGATGCTCATCTGGATGATCCAAATCCAGAACTCTTCGCTGCGCACGGTGGTGCCATCCAGATCCATCAGCACGGCTTTGACCGGTTTCTCGGTCGTCACCGGGTACAGCGGATAGTACGCCGGATAAGCAATCGCCGATTTCACGCAGGCCAGCGTGTGGTCGCCAAAGGAAACGAACTCCACTTTGCTGTCGCCGGTTTCCACGATGTCCACAACACCGTTTTTGCCGGTCTGGAAGTTGCCGTCCTCGGTCGCTTCCAGCGCGCGGAAGCCGCTCTGGCTGTCGATGTCACCCAGATCAGGGATATGAATGGTTTTGGTAATGTCCATAGATCACGCATCCTATTCTTTGTTTTTGTGAAATACCGGGGTAATTATATCACCCCCGCTGTTGTAATGTCAAGAATTTCCGGCTTTTTTCTTGTGGAAAACCACCAGACAATCCTCGCGGTTCAAAAAGAGGGTCATTTTTGAACGTCGGTGCCCTCAAATTCGTGGGTCCAATCGTCGATCTTGCCGAAGCTGTACACGGTGGTGTAGCCCAGCTTCCGCGCTTTTTCCAGCGCCTGCTGGCTGCGGGTGCCTTTCACGCAATAGAAGATCAGCTCGGTCGACTTGTCCGGATACTTCTCGGGCAGGGTGGTTTCGATGCTGCCCACCGGCAGATTCACCGCGCCTTTGATGTGGCGGGGAGCGTATTCGTCCGGTTCGCGCACATCAATGATCACCGCGCCCTGCTGCTGATGCTGTAGCGCCGCATCGGATTTGATGCCGTATTGCCGCACCGCTTCGGTATCCACCACCACAGCGGTGAACTGCTCGCCGACCACCGCGACCTTGCCGCCGTTGTATGCCACCGCGGTCAGATTGCCGCCGCCGACCTCCTCGGTCTTGAAGCACTGGGCGCAGTCGGGAATGGTGTAGATGCGCCCCTTGTTGCAGGACATATACCACTGGTCGCCATCCCACGCCTGACCGCTCACCGTCAGATCCGACACATCCTGCGGCGCACTGTTGTAATAGGACAGGTCGCGCACCGTCCAGACCTCGCCGGACAGGGTGGTCGCCACCACAGCGCCCTCTTTTTCGTCCTGGCCGATCGCGCTGAAGATGGTGCCACTCCAGGTGATGCGGCTGAACGAGGTCTTTTTCTGGTAATAGTCGTTATACTCCATAATCCGCCAATCGGTCAGATTTTCCGAGATAACGGCTTTGCCGCTGTCGGTCACGCCGATGCACAGCTCGTTGCTGGCAGCCAGACCGGTGATGGTATCGGTCACCCCGCTGCTCAGCGATTTCCAGCTTTTTCCGTCCTCGCTGTACAGCAGCGTGCCGTCGGTGCCGCCCGCCACATACCGCTCGTTCCAGCGGGCAATGGCATACAGATCGGCGTCCACGCCGGCGCTGCGTTTTTCAAAGTTGGTGCCGTCCTTCGAGAACACCACCGTGCCCTCATCGCCCACCGCCAGCAGCTCGCCGTTATACGCGACAATGTCGCGCAGCGTCACGCTGACCGGGCTTTTCAGATCGGTTGCTTTTTTGGTGTCCACATCCACCGTGCTGATCTTGCCGTCGGTGCCGACGGCGACAAAATCCATATGGTAAGGCGCGATCGCGCGATACCCTGCCGTTTCCGGCGTTTTGTCCGTTTTCTTTGATTGGCAGCCAGCAGCCACGCCCATCAGCATCACCCCCGTCATCATCAGCGACAGGCCACGCATTATCTGTCGTTTCATACTCTCTTCCTCCGAAAAATCTGCCGGAATTTCCGGCATTACTCGGTTTTATTGTAGCACAGTTGCCGGTGCAGAACAAGCGATTTTTCCGCTATATTCAGTCAAAATTTGACCTGTAAACAGCCATTGTCCCGAAACAGGCAAAATTGCCTGTTTCGGGACAACGATCATCAGTCTTTGGCGGGGAAGCTGGTGCGCTGACCGTTCGCGTATTGCAAAATCACCAACGCATCGGCGGCGGTCACGCTGCCGGAGCCATCCACATCCGCCATATACTGCTGGCGGCCATCCAGCGTGATGCGCCCCGCTGCGTGCTGCAGCGTCATCAACGCATCCATCACATCCACCTTGCCGGTCTGGGTCACGTCGCCGTGAGCCAGCTTTTTCAGACCTTTTTTGGCGGTTTGCAGCGCTTTTATCGCCGTATCCACCATCGTCTGGCTGGCGTTGCCGTCCGCCAGCAGGGCGGTCGCTTCGTCCAGCGCCGTTTTATACGCTTCGTACGACACGGCAGTGTAGCGATTGCCATCCACCGGGCTGTCCTGCTCGGTTTTGAGCGCCGCCGCCAGCGCCGTGGTATCGGCGTGCTCGGTCAGCGCCGCATAGGCGGCGTTCAACGATTCCAGCGCCTCCAACACCTCAGTCGCCAACGACTGTTTGTTGTCGCTGACCGCCTGTGCCGCCGCTTTGGCGGTTTGGTAGGCAGAATAGGACTGCGGCGTGTAGCGCGACTCGTCCACCGCGCGCAGCAGCGCCTGCTTCAGCTGCATTTGCAGTTCGGGCAGCACATCGCCCACGATGCACACATCCGAAAGCGTCATGGTGTAGGTGCCCGCTGCCTTGTTCAGGCTGTCGATATACATCTGCAGCCGGCTGACATTCGCCCAGCTCAGATCGCCGTTCTTTTCCGCATTGGACAGCGGCAGCATGATATAGTTGGCACCGCTGTGCAGATTCGGCAGGTTGGCTTTGATATCGTAGGTATTTTCGCCCTTGACCTTGGTGGAGCCCAGCTTGATCTTACCGGTGCTGAACACCTGATCGTCCGCCGCCTGGTTGTCTTTTTCCAGCGTCACGGTCATCCGCAGATACAGCTTGTTGCGGTCATAGGCGGACAGGTCAATCGTTTTGTCGGCGGTTTTCCATCCGGTGTTGACCGCGCCCTGCGCCGGCGAAGTCACCTTGTAGCTGCCCTCGGCTTTGGTGAAGCGTCCCAGCACCACCAGCGCGCCGTCCGGCTGCAGCTGATCCAGCAGCCGCTGCAATTCGGTCGCCGCCTGATCCACCTGTGCGACCGTAGCGGTTTCGCTGTTGTACAGCTCTTCCGCCTTCTGGCGCAACGACTGGTACTGCTGCATTTCCGCATCGGTGTGACCGGCGGGATCCAGCACGGTATCCAGCGCTTTTTTCAGCGCCAGCTTCTGCCGGTTGAGCGCCGTCAAGTCCACAATGCGGGCAGCGCTGGTGGTCATGGTGAATTTGCCTTTGTAATTGTTCAGACTATCAATATAGATGCGCACGCGGTTGACCGAACGCAGATTCAGCGCCAGCGCATTTTGTCCCGCCGCCGTGCCCGGCTGGGCATCCGACAGCTTGAGCGACAGCACATTTTCGCCGGTATGCAGTCCCAGCTGCTCCATCGACCAGTAGTTCCACTGCTCGCGACCATCCGCATCCACCGACCGCAGCTGCAGCCGACCGGCGCGGTAGAGATTTTCGTCCGGCTCGGTAGCGCCCTCTTTGGTCAGCGTCACGGTCAGCTGCAAACGCAGCGTATCCGCGTTGTAGCCCGACAGATTTACGCCGCGGTCGGCGCTGCCGCCGTCCACCAGCTGCCAGCCGGTTTCTACAATGCTGCCTTTTTGCCCATCCGCCAGCTGGCTGTTGTCCGCTTCCTTCGTGGTGGCGAGCGCCGAGAAGTTCATCAGCGTTTCTTTGGCGGACAGCTCCGGTCCGTTATAGGCTTTGATGACATCGGCGTTCGGCCAAATGTTGATATTCAGCCGATCGCGGCATTCCAGGTTGCCGATCACCTTGCCGAACGAGCCGGCTTCGTAGGTGAAGTTGGGCACATAGCCGTTGTCGTTGTTGTTGTTGGAGATGATGGTGGAGGCAAGCACATTCAGCGTGCCGCCCTGCTTGACCACGCCTTTGTACACGCACCACGAGAAATACTGCACCAGATCCACGGTGCCGCCCTCGACATACACGAGGTTGGAGCGCGCATCCCACGCGTCCGCGTTGTATAGGCTCACGCGGCCCTCAAATCCGGGCAGCGTTTTGACATTGTAGCCGCCCTGCTGTTCTTTGAACACGCCCATCGAGCTGACGATGGCGAGGTTCGCCTTGCTGCCGGCGGTGCCGACCACGCCGTTGGTCGCGGCGTCAAACGCCACGCCCCACATCACACCGTCAAAATCACCGCCGGTGTAGGGGTCGGATTTCAACACGATCTGCTCCGCCACAATGATATTGAAGCAGGAGAAGAAGTTGACATTTTTCACATCACCCAGAATCAGGCCTTTGACCACGCGGGTGGTGTAATCCTCCATCAAGTCGTTGGTGGAGGTGACACCGTCGCTGCTGATATCACCGCCCGGCCGGTTGGGATACCGCCACTGCTGCACCCAGCCGGAGTAGTTGAAGTGCAGATTCTGCACATAACCGCCGTCAGTGCCGTGACCCATCTCCAGCGTGGCATACATCGCCGCGCCGGTCACATCGGTGATCACGATGTTGTCGCAGCGGTTGGTCATCGCGTCGATCGCGGTGTAGGTCGCGATCATGGTCATATTCTGGATCCAGGTGTTCTTGTTGGCGCGCACCGTGGGGGGATAGGCGTGCACCGTTTCGTTGTCGTTGTAGCCCTCTTTATCGGTATAGCCCTGTTCGGGATACGCCACCGAGAAGCCTTTCACGCCCGCGCCCTCCGCCAGCGTGATCAGCGGCGCGCCGTTCACGTTGTCCTTGTTGCCGTAGGCAAAGATCTGGGTGCCGCGCTCGGTGCTGTTGCCGTAGTGCGCGGATTCAAAGGTACCGCGCAGCTCCACGCCGGTGGGAACGGTCAACGCGCCGTTGACGCGATACACGCCCGCCGGCAGATACACGGTACCGCCGCCGGCGGCACCCGCCGCGTTCAGCGCGTTTTGGATCGCGCCGGTCGAATCCTGATCGGGAAGTCGGTCCACAGCCCCCACCGCCGCGCCGTAATCCAGCACGTTGAAGATCTTATCGGTCGCCGGCTTCACATCCGACACATAGGTGTAGTCGTAGTCCGGCGTGTGCGTGATCTCGCCGTTTTGATCGTCCCGCGTGATGCGGTTGTCGTCGGAGCTCCACTCACCGGCAAACGAGTTACCCAGCAGGATCGCCTGACCGGCATTGTCGCCCAGCGTGATCGGTTTTTCTCTTTTCAAGAAGGTACCGTTGGAGCAGGTCAGATATCCCGCGCCCATATAGATCGCCGTGTCGCTCCACTCGGCAAAGGTGCAGTCGTTGAAGTTGATGCCATACCGGCCGGAGGTCTTATCCGACCAGAAACCGGCTTTGCCGCCTTTGAACGAGGTGGTGGACACCACAATGGTCGCGTTGGGATAATAATCCACCCGCATACCCTTTTGCTCGTAGGCGCTGTAGTCCGGCTTGGGAGCATAGTACATACCGTACTGCTTCGCTTCAATATCCGAATAGGTCAGCTGGAAGCCCGGATAGCCGACATTTTCCATATACACGCCGATTTGGACATTGCGCGCAATCAGTTTGCCGGCGGCGATGTTGCCGGGCACCACTTTGTTGCCGGGATCGTCCGGAACCGCCGTCAGCAGCAGCGCGTATTTGGCGTGGTTGATGTTCAGATCATACCAATAGCCCCAGTCCTGCTCGCCCGCCTGGATGGCGACCAGGTTGTTTTCGACATAGGTATTCAGCGTGGCCAGCTGCTGCTCGTTCGGCGCACCGGCGAGACCGCTTTCCGCCCAATAGCGGGTGTCGAACGAGACGTTTTCGATACGCGGAATATCATAGGCATAAGCGCCATGGATACCGCGGTTCAGCACCGTGCCGTGCATCTGCCGCACCAGCATGGACGAACAGCTGTTGTTATACAATCCGTAATAGGAGTTATACAGCGTCACATTGATAATATCGGTGTGGCCCTGGCCATAAATGGTTGCTGGGTACGCCACCGGCTTTTCGGCATCCTGTTCGGGGTACCATACGCTGATATCCCGCAGGCAAGCGCCGCTGGACATGGAAATGAACGGCAGTGCGGTCGGGTCGGTCTCATTTTTGCCGGCATACGCCATCAAAATGGTGCCTTTGCCAATACCGCCCTCGTCCGGGTCGACCCATTCGCCGCGCAGCGTCACCGCGCTCGGAAGGTTCAGCGTGCCGCCCACCTTGTAGCGACCGGCGGGCAGAAATACCACGCCGCCGTTCGGCAGCTTGTTGATGCTGTCCTGAATCGCGAGGGTCGAATCCATTTGACCGGTTTTATCCGCGCCCAGCTCGGTCGCGTCCACCGCATACACGATGGTATCCATCGAGGACATCCCCTCCGAAGAGGTTGCCACCCGCGGCGCAGTGGTGGCGACGTCGGTCTGGGTCGTATCCACCAGATAAACATTGGAAAGAGTCATGGTGAAGCCATAATTCTTATCCACCGTATCAATATAAAAGTTCATCCGGTTCAAAGTGGTGGTATCAAACACGCCCTTGGTGTTGATGTTGTTGTTCGCCACCCATTGTGCCAGGTTCATCGACACGGTGTTGCGACCCATACGCAAGCGCAGCGGGCGCACCGAAAAACCGATGTTGTGTTCGACGTTGCCGTTGCCCGCTTCGGGGTCGCCCGATACATTGGCACGATCCATCGACCGCAGCTTGATAAAACCGCCGCGGAACAGTTGGTTTTTGTCGATATCGTCCGGCAGCGTTACGCCCTCTTCCAGCGCCAGCTCCACCGTCATGCGGATCGACAGCTTGTTTAAGTCATGATGACTGATGTCGATGCCTTGTTCGGCGGAAGCGCCGTCGGCATATTGCCAATCGGACCGCAAAATCTTTTCTCCATCTGTTTGCGAGTGGTACGTGCGTTCCATCGCCGAAAAGTGCGCCACCAACGGGGTGGTGTCGTAATCCTCGGCCAGAACAGTGCCACCCAGCGGCGTCAGCAGCGTGGGCACCAGCACCAACAAGCTGGTCAGCGCCGCGATACCGCGGTTCCATAACGATCTTGGCTTCATAATATACCCCTTTCTCACATCCTGTGCATACACCATCATACCCGATTTGCAAATGGTTGTCAAATGCTTTTAATTATTTTCGTCATTTAGAGGGTATATGTAGTCGATTTGCACAATTTTCACTTGCCATTTTTGAATAAGCCGAAATCGCTATCCTCCATATTCGCCCAAAGCTGCACCGGCGTTGCTGCACCGGCGCTTTCAGGAATATTCACACTATAACAGAATTTTCTATGGGATACAGAACTATGTGCGCTCTTCTCTTGCACTAGACAGAGCCCTGCACTAGACAGAACCGCGCTCGTTGTGCGGTATGAATGTTTTTTTCGTCGCACTACGTCGCACTATAAGATTGCACTATGGAGATGATTTATATATAGCAAAAGCACCGACCGGATCGGTCGGTGCTTTTTTCTATCGGGGCCGCTTATTTACCGCGCTCGGTTTTGTTCTTTTGTTGCTTGCCGCGCGGTGCCTTGCCCTTTTCCCATGCCCGGCATTGCTCTTTTACTACACCCGGCTTTACCCTTTTTACCACGTCCGGCTTTCCCGTTTTTGTCGCATCCGGCTTTGCCGGTTTCGCCGCACGGCAGCTCTCTGTTTTTGCAAGCACCAAAAGCCCGACCGTTTGGTCGGGCTTTTGGCCAAGGCAACCGAGAGGTCACCTATTTGCTTGGTTATCGGAGAATTACTCCTCCACCGGGAAGCTGGCGCGCGCGCCGTTCGCATGCTGCAGAATCAGCAGCGCATCCGCAGCGGAAACACCGGCTTCGCCGTCCACATTCGCCGCTTCCAGCTGTCTGTCAGACAGAGTGACCTTGCCAGCCACATTCTGCAGCGTCACCAGCGCGTCCACGATATCCACGGTGCCATCCATGGTCACATCACCATAGGTGATCTGCACCAGAGCATCGATCGCCGCCTGCAGTTCTTTGCGGGCGTTGTTCAGCGCCAGCTGCGTTTTCGCGGTATCCACCAGACCCTCGGCCTTGGTGATCGCCGCCTGCAGCGCTTTCGCGGTGGTTTCGGTGTACTGGTTCTGGTTGATAGCTTTCGCCGTCGCCAGAACATCTTTCAGCTCTTTCGCATCCGGATCCGGCACATTCATATTTTCCGGACGGTTGCTCAGAATCTGAACATCTTTGATAGTCATCTTAACACCGGTATCGTTGTTCCAGTTGATGACCTCATCCGCGTGGCTGTTGCCATACCGCGCGGTATCATTGTACATGAACACGCCGAACTGGGTCAGACGGCCATCCTCCAGAATATCCACCGGAATCTCCTGCGTCACAGTCATCCATTCGCCGGCTTTGTTATAAGCGGTCATAACGGAGTTCTGCTCGCAGTTCATGCTGTACCAGGTAGCAGAAGCATTGTCGTTGTTCGGGGTGCTCACATTCCAGAAGCGGGCACGACCGTTGCGCACCTCTTTCAGCCACTCGTCGTTGGTGGGCGCCGGATTCGTGTGGGTGGATTCCAGCTTGATCTGGTACTGCACCGTCACGGTGTAATCCGCCTCTTTGATCAGATCCACATCCTGTTTGAAGTTCAGTTCCAGGAAGTGCTGGTCAGCAGTCGACTGTTCGCCCTCCAGCAGGGTCGCCACCACACGGTTCGGACCGGTCTGGAGCTGCAGCACGCTGCTTACATCGCCCAGAGCGCTGACCGCACGGTTGACTTCCAGCTGCGTGGCGTCCGCTTTGTTCAGCAGCGCCTGCGCCTCGGCAATCTTCGCTTTGTACGTCGCCACCGACGAAGCGGTGTAGCGGGTCAGGTCGGTCACCTGATTATCCACGACCTTCTTCAGCGCGGTCTTATCCACCGTAATGGACACACCCAGCGCCTCGCGAGCCGCTTTCAGAGCATTGGTCGCGTCGATAATCTTCACGACATTTTCGCCCTTGATCACATTCTTGGCAACCGCCACAGCCTCTTTATAGGCCTTGACCGCAGCCGCGTCTTTGCAATCCTCGACCGCAACATTTTCGGTCAACAGAGCGTTCAGCTCTTCGCGTTTCTCATCCAAAGACTTATCGACCACACGGACATTTTCCAGTTTCGCCGTCGCAGTCACGCCGTCTTTCAGGTTGATGATACCGAAGAAACGATCCAGCTCGTTCCAGCTAATCTTACCGCGAGAAGTGTTGTTGCTGCCGGTATAGATCTGTTTGAAGGTCGCGCTTTCCGCACGGCCGTTACCTTTGCTCACTTCGGGCAGTTCCATCTCGCCGGTATTCGCGTTGGTCATTGCCAGCGGAATCACCACTTCGGTGGTACCCCAGTCTTTGATGTAATCGCCGACCGCCCAGCCGAAGTTGTGCTCGCCGTTGGTATCCATCGTACCGCCGAACACTTTCAGATCGGGGTCATCTTCTTTGTCCGTCTTATCGCTGGAACGCAGTTTGAACCAGCTGCCGTTGTTGAGCGAATCCTTGAAGGATTTGGTCGGGTCGGACGGAGACAGAGTGATGGTGAAACGCAGCTCCAGATTTTCCGCCTTGTGGGTGGTCAGGTCAACGATGGTGTCCTGATTGTCCGCGTTTTTGATCTTCTGCCAGTCGATGTAGATGTTTTTGCCGCTGGGGCTATACGAATAGGTCTTGTTCGCGCCGGGGAAGTTCGCCACCAGATAGGTGTAATCGACCACTTTGTCTTTCACAGCCTTCAGGCTCTCGTACGCCGCGTCGATCTCCGCCTGGGTCGCGTTTTCGTTCAGCAGCACTTTGCGAGCTTTTTCCAGTTCCGCATAGTACGCGTTGAGCGAAGCCGGATCGTAATCGTCACCGGTAACTTTTACGCGAACCGCTTCTTCCAGCTTGGTGCGATCGGGAGCGTCGGTCACCCAAATCTGGGCACTCGCCACTTTGGTCGCGCCATTGAAGGTCGCGGTCACCTGCACGGTCACACGACCCTCGGCAGTAGCCGACAGCACGTTGCCGTTCAGCTTCGCCGAACCGGTGGTATCTTTCAAGATCTTATACGCATAGGTGGCCTGCGCATTTTTGTGCGCCGCCTGATCGCAAGTCGCGGTGGTCGCTTTCGCGTCCAGCGTGTAGCTCGCCGCCTGCGCTTTGGTCAGTTTCACATTTTCAAACGCGATCGCAGTGACATCGCACGCGTCCACCACGTTCACGGTATAGACCGCTTTTTCGCTGCCCTTGGTCAGGGTCACGGTCGCGGTACCCGGAACAGCTTTCGCCTGCTCCACATTCACGGTCACGCCGGAAGCCGCTTTCGCCGCCACGGTGGGAACGCTGCCGTTTTTCACGGTCACGTTGTAGGTGGTGGTGTCTGCATCAAAGTCAGCCACTTTGCTGCCGTTCACGGTCAGCTCGGTCGCTTTCACGGTCGTTTTCACAGCCACCGGGAAGCTGGTTTCTTTGACTTCGCCGTTCTTGTAGGAAGCCTTCACGGTGATGGTCGCCGTGCCAGCCGCTTTACCGGTCACTTTGCCGGTCGCGTCCACGCTGGCCACTTCCGGTTTGTTGCTCGAGAATTCGACTTTCAGATCTTTGGCACCCATTTCCAGCAGGGTGTCATCTTTCAGCGACGCAGTCACTTCGGTGGTCAGGCTTTCGCCCACATTGATCGCCAGAGCGCTCGCGTCCGCGGTAACCACATTGACCTGCTCGGCCAGAGCGCCGGTCACGGTCACTTTTTTGCTGTCTTTGATATCCGCGCTGGAAGCACCCACTTCGATGGTGTACTCACCGGTGGGAACCACTTCTTTCTGCGCAGCGTCGTTCCAGAAGTAGAAGTCCGACACATCCAGTTCGATGTTCGCGGTCTTCTTCTCGCCGGCTTTCAGATCCACTTTCTCGTAGCCTTTGATCTGTTTCGCGGGCATACCGTCCGCCTGCGGATATTTCACATAGACCTGCACCACTTCGGAGCCGTCCATTTTGCCGGTGTTTTCCACATCGACCGACACGGTCAGTTTGCCGTTGGCATCCACCGTGGTCTTATCCACTTTCATGTTGGAATAAGCATAGGTGGTGTAGCTCAGACCGTAGCCGAAGGGATACTCCACATCGCCGGTGAAATACTGATAGGTGAAACCACCGTTCGAATACGCTTTTTCCGCGTCGCCGTAGAGTTTTTCACCCTCGGTGTAGGCTTCTTTCAAGCCATACTGACGGATACCCGGCAGCTGAGATTCGTCTTTGTACCAGGTGAAGGTCAGTTTGCCGGAAATGTTGTATTCACCGAACAGCTGGTTGGCAGCGCCGATGCCCTGCGCCTCACCGTTCTGGGTGGTCCAGATGATCGCTTTCGCCTGATCCTTGAACTCTTTGATCTCGACCGTGTTGGAGGTCTGCAGATACACGATGGTGTTCTTGTTCAGAGAAGCAGTCTTTTTGATGATCTCGTTCTGATTGCGAGTGAGTTTCATCTCCACGCGATCGTGACCCTCGGAGGAGTCGTCGTGAATGTCGCTGCCGAAAGCAATGACCACATCGGCGTCTTTGATCAGTTTCTGATCCGCCGCGCTGATGGTGCCGTTATCGCCAAAGGAGGTGACTTTTTCCACCGTCGCTTTGTCATTGTGCGTCACCAGATAATCTTTGATGCCTTCGTACAGAGAGATCTGATGCTGTTTCTGGGGTTTACCGGAATAGTTACCGGTCCAGCAAACATCCGCATTGTCGCCCACGATGACGATCTTGCTGACTTTGCTGACATCCAGAGGCAGGGTGTTGTTCTGGTTTTTCAGCAGAACCGCCGAACGGCTGGCCGCGTCTTTCGCCAGCTCGGTGTGCTCGGGAGTTTCCACCGTATTTTTGAAGCTGTACGCCGCGCTGCGATATTCGACCATCTCGTCGGGGTCGAATTCGCCGAGTTTGAAACGGGAGAGCAGGTTGTTGTAGACGTTCTTGTCCACCTGATCCTCGGAGAGGATGCCCTGCTGCACCGCTTTTTTCGCGTTGGTGGGATACACATCACCGTTGCAGTCCATATCGCAGCCCGCCATCAAAGCCAGAGCCACGGAACCGGGTTTGGTGACAACGCCGTTCGCATCAACATAATCGCTGATGGTTTTGCCGGCAGCCAGCGTGTAATTCTCTTTCTGAGAGACGTTCTTGGTGGGAACCCATTTCTGGGTTTTTTCCAAGTTGTCGATAGCGCCGCAGTCGGAGGTAACAAAACCGGTGAAGCCGAAGGTCTTGCGCAGCAAGGTATCCAGCAGGAAGGTGTTACCGGAGGACGGCGTGTAGTTGACCGCGTTGTACGCGCTCATCAGCGAGGGAACATCGGTGCGCTCGATGATGTAGCGATACACACGGGTATAATAATCGCGGATATCCGCCTCGCTCGCATTGGAGGAGGTGGAGCCACGACCGTTTTCATGGTTGTTCAAAGCGTAGTGCTTGATGGTGGGAACGGTCTTCATGTACTGACGGCCGTTCGCGTCGGTTTTCACATCCAGATCGCCCATCATGCCTTCCGAGAAGGCGCTGGCCAGCATACCGGAAACATAGGTGTCTTCACCGTATGCTTCGTTGGTACGACCCCAAATCGGCGAGCGCTCCATGTTGACAGTGGGGCACCAGTAGGTCAAGCCACGACCGCGACCGCCTTCGCTGGTCGGCTGGCTGTGACCGCGCGCATCGTCCGCAATCGCGTTGGCGATCACTTTGATGTACTCTTCGTCCCAGGTTTGCGCCAAGCCCAGCGGCATCGGGTAAGAGGTACCCTCGGCAGAGCCGTTCTGGATGCCGTGCAGCGCTTCGTTCCAGTAGTCGTACTTGGCAAGACCCAGACGCGGCACCGCGGCGCCGTTACGGCCCAGCTGGTTGACCTTTTCGTCCAGGGTCAAACGGGACACCAGGTCCGCTGCGCGTTCCTCGAACGACAGCGAGGTATCCATGAACGGATACTGGGGAGCGGTGCCAACCTGCTCAGCCTGCGCCGGGGTGAACCCGCCCACGCCGGAAACCGTCAGCATCGCCGCCGCCGCCATGGCCAGAGCCCGTTTGGCGTACTGCTTCATCTTCATACTTCCATTCTCCTTTTCCAAAGTCTTTATTGGGGATACTTCTCCCACAGACAATAGACGAATGTATTATAGCAAATTGTGGGCATTTTTTCAAGCGATTTCCTTTGTCAACCCACCCAAACATTCGCAAAATGTCCTGTGCAGAATGACCTGTTTCCGTTGGTACTAGCCAAAAAGTTGTTATTTTGGTTTTTGAAATTGACCATTTTTGGCTAGTTGCGTTTTGCCACAATTTGCGTCGCACCGTTCTCCGTTTCCACAAAAGGATCCGCCGACAGCGGACCCTTTTGCGGAAAAGCATACAGTGCTTTTATTACCTATTATATAGTGTGGCTTACCTTTACGCCTTGCGGATAACATCCACGCCCATGTACGGACGCAGCACCTCCGGCACGGTGATGGACCCGTCGCCGTTCTGGTAGTTTTCCATGATCGCCGCCACAGTGCGACCAACTGCCACGCCGGAACCGTTCAAGGTGTGCACCAGCTGTGCTTTCGCTTTGGGGTCTTTCTTAAAGCGGATCTGCGCGCGGCGCGCCTGATAATCTTCAAAGTTGGAGCAGCTGGAGATCTCGACATAGCGACCATAGGACGGCATCCACACTTCGATGTCGTAGGTCTTGGCGCTGGAGAAGCCCAGATCGCCGGTGGACAAGGTGACCACACGATAGGGCAGACCCAGCAGTTGCAGCACCTTTTCGGCATCGTTGGTCAGTTTTTCCAGCTCTTCGTAGCTGTGCTCCGGCTCCACGAATTTGACCAGCTCCACTTTGTTGAACTGGTGCTGGCGAATCAGACCGCGGGTATCGCGACCGGCGGAACCCGCCTCGGCGCGGAAGCATGCCGAATAGGCGCAGTATTTGATGGGCAGTCGGCTGCCGTCCAAAATCTCGTCGCGGTGCATATTGGTCACCGGCACCTCGGCGGTCGGGATCAGAAAATAGTCCTCATTGGCAATTTTGAACGCATCTTCCTCAAACTTCGGGAGCTGGCCGGTGCCGGTCATGGACGCACGGTTCACCATATACGGCGGGAAAATCTCGGTGTAGCCGTTTTGGGTGTGGGTATCCAGGAAAAAGCTGATGATGGAGCGTTCCAGCCGCGAGCCCAAGCCTTTGTAGAAGTGGAAACGCGCACCGGTCACCTTGGCAGCGGTTTCGGGGTCCAAAATACCGAGCTTCGCGCCCAGATCCCAGTGTGCCTGCGGCTCAAAATCAAACTTGGTCGGCTCGCCCCAATGGCGCATATCCTGATTTTCCTTGTCATCCTTGCCATAGGGCACACTTTCGTGCGGAATATTCGGGATGGACAGCATAATGTTGCGCTGCTCGGTTTCCAACGCGCTGATCTGCACATCCAGTGCCTTTACCTGATCCGACAGCTTCTTCATTTCCTCCATGATCGGGGCGACATCGCCGCCCTCTTTCTTGATCTGAGGAATCTGCTTGCTCGCCTGGTTCTGCTGCGCTTTCAGCGCATCCGCCTGGCTGCTCAGCTCGCGGCGCTGGGCGTCGATCGCGAGAACACGATCCACCTCGGCATCCATATCCTTGTTGCGGCTGCGCATCGCAGCCTTGACGCGATCCGGTTCGGTACGAACAACTTTAATATCCAACATGACAAATTCTCCCTTTCGTTTGTCTTTTTCTGATTTTTCTTATTGATCGCGGCTGTACAGCCGGTTTGCCAGCTGCTGCAGATCGTCCTGGCTGTAAAATTCCAGCTCCAGCACGCCGCCTTTGCCGCTTTTCTTCACTTTCACCTTGCGCCCCAGGCATTCCTTCAACGCCAGCTCCACTTCGCTGTAAAAGCTGTCGGCAGCAAAGCGCGCTTCTTTTGTTTCATGTGAAACATTGTGTGGGGAACGCGCCTGTTTCGCGCGTTTTTCCAGCTCGCGCACCGACAAGCTCTGCTCCTCCGCCTTCAGCGCCATTTCCTGCTGCTCTTCCGGGGTAGGGAACGCCAGCAGCGCGCGGGCGTGACCCGCCGACAGCCGCCCCGCCAGTACCATATCCGCCACCGGCTCCGGCAAATTCAGCAGCCGCAGCGCATTCGCGACCGCCGGGCGCGATTTATTGACTACGCGGGCGGTTTCCTCCTGCGTCAAGCCGTAGCTGGTCATCAGCGACTGATACCCGCGCGCTTCTTCCATCGGATTCAGGTCCTCGCGCTGCAGGTTTTCGATCATTGCCAACTCCGCCGCTTCCTGATCCGTCATTTCGCGGATCACCACCGGTGCTTCGGTCAACCCCGCCATGCGGGCTGCCCGCCAGCGGCGTTCGCCCGCCACCAGCTGATAGCCGCCGATCGCCAGCGGCCGCACCAACAGCGGCTGCAAAATACCGTGCTGCGCAATGGATGCGGACAGCTCGGATAGCGCATTTTCATCGAACTGCTTGCGAGGCTGGTCGCGGTTGGGTTCGATTTCGGACAAATGCAGCGTAACAATCTGTCCTTCGTCCGCCGTATTTTCCTTAAACAGGGCTTCCAGCCCTTTTCCAAGGCCGCCTTTCGCCATATGCGTACCTCCTTAGCCTTTCTTTATGATTTCTCCCGCCAGTTTGCGATACGCGCGCGCCCCTTTGGAAGCATGATCGTAATAATTGATGGGTTGTCCGTAGCTGGGCGCTTCGGACAGCCGCACCGTGCGGGGAATAACGGTGGAAAACACCTTGCCGGGGAAAAACTTCTCCACTTCGTCCGCCACCTGTTTGGTGAGGTTCAGCCGCTTGTCGAACATGGTCATAACCACGCCTTCCAGCTCCAGCGGCGCGTTGTACAGGCGTTTCACCTGCCGCACCGTCGCCATCAGCTGCGACAATCCCTCCAGCGCGTAAAATTCGCACTGGATCGGCACCAGCACGGTGTCCGCCGCGCACAACGCGTTGAGGGTCAGCAGCCCCAGCGAAGGCGGGCAGTCGATCAAGATGTAGTCGTAGTCATCCCGCAGCGTCGCCAAAGCCGCCTTCAACCGGCTTTCCCGGCGGGATAGCTCTACCATTTCCACCTCGGCACCCGCCAAAGCGATGCCGGACGGCAGCAGATCCACCCCTTTGAACGCCGTGTGCAGCAAAATCTCCTCCGGTTTGGCGGAGCCGATCAGCATATCGTAGGTGGTTTTCTCTGTGGAACGCTTGTCCACCCCCAGCCCGCTGGTCGCGTTGGCTTGCGGGTCAATGTCCACCAGCAGCGTCTTTTTCTTTTTCTCGCCCAGCGAGGAGATCAGACTCACGGTGGTGGTGGTTTTGCCCACGCCGCCCTTCTGGTTGACAACAGCAATAATTTTTCCCATGCCTCTCCGCCTTTCCGATTGGTATAAAAATCAGTATAGCACATTTGCGGGCATGTGAAAAGGGGTAATTTGCATTGTTTCATGTGAAACATCGCAAATTACCCTCTCGTCAAATACGCACCACCGAAACCAGGCTGTTGACCACCGCCCAGTTTTGCGGAAACGCGCGCATAATATTCCAATAGGACGCACCGCGCAGCTGCTTTTGAAACGCCAACCTCAGCTTGGCGGCGATACTGCGGGCGTCCTCAAACCACACCACATGGTCGCGGCTGCCGTCGTTGTAGTAAAAATAGGGACTTTGGACGGTTTCGTCAAACAAAATGGTGCTGCGCTCCCGCTGCGCCAGCCGCACCGCCTCCAGATTGCCCATGGTGACCGCTTTGGTCACGCCGCGTTCGTAGGGGAGCGGCCAATCGTAGCCGTAGTTGGGAATGCCCATCAGGATTTTCTCCCGCGGAATTTCGGTCAGCGCGTAGGTCAGCACCCGATCCACATTGTTCAGCGGCGCCACCGCCATCGGCGGACCGTAGGTATAGCCCCATTCGTAGGTCATGATCAGCACCGTGTTTGCAACCGCCCCGATGCGGGCATAGTTGTGCGCCTCGTACAACAGCCCCGGCTGGTCGGCGGAGGTTTTGGGCGCCAAATCCACGTTGGTGAACCACCCCTCGGCGTTCAGCCGCAGCGTCATCTGCTCGATAAAGTTAAAATACGCCTCGCGCAGGTCTGGTTCGATGAATTCAAAGTCAATATCCAGCCCGACATAGCCTTTTTCTCTCATTTTAGCCACGATTTGTTCGATCAGTCGCGCCTGCACCGCCGGATTGCGGAGCATCAGGCTGGCGCGTTCGGTGCTGAAGGTACCGGATTCGGTGACGGTGGACAGCAGCATCACCGGCCCCACGCCGAATTGGCGCGCAATCGTAATCAGCGCATCGTCATCCACCGGAATCAGATCTCCCTCGGTGGTGAATCCGTAACCGAAAATGGTGAGGTAGGTGAGGTAGGGCAGCACGTGCGCCAGCACCTCGCGGTCGATAAAAGGGTAGGCGTAGCCGGTCAGCGCCAGTGTGCCTTCCTTTTCGCCCTCGAACGCCAGCGCCAGCGTTTCGCCCGCGACCAGTCGTCCGCTCACCAGCGCGGGGTTGTTTTGCACCAGTGTCAACGCCGGAACGCCGGTGGTGGCGGCAATCGAATCCAGCGTATCGCCGGGGCGCACGGTGTAGGTGGCGGTAGGACGCTGGATCACCAGCGCCTGCCCTTCGACCAGCGTATTCGGATCCAAAATGCCGTTGTCCGACACCAGCCGCGCCACCGACACGCCGTAAGCCGCCGCAATGCCCGACAGCGTTTGCCCCGCACTCACCACATGAATGATCATAACATCCCCTCCGCCATCAGCGTATGCGCTCCCCGCCGCGGATATGAAAAAAGCCGCCCTTTTACAGGCGGCACTCTTTGTTCGATTTTCTTCCGGGAGCCGGGCGGGGATCATCGGTTAATTCCAGCAAATAATCCACGCTGACGGTATATAAACACGCCAGCTTTCCAAGCACGGCGGGCGGAACCATGCGTTCGCCCGTTTCGTAATACGCATATGTGCGCTGGGGAACATCAATTTTGCTGCCCACCTGCGCCTGTGTCCAATCGTGATCCTCCCGCAGATCGCGTATCCGTTTGTATCGCACATTCATCACCCAAAATAACTATAAAGCGAACAATTTGTTCACTTGCTATTTTGAATATATTGTTCTAAAATATACGAGGGAGGTGAATTCATGGACGAGCTTTATGAGGAAATGCTTTGTCGCTATATGAGCGAATTGTTGCCGGTGTTTATGAAACAGATGGAAATATACGCAGCGGTCATGATGGAACGACGATGCTATCAGGCGCTACGCGATATCCAAGCCATTCTGCGCGATGCCGACAAAACGGATCAGGACTGCTTTGTCGCGATCGATAGCATCATCGATACTTTTGGAAAATACGGAGGCTCTTGCGGAAGTCGGCATGATTTTTAACAAATAACCCCCTCGGGAAAACCCGAGGGGTCATCTGTTATTCTTTGGTGAATCCTTGTCCGTGCACCTCGTCGGCCGAGGTCAGAATGACGAACGCGGCAGGGTCGATCGCGGTCACCAGCGTGCGCAGCGCGTACACCTCTGACCGGCTGACCGCGCACAGCAGCACCCGCCGATCATCACCGGTATAGGCGCCGGTCGCTTTCAGAATCGTCACGCCGCGCCCCATTTGGGTCAAAATCTCTTTGGCGATCCGATCCGGCTCGCCCGACATAATCAGCATCATTTTGCCGCGGCGGCGACCATATACCAGCGCATCCAGCACCTCGGTGGTCACATAGATCATCAGCGCCGCATACAGCGCGCTTTCCAGATCGCGATACACCAGTGCGGCAATCGCGATCACCACGCCATCCACCAGCAGAATGAGCTGTCCCACCGGAACGCCGCTGAACCGCCGTTCCAGCAATCGCGCCGCCACCTCGCTGCCGCCGGTGGTGGCGCCGCGCAGAAAAATCAGCCCCAGCCCTGCGCCCGCCAGCACACCGCCGCACAAACAGGTCAGAATCTTATCCCCGTGAAACGCCGGCACAAACGGCGCGGTCACATCCATCAGCACAGACGACAACACGGTAGCAACCACCGTGCGCAGGGTAAATTCACGCCCCAGCCGGAACCATGCCGCCACCAGCAACGGCAGATTCATCACCAGCACCATCACGCCGATCGGCAGGTGAAACAGGTAATTCAGCACGGTAGAAAGCCCGGTCAACCCGCCGGGCGCGATCTGATTGGGCGCGGAAAACACATTGACCGACAGCGCATACAACACGCTGCCCGCCAGATAGCACAACCCATCCACGCCCGCTTTTTGCAAGGCTTTGCTGCGCATAGCTTACTCCTTATCGGTTTCCATCGCCAACGCAAACAGCTCGCGCAGGCGATCGATGCGCCCGGTCAGATAGACATAGCCAAACAGCGCCTCCAGCCCGGTCGCTTTGTGATAATCGTTGCCGCTGCGGGCGGTGTGGGCATTGCGCCCGCGTTTGTACACCGCTTCTTCCTCTTCGGTGAGGATGGGCAGCAGTCGCTGCATGGCGGCGGCCTGCGCTTCGGCGCGCACCCGATGCACCGCCATGTTGTGCAGCGCCCCGTTGGGGCGGTTGGCGGCGCTGACCAGCCATTCGCGCACCAGCAGGCTGTACACGCCGTCGCCCACAAACGCCAGCGTCAGCGGGCTGAGCGTGCGCACATCCACTTGTTCCGGATATAGTCTGTCCATAATCTACCCTCTTTATACGATGATCGCTGTTGATTGGTATGGTTACACTCCGCTACTCGCTGCGAGCACATGGCGCTCTGTATTCAGGAAAGCACATGCGTCTTTTTCCACCAAACCGGTTGTTCCCGCAAGCCTTCCCCTCAAGGGGAAGGCTTGCGAAGTTGCATCTTTTACCATAAGCGGGAGGTATTACCTTCAAGGAAAGGGCTTGCGGAGTTTCTATTTCTTCTTTGTCATTCTGAGCGAAGCAAAGAATCTTTTAACGCATCCATTTTTCTTCATAAAATTCTTCTTTGCTTTGCCCCTCGGAATGGCAACGATAACCGGGTGCCTGCGTCACTTTTCCACAGTTTCTGCGCAATTGATGGAAAATTACTCCACAAAATCAAACTCGAAATCGTAGATGCTGACGGTGTCGCCCTCTTCAGCGCCGGCTTCGCGCAGCGCATCGATCACGCCGCTGGTTTGCAGCGTGCGCTCCAGATACTGCAAGCTCTCGTAATCATCAAAATTGATGGAACGCATCAAATGCAGCAGCCATTCGCCCTCCACAAAGAACACATCGTCGTGGCGGGTCACGGTTACCGCATGACGATCCACCGGCACCTCCGGCACCGGTTCGGGTTCCGGCTCATACCGCAAAATGGGCGGCAGCTTTTGCAGCTGCTCGGCGCAATATTTCACCAGCGCGTCGGTGCCGTGCGCAATGGGCGCCATGATGGGGAAGTAGGCGTAGCCGCGCTGTTTCATCGCGGCGGCAAATGCTTCCAGCTGCTCATCGGTCGCCAGATCGCACTTGTTGCCCGCCACGATCATGGGGCGGGACGCCAGTTCTTCGTTAAACGCGTGCAGCTCGCGGTTGATCGCATCAAAATCTGCCAGCGGATCGCGTCCCTCGCTACCCGCAACATCCACCACATGCACCAGCAGGCGGCAGCGTTCCACATGGCGCAGAAAATCGTGACCCAAGCCGACACCCTCGCTGGCGCCCTCGATCACGCCGGGGATATCCGCCATCACAAAGGAGGCACCCTCGGCGACCCGCACCACGCCCAGCACCGGCGACAGGGTGGTAAAATGGTAGTTCGCGATCTGCGGTTTCGCCTCGCTCACCACCGAGATCAGGGTGGATTTGCCCACATTGGGGAATCCCACCAGCCCCACATCCGCCAGCAGCTTCAGCTCCAGCCGCAGCTCAAACGCCTCGCCGGGCATCCCCGGTTTGGCAAACCGCGGCGCTTGCCGGGTGGGGGTGGCAAAATGCGAGTTGCCCCAGCCGCCGCGTCCGCCGTGCGCCGCCACAAACGGCTCGTCCGACGAAATATCCGCCATCAGCCGGCCGGTTTCGTTATCATAAATCAGCGTGCCGCGCGGCACCTTGATGACACAGTCGGCGCCTTTTTTGCCAAAGCAGCGTTTGGCGCCGCCATCCTGCCCGTTTTGGGCGGAAAATTTGCGCTTGTAGCGAAAATCCGCCAGCGTGGAGCCGCTGTCGTCCGCGACAAACACCACATTGCCGCCCACGCCGCCGTCGCCGCCATCCGGGCCGCCGGATGCGACATATTTTTCGCGGTGAAACGCCACCGCGCCGTTGCCGCCGTTGCCGGCGCGCACCTGTATTTTAGCTACATCTACAAACATAAAACTCCTCCTTTATCGGGGGTCGTTATCGGGTATAGGACATACTCGCGGTGAAACAGGTCGCGCCGTCGCGGTCGCCCTGCATCCACACGGTGCTGCCGTCGTCCAGCGCGGACAGCGCCAGCGCCTGCCCCTCGCGGGATTCCTTGCGATAAGCGATGCCGAATCCGGTGACGGTGCGTCCCTCCATCCCGCCGGGCGCATAATCCGCCAGCAGCTCGGCGTATTCGGTGTTGTTGAGATGACCGTTAAAATCGATCTCCGACCGGCGCACGACATGGTCGCCGACCGGCTGCAGCCCTGCGGGCATCCGCATTTTCGCCGGATCGGGGCAGTCCACCGTATAGTCTTGCCCCGCCACGCCGAATTTTTCAAACGCTGCCGGACGCAGCAGCCGGTGCTGCACCGGATCCACCAGCGTAAACGCGGACACGCTTTCAATCAGCGGGTCACCCGCCTCGGACAAAAAGCGGTAGCAGCGGAAAAACTGGCTGCCCTTGGGCGAGCGGTGCCATGTTTGCAGCCGCACCGTTTCGTGCAGCCGCGGCGCGCGGCGGATCACGCTGTTCAGCCGGGTCAGCACAAACACGACCCCTTCGCGATACAGCGTTTCGTATCCCAGCCCGCCGGCAGCGAAATGCCGCTCGCCAATTTCCTGCTGCAATTTCAGTTGATAGGCGGGGCGCAGCGTCCATTCCGGCCCCACCATATACGAATCGACCTTCAGCGTCCATTCCCATTGATCGGCGACTTGATAGCTCATGAATGTCCTTTCCCTACCGGATGTTTCCGGTATAACAAAAATCCCTGCCGGAAAGCCCGGCAGGGATCAAAGTGTCCTTACTGTTCGGCGTACACGCTGACCTTTTTGCGGTCTTTGCCTACCCGTTCAAACCGGACGGTGCCGTTCGCTTTCGCAAACAGCGTATCGTCGGAACCGATACCGACATTCTCGCCGGGATGGATATGGGTACCACGCTGACGAACCAGGATGTTGCCCGCCAGAACGAACTGCCCGTCGGCGCGTTTCACGCCCAGACGTTTGGACTCGGAATCACGACCGTTCTTGGTCGAACCAACGCCCTTTTTGTGAGCGAACAGTTGAATGTTGATCTTCAGCATCATTTACACCTCCAAATTGGTCACCTGAATATGGTGGGGATATTGTTGTTCCAGTTGTTCCATGTGCAGGAGCAGCCCTTGCAGAATCGATTGGCATCCGGCGGCATCCTTTTTGTCCACCCGCACGGTCATATGTCCGTCGGTCGCCGCCGTTTCGGCTGCGATGGCGCACACCTCGGTGATGGTGTTGGCAACCAGATAAGCCGCCGAGGAAATCGCCGCGCAAACCACATCTTCGCCGGCAACGCCCGCGCCGCTGTGGCCGCTGATGTCATATCCCAGCAGGGTTTGTCCCGCGCGCAGGAACACGACCCGCGTCATGGAAATTACGCTTTGATCGCGCTGATCTGCACTTTGGTGTAGGGCTGACGATGGCCCATCGCGCGTTTGCTGCCTTTTTTGGGCTTATAGGTAAACACCGCGATTTTCTTGCCCTTGCCGTTTTTGAGCACGCTGGCTTCCACCTTCGCGCCGTCCACATAGGGAGCGCCGGTCACGAGCTCTTTGTCGTTGTGCAGAGCCACCACCTTATCAAAGGTTACAGAGGCTTGCTCTTCGGCATCCAGTTTTTCGATGAACAGAACGTCGCCGTCCTGCACTTTGTACTGTTTGCCGCCGGTTTCGATAATGGCGTACATCACACGTACCTGCCTTTTCTATAGACTCGCTGTCGGCGGGCGGAGCCAAAAATGGTTCACTTAAAAAGCCCGACACAAGCGGCAATGGTCATAGTACCATAAAAACGCAAGGCTGTCAAGACGCGTTTTTGAAAAAATCCGACGGTTTTGGTTGTGGCGGCGACGTTTTTGTGGTATACTGTTGCTCTGCCGCCATGCTGCGCGGTCAATGGCAAAGGAGATGACGATTCATTGGCGAAAAAAACATCCTCCCGCCGCATTTTGTTTATCGACGAGGTGCGCGGATTTGATATTGTTTTGATGGTATGCTTCCACGCGTTTTACACCATGGGGTGGCTGCTGGATCTGCCCATCGGCAAAACGCTGTATTACTTTTTTGAACCGGCGCAACCGTTTTTCGCGGGGCTGTTCATTTTCATCTGCGGCATCTGCTGCTGGTTTTCGCACAACAACTGGCTGCGCGGGCTGGAGCTGGCAGGCGTGGCGGTGGCGATGTCGCTGGTGCTGTATTTTGTGATGCCGGATCAGATGATCTGGTATGGCATTTTGCATCTGCTCGCCACCTGTATTCTGCTGTTTGCGCTGCTCAAGCCGCTGCTGTCCCGTATTCCGCCGTGGCTCGGACTGATTTTGGCGGCAACGCTGGCGATTTTGACCTGGAACATTCCGTATTATAACGGCAGCTTTTTTGGCGTGGAGGGGCTTTGGTCGCTGGCGGTGCCGGAGTCGATGATCCAAAATCCGTGGCTGTATCCGCTGGGGCTGGGGCACATCCGCGGGGCAGCGGATTATTTCCCGCTGATGCCGTGGTTCTTCGTGTTTTTGTGCGGCAGCTTCGTCGGGGTGTGGGCGACCAAGGGGAAATTCCCGAAATGGATGTATCGTTCGCACGCGCCGTTTTTGTCCGCCGCCGGACGGCACACGCTGATTATCTACATCGTGCACCAGCCGATCATTTACGGTATAGGGCTCGCCGCCGCGCAGGTGATGCGCTGGCTCGGCGTGTCGTGACGGAACTGGGTATACTAGAATAAGGTAGCCGCATCCCCCGAACCCTCGTGTTCGGGGGATATTTTGTTTGGAATTGCAAAATCCCCGTCTGCCTTCCCCTCGAGTGCGCAATTTGCGGGACGATGTGGGCATCGCCCCCTACGCAGAAACGGTGGGGAAACGCTGAAACTCCGCCCGGCTCCCTCTGACGAGGGAGCTGTCGAGCGATAGCGAGACTGAGGGAGAGA
>OGIE01000930.1_pt1 | contig 42832 bp, 37 predicted proteins | sample 1571581 | NCBI WGS metagenome assembly OGIE01 (sample SAMEA2582021, study PRJEB24529) | metagenome | biome: Human gut stool | place: China | collected 2011 | reverse complement strand
TTTCTTTTCTCACGTTGTTTAATTTACAAGGTGCACGTCCCTCATGCGGAACAGTCACTATTATATCAGGCTCAGTTCTGCTTGTCAAGAACTTTTTTCAGGCGTTTTCGCCCCCCATCTCTTGACCCGCTTCTCTTCATCGCCGCCAAACAGCTTATTAAGAATAGCAAATCCGACGTAGAATGTCAAGAACTTTTTTCATTCCTGTAAAAATTTTTCTCCGTTATCGTGACCGCACTTTTTGCATAGTTTTTCGCACGATATTCGGTATTCTTCCGCCCACTACACCACTATAATACAACACATATATAAATTGTATGTGAGGTGATACCTTTGTACTTCTGGAAAATGAACGGCACCGGGAACGATTTTCTGCTCATCAATAATATGGAGGAGCATCTATCCCCCGAGATCTTTCCTACGCTGGCCCGTACGCTTTGCCACCGGCAGTTCTCCATCGGCGCCGATGGTTTGATGATCGTTGATACGCCTGTTCAGGGCGGCGATTATCGGATGTGGTTTTACAATAATGATGGAAGCACCAGTGAAATGTGCGGCAACGGTGCCCGCTGTATCTGCCGCTACGGCTACGAAAACGGCCTCGCTGGCGAGGTCCAGCGGGTAGAGACCACCGCCGGTCTGGTCATCGGACAGCGAATCGACAAGCGCCTGTACCGAATCCGGCTCAATGATCCCGCCGATATCCGGCTGGACATCCCCATTGAGGCCAACGGCGTCTGCTATACCGGCTCCTACATGGAACTGGGAGATCCCGGTATCCCCCATGCCATTATTCCCTATCACGATCTGGCCCACGCCGATGAAAACGAGCTTCGGGAGTTAGGCCGCGCCATCCGCCACTGCAAGGATTTTCCCAAAGGGGCCAATGTCAACTTCTGCGAGCTGACCGGTGAGGACGAGATTTTCGAGCGCACCTTTGAGCGCGGTGTGGAGGACTTTACCTACGCCTGCGGCACCGGGACCGGCAGCGTAGCTGCCGCCCTGACGCTTCAGGGCAAGGTCAGCGGACATCAGGTCAAGGTGAATATGACCGGCGGACAGCTCATTGTGGATGTGGACCGTGTGGGCAGCACCATTCAAAATCTGTATCTCACCGGCCCCACCAATATCGTCTGCAAGGGCGAGGTCACGGATGAAGAACTAAAGCTGTGATGAGCAGGAGATACTTATGAACGAACAGGACTTTTTAAAGGAAGCGGCCTCAATTTTCCCCTATCTGCAGGAAATGCGGAGAGGCTTCCACCACCACCCTGAGTTGGGGGACCACGAGGAATGGACCAGTGAACGAATCGCGCAGGAGCTGACCTCTATGGGTATCGAGGTTTCCCGGCCAGTGGGAACCGCGGTTGTCGGGCTTCTGCAGGGCGCGCTCCCAGGACGGGTGGCCGCACTTCGGGCGGATATGGACGCTCTGCCTATCACCGAGCACACCGGTCTCCCCTTTTCCTCGGAAATTTCCGGCGTCATGCACGCCTGCGGACATGATTTGCACATCACTGCTGCCCTTGGCGCCGCGAGACAGCTTGCCGCTCACCGGGACGCGCTGCCCGGCAGCGTGAAGCTGTTCTTCCAGCCCAACGAGGAGGGCACCGGCGGCGCGGAACGCATGATTCAAGCCGGGTGCATGGAGGAACCCCACGTTGACGTTGTATTCGGCGGCCACGTAAACCCGGAGCTGCCGGTGGGAACGGTCGGCATCCGCTACGGCAGCGCTTACGCCGCCTCCAATCCTTTTCATATCACGCTCACCGGCGCATCTACCCACGGCGCACAGCCGGATGCTGGGCATGACCCCATCGTCTGTGCGGCGCAGATCATCTCTGCCGCGCAAACGCTGGTCAGCCGCCGCACGGCCCCGACGGACGCCGCCGTGGTCACCTTCGGCAGCATTCACGCCGGAACTGCCGGAAATATTATTCCCGGTACCGCCACCCTTACCGGCATTATCCGTACACTGGGACCGGAGGCCCGCCGCCGCACAACAAAGGAATTTAAGACGCTGGTTTCCGGCATTGCCGCCGCTATGGGGATTTCCGCCGAGGTCACGGTGGAGACCAGCTATCCCGGTGTTGTCAACCGCGATGCCCCCACTGACCTGATTCGCGCCACTGCGGAGCGGATGTTGGGCGCGGATCATGTCCGCCTCATCGCCCAGCCCACTATGGGAACGGAGGATTTCGGCTATTTTGCAGATGCCGCCACCGGCAGCTTTGTCCAGATTGGCGTTGCCGCCGGTGATACCCCCGCCGCGCCGCTCCACAGTGATCTCTTTACCCCGGATGAACAGGCGCTCCCCATTGCCGCCGCACTGTACGCCTCCGCCATCTGGAATTTTCTGCATACGGGCCTTGCCTGAGCAGTCGATTCATACCCCCCGAAACAAAAAGGAGAGAAAAAACATGAGCAATACCCTGGGAATCCAAAAGAAAAAGTTCAGGATGATTCACGTCTATACCCTGCTGGTTTTGATGATCTGCATCGCCGGTATCATGACCTATATCGTCCCCGCCGGTGCCTTTGACCGCGTTGACATCAATGGCCGCAGCGGCGTTGTCCCCGGCACGTTCCACTTCATCGAGCAGCAGCCCGTTGACATCTTCGGCTGGTTCACTGCCATTGGTCAGGGCTTTGTAGACTCCGCCGCCATCATCGCGGGCGTCTTCATCTTCGTGGCCGGTATCGGTGTCTATATGGAGACCGACATCTTCAACAAGGCCATCTTCAAGGCCATGAAGGTCCTTGGCGATAAGGGCGAAAAAGCGGTCATGATCGTTTTGATGATCTTCTTCGCCGTGCTGGGCGGCTTCACCGGCAACATCACGCCGGAGCTGGCCTTCGTCCCCATGACCATCGGCCTTGCCTCCGCGCTGGGCTATGACACCATGACCGGCGTTATTATGGTCCTGTTCCCCACGTTCACCGGCTTTGCCACCGGCCCGCTGAATCCGTACACCGTATATGTGGCGCAGTCCGTGGCGGAGCTGCCCTCCTTCTCCGGTATGCTGCCCCGCACCATCTGCTGGGTGGTGATGTGCGCTATCTCCATGGCCTTCGTGTTTATTTATGCCGCCAAAGTCAAGAAGGACCCCTCCTGCGCTCTGGGCGATTTCAACGCCGAGGCCGCCGGAAAGGATGAGCTCAGCGCCAAATACAACAGCGTCAAGCTCACCGGACGGGACTGGATTTTGCTGCTGGGCTTCCTTGCCACAGTGGTCTGGCTGATTTTAGGCGCCGCTATTTACGATTATTCCTTCAACCAGTACACCGCCATTTTCATCATTTCCGGTATTTTCGCCGGTATCGCGGGTGGCTTTAATGAGACGGAGATCTGCCAGCTGTTCATCAAGTACGGCTCCGACCTCTACTTCGGCGCCATGTGCATTGCGCTGGCCCGGGCCATTTACGTTATCTTCACCGAGGGCGCTATCTGCGACACAGTGGTCTACGCCATGTCCCTGCCCCTGCAGCATCTGCCCCCCATGCTCTCCGCCATCGGAATGCTGATTTTCCAGACCGTTTTGAATTTCTTCGTCAACTCCGGCTCCGGTCAGGCCATGGTCTCCATGCCTATCATGGCCCCGCTGGCCGATGTGCTGGGCGTCACCCGGCAGACCGCCGTTTCCGCCTTCCAGTTCGGCGATGGCCTCTCCAACCTGATCTGGCCCACCTCCTCCACCGTGTTCGCCTATCTTGCCATGGCCAACCTGCGCTATGACAAGTACCTGAAAATCGCCGTGCCCCTGTTTGCCGTGCTGAGCGTTCTGGCTGTTATCTTTGTGGCCGGCGCACAGTTGGTGGGCTTCGGTCCTTTCTGAGTCTGGCTCCGCCGAAGCCATGCGAAAAAAGCAATTCCCCATGTCCCTTTGCCGCCCCGTTGATTGTTAGGAGGACAATGTATGGATAAGAAATCTGTTTCAAAGAACTATCGCTTTCTGGCGATTTTGCTCTGCTGCATGATCGCCGGTGCGCTGGTGGGCTGGTTCTGGCCTGATGCCGGGCACAAAATTGCCTTTTTAGGAAAGGTTTTCATCAACCTGATGTTCTGCATCGTGGTCCCGCTGGTGTTTTCCTCCATTGCCGGGTCCGTTGCCAATATGGACAGCCGCCAGCGGGCCGGAAAAATCATGGCCACTACCATCGGCACCTTCGTAGTTACCGGCGCTATTGCCGCCGTTATCATGTTCGTGCTGATGAAGCTGTTCCCGCCGGTGCTGGTGCCATGGGCCGACCTTGCTGCCGAGGAGATCGGTGAACACGCTACCATGACAGAAATGATCGTCAATTTCTTCACGGCGGAGGACTTTGTGGGCCTTCTGAGCCGCCGGGCCATGCTGCCCCTTATCGTATTTTCCGTGCTGTTCGGCTTTTCCGTGCAGATGACCGGCGGTAAGGACTCCATTGTCGGCAAGTGGCTCTCCGGCCTTTCTGACGTGATGATGAAGTTCGTCCAGATCATCACCTATTACGCCCCTGTCGCCTTCTTCTCTATCTTCGCCGATTTGGTAGCGACCTATGGCTCCGAGGTGGTCAAGGGCTATGGCCGGGCACTGCTGGTGTACTATCCTCTGTGCTTTCTCTACATTTTTACCGCCTTCCCCCTGTTCGCGTGGTTCGGCGGCGGCAAGGGTGCCGTTGGCATCATGTTCCGCCACATCGCCCGTCCGGCCGTTGTGTCTCTCGGGACCTGCTCCTCTGTCGCCACAATTCCCACCAACTTAGAGGAGGCGGCGGAGACCGGCATTGACCGCGACATCGCCGGCATGGTCATGCCGCTGGGTGCCACCATGCACATGGACGGTTCGTGCTTTAGCTGTGTGCTGAAAATTGCGTTCGTGCTGGGCGTATTCGGCGAACAGCTTACATGGTCCCGTCTGCCGTTTATCGTACTGGTGGCCGTTTTGTCCTCTGTGGGTATGAGCGGCGTTCCCGGCGGCGGCTACATCGGCGAGTATATCATCTGCACCATTTTCTTCCCCACACAGATGGAGCTGGCCTTCCCCATTCTCGTGGCCATCGGCAATCTGGTGGACCCCCCGGCTACCATGATCAACTCCGCCGGAGATTATGTGGTCAGCTACATCGTCTCCCGGTTCGTTGAAGGTAAGGATTGGCTGCAGAAGCAGCTCAAAACTGATTAAGCTGATTAAATGAAAAAACAGCAAGGCCCCGGACTTTTGTCCGGGGCCTTGCTGTTTTTCTATTCTTTTATTGACCGCTGGCGCCGTAGTTGCTCAGCACCCGGGCGGAGGGATCGTTGACATCGCAGCCCTTCCAGCTCTTGTTGGGCATCCAGAAGTCCTTGACCATGGGGGCCTGACCGGGATAATATTTTTCAAAAATTTCACGGTACAGCAGGGATTCCTTGGTGAACGGCTGGGCGAAATCGTACTTCTTCCGCTTTTCCTCAAACTCGGCATCAGTGTACTTGGTTTCGGCGTACTCCTTTAAATCGTCCACCATGGAATGTCCCACGGCATCAGAGAAAGCCGCCTTCTGCCGCCAGAGAATATCGTCCGGCAGCAGGTGGTCCTTTTCAAAGGCATGGCGCAGAAGGTATTTTCCCATATCGTAGGTGTTGATCTTCATAGCCGGATCGATGCTCATGACATACTTCACGAAGTCCAGGTCGCCGAAGGGCACCCGCGCCTCCAGAGAGTTTGCGGAGATGCAGCGGTCTGCCCGGAGCACATCGTACATATACAGCTCGTCCACCCGCTTCTTCGCCTCCTGCTGGAAAGCTTCGGGAGAGGGGGCGAAGTCCGTGTACTTATAGCCAAACAGCTCATCGGAAATTTCACCGGTCATCAGCACCCGGATATCCGTTTTCTCATGAATGGCCTTGCAGCAAAGGTACATTCCCATGCTGGCCCGGATGGTGGTGATGTCATAGGTCCCCAAAAGGGAGATGACCTCCTCCAGGGTGTCCAGCACCTCCTGCCGGGTCATGAGCACCTCGGTATGCTCCGCGCCGATATAGTCGGCTACCTCCCGGGCATACTTTAAGTCAATGGCGTCCTTATCCATGCCGATGGCAAAGGTACGAATTTTCTTTCCCAGAACCAGCGCGCTGATGGCGCACACCAGCGAGGAATCCAGCCCGCCGGAGAGCAGGAAGCCCAGCGGGGCGTCGGCATCCAACCGCTTGTCCACACCAGCGATGAGCTTATTGCGAATCGTATGACAGACAGTCTCCAAATCGTCATGGCAGTATTCCGTTACTGTGGTGAGGTCGGCGTAGCGGACGAATTTCCCGTCGGCGTAGTAGTGCCCCGGCGGGAAGGGGCAGACCTCGCCGCAAAGCCCCACAAGGTTCTTGGCCTCGCTGGCAAACACGATGCTGCCATCGTCCAGATAGCCGTAAAACAGGGGGCGGATACCAATGGGGTCCCGGGCGGCAATAAGGGAATCCCGCTTGTGGTCATAAATAATCATGGCAAACTCGGCGTTCAGCTTGGCGAACATATCGAGGCCGTACTCCCGGTACAGCGGCAGAATGATCTCGCAGTCGCTGCCGCTCTGGAATGTGTAGCCCTTTTCCGTCAGCTGCCGCTTCAGGGGGCGGAAGCCGTACAGCTCGCCGTTGCACACCACCATGTCGCCGTCCAACTCAAAGGGCTGCATACCAGCCTCGGTCAGGCCCATGATGGCCAGCCGGTGGAAGCACAGCCAGCCGGAGCCGGTGTCCATGATCCGGGACATATCAGGCCCCCGGGAGAGGGTCCGGTCGAAATACTCCCAAATCTCATGCTTGTCCAGTTTCTTCGTGGAAAACCCCATAATTGCGCACATAAAAAAGCACCTCCGGAAAAAATCAAAGCAGCGAACATCCTAAAAATTTTAGGACGAATCGCTGCTGCATCCGTGGTGCCACCTAATTTGCCGGATAAAACCGGCCCCTTTGCGGAGTTCTAACAAACCCCTGTGCTTTAACGCCGCACGCCGCGTCTTTCCTACTAAGCTCCCGCCGTTCAGATCGCTGCTCCCAAGTGTTATTCCCGCCGCCCCGTTGTACCGGGCTTCCACCCTTCCCGGCTCGCTGTGACCGTTTGACTGCGGTACTTGTCTCGATCTACGCATTTGCAATATGCCGAAGCGTTGGCCCGCTCCGAAATTGTTGGACTGATTATAGCGCTGCCGGGGCTTACCGTCAATGCCGTATTTGTCAAATATGCAGCTGCTGTTTAAATTTTATTTATTTATTTTGCCACATTTCCGCTGTCATAACATTGCTTGACAGCGGCAGCAAACTGTGCCATGCTAAGAGCAAACAACGAAACAGGAGGAATGTTCCATGCAGAAGATCGGTTGGATCGGCGTCGGTATCATGGGAAAGGCCATGGTCCGCAATCTGATGAAGGCCGGATATCAGCTCCATATTTATGCCCGCCACCCGGAAAAGGTCGCGGATGTGGTGTCCGAGGGCGCGGTGTTCCATGACAGCATCGCCGACTGCGTAAAGGCCAGTGATGTGGTCATCACCATGGTGGGCTTCCCCAAGGATGTGGAGGAGGTTTATTTCACTCCCGGCGCCATTTTGGACAACGCCGCCAAGGACACACTGCTCATTGACATGACCACCACCAGCCCCACACTGGCAAAGCGCATTGCCGAGGAGGGTGCCCAGCGCGGCCTGCGGGTGCTGGACGCGCCTGTTACCGGCGGCGATACCGGTGCAAAGGCGGGTACGCTGTCCATTCTGGTAGGCGGTCAAAGGGCGGATTTCGATACCGCTCTCCCCATTTTTCAGGCCATGGGCAAAACCATTACCTATTTCGGCCCCGCCGGCTGCGGCCAGCACGCCAAAATGGCCAACCAAATCATGATCGCCGGTGCGCTCTCCGGAGTCTGTGAGGCGTTGGCCTATGCCAAGGCCGAGGGGCTGGACCGCAGCACGCTGGTGAATGCGCTGTCCTCCGGCGCTGCGGGGAGCAAGCAATTAGATTTTCAGGGCCATAAAATTCTGGACGGTGACTTCGCCCCCGGCTTCTTCATGAAGCATTTCATCAAGGATATGCGGTTGGCCGAGGAGGAGGCTAACCACTCGGGACTGGACCTGAACGTGTTGCGTCAGACTCTGGAAAACTGCCGTGCACTGGAGCAGCAGGGCTGCGGCGATCTGGGTACGCAGGCCCTTATCAAATTCTACGAAAAATAAGCGTATCGCGCAAAGGGGCCGGGGATAAATATCCCCCGGCCCCTTTATTTTGATACTTATTGCTTTTCCTCCCGGATAAACATTGCGGTAAAGCTCACCGCCAGCAGCGCACAGGAGACCCAGATAGCCCGTTCCGCCAGCAATCCTATGAGAACACTGCCAAGTCCGGCCCCCACCGCGAACAGCAGAATCACGCCGAAATAGGTCAGCGCCTTTTTCAGCGCCTCCGGCTCCCGGTCATGGAAATAGGCGCACAGCGCCTCTGTTCCGCTTCGCATATTACCGATGCACATGGTACTGGCATAGGCGTGGCCCCGGACCTTGCGGAACGTCTGCACCTGCAGGGCGCACACAAAGGAAACCAGCGCGTTGGCCGCCGTATTGGCGCTTTGGGGCACAAAGCCCACCGCCGCCAGCAGCACGATCTCCGCCAGCAGAATCATCTGCCGCCAGTGGACGCGCTCCATCCGCCGGAACCGGCGGTGAACACATTCGGCGGCGAAAATGCCCGCCATAAACGCCAGCACCGGCACAAGATAACGCCCCGCCGCGGCCCATTCCCCATTGCAGAGGTAGGTACTCAGCAGAACGATATTGCCGGTCTGGGCGTTGGCATAGACCTTGCCCCGGCAGAGATAGGTATAGGCATCCTGAAGGCCGCCAGAGAGAATGATGAATGCGGCGGTCAGCATGGAATCCGACATCTGGCCCCGATGGGACCGTGAAAACACAGACATACGCAAGCAGGCTCCATTCTGTTTTTTACGGAGATTTGTCAACGGCCTACAATGTACCACCCTGCGCTCAAAATGTCAATGCCTCCCGTATGCGAACGGGGAATCGGCGCATACTATCGCTATCCGATTTTGGGAGGTATTGCCATGTTTTGTTTTCAGTGTCAGCAAACTGCCGGCGGAAAGGGCTGTGTGCAGGTGGGCGTCTGCGGCAAGCAGCCGGAAACGGCGGGTTTGCAGGATGACCTTGTGCGGGAGCTCATCGCGCTGGCCGAGGCAGCGGAGGACGCCGGGCAGCATCCCGCCGAGGCCACCCGGCTACTGGAGGACGGCCTGTTCACCACGCTCACCAACGTCAATTTCGATAACGCCGCCATCCGTGCCTTTATGGACCGGGTTGTGCAGGCCCGCCGGGAACTAAGTCTAAAGGAATTCCCCGTCATTGCGCTCTGGAATGGGGAGACCGACACCGTTTCCCTCCGCTCCACACTGCTGTTTGGTCTCAAGGGCATGGCGGCCTACGCCCACCACGCCCGCAATCTATGCCATGAGGACGAAGCAGTCTCCGCGTGGTTCTATAAGGGCCTGTGCGCCGTGAACCGAGAGCACACCGTGGAGGAATGGCTGGCCCTTATCATGGAGTTCGGCCAGGTGAATTTCCGCTGCATGGAGCTGCTGGACGCCGCCAACACCGGCGCCTTTGGCGACCCGACCCCCACCCGCGTCACAACGGACATCAAAAAGGGGCCGTTTATCGTAGTCTCCGGCCATGACCTTGAGGACTTGCACCAGCTTTTGGAGCAGACATCTGGCACCGGCGTCAACGTGTATACCCACAGCGAAATGCTCCCGGCCCACGGCTATCCCGGATTGAACAAATATCCGCAGCTTGCCGGAAATTTCGGTACGGCGTGGCAGAACCAGCAAAAGGAATTTGAAAACCTCCCCGCCCCGGTGCTGTTTACTACCAACTGCCTCATGCCGCCCCGGCCCAGCTACGCCGACCGCGTTTACACCACCTCTGTAGTTGGCTACGAGGGGATGATGCACATCACCGCCGATTCGCAGGGGCACAAGGATTTCTCACCCCTGATTCGCCAGGCGAAGGCGCTGGGCGGCTATGAGCATGACCACTCCATGTCCGGCATCAACGGCGGGCACATGCTCACCACCGGCTTTGCCCATGCCGCCGTGCTGGCCCATGCCCCTGCCCTCATTGACGCCATCAAGGCCAGAAAGGTACGGCATATTTTTCTCATCGGCGGCTGTGATGGGGCGCACCCCGGGCGGAACTACTACACGGAGCTTGCGAAAAAGGTCCCTATGGACAGCCTGATTCTCACGCTGGCCTGCGGCAAGTACCGCTTCAACGATCTGGACTTGGGGGAAATTGCCGGTCTGCCCCGAATCATGGACATGGGCCAGTGCAACGATGCCTACAGCGCTGTCAAGGTAGCGCTGGCACTGGCGGACGCCTTCGGCTGCTCCGTCAATGAGCTGCCGCTGACACTGGTACTCTCCTGGTACGAGCAGAAGGCCGTTTGCATTCTGTTGAGTCTGCTGGCCCTCGGCGTCAAGAACATCTACCTTGGCCCTACGCTGCCCGCCTTCCTCTCCGAAACGGTGGTCAAGGTCCTTGTGGACACCTACGGTCTCCAGCCCATCACTGCCCCGGAGCAGGATCTGGACGCCATTTTAGGCCGGGGATAGTGCTAACAGCAGCAGATAAAAAGAAGCACCCGGCACCGTAAACGGTGCCGGGTGCCAGCGTGTCGAAAAAGTCTTTTCTCCCCGCTGAACAAGTTTTCAGAACTTCATAAAAGTTCTGAAAACTAAGGATTTCAATGGCGCAGGACACCCTTCTTGGGTTTCCCGCGCACACCCTTCCTTACCGTTGCGGAGGATTTACCACTTTATCGACAGTCTCGCCCCCGGCACCGTAAACGGTGCCGGGGGCTTTGTATGGAGTTCTTAAATGATTCAGCCGCCGATCTCATCAAATACAGCGGTGATCTCCTTCTCCGGGGCCGGTGTTGCCAGAGACACGATCACCGTGACCAGACAGTTCACCGCGAAGGCGGGCAGCAGCTCATAAATATCCCAGATGCCGCCCATAGGCCGGACGCAGAACTTCCAGATGAAGATCATCAGTCCACCGGCCGCAAGACCGGCCAGCACACCCTGCCGGTTGCTGCGCTTCCAGAACAGTGCAAAAAGCATGGCGGGGCCGAAGGTTGCGCCGAAGCCCGCCCACGCAAAGGAGACGATCTTGAACACGTTACTGTTGGGGTCCGCCGCAAGGAAAATGGCGATAAACGCGATGACCACCACCGTCAGCCGTGCGGCCAGCATATTCTGCTTGGCAGTCAGCTTCACGCCGAACACATCCTGCAAAACATTTTCCGAAAACGCGGAGGCCGCCGCCAAAAGCTGAGAGTCCGCCGTGGACATGGTAGCCGCCAGAATACCCGCTAAAATGCAGCCGGCGACGATGGCGGGCAGCAAGCCGTAGGACGAGAGCAGGTCGGACAGTCGGACGATGACGGTCTCTGTGGCGCTGCCCTCCAGCAGCGGAATACGGCCCTCATTGGATACGGCATGGCCCACGATACCGATAAACACCGCAACGGCCATGGAAATGACCACCCAGATGGCCGCGATGCGGCGGGAGAGCTTCAGCTCATCCTCATGCCGGATTGCCATAAAGCGCACCAGAATGTGCGGCATTCCGAAATAGCCGAGGCCCCATGCCAGCATGGAGACAATACGGATGATACCGTAGGGCTCCGCCTGCCCGGAGGCGGCGTTGTACGTCTGGCTGAAGCTCAAAAAGCCGGGAAGACTCCGGGCATGGGCCAGCACGGCGTCCATGCCTCCGGCCTGTACTACGCCGAAGGTCACGATGATGCACAGGGCAACGGTCATGATAATGGACTGAATGAGGTCCATGGTGGCAACGGCACTGAAGCCGCCCACAGAGGTATAGCTGATGATAACAATGGCGCCCACCACCACGGAGGCCATGTAGCTCCAGCCGAACAGACTGTTGAACAGCTTGCCGATGGCAGCAAGGCCGGAGGCCACATAGGGCACGAAAAACACCAGAATGATCAGTGCGGAAATCCCCATGATGACCGGCTTTTTCTCCCCATAGCGCTTGGAGATAAAGCTGGGGATGGTGATGGCGTCCAGCCGGACGCTGTAGCGCCGCAGGCGGCGGGCCACCAGCAGAAAGTTCAAATATGTACCGATGGCAAGGCCGATAGCGGTCCAGCTTGCGTCCGCCACGCCGCTGAGATAGGCGAGGCCGGGGATACCCATAAGCAGATAGCTGCTCATGTCACTGGCCTCGGCGCTCATGGCCGTGACCAGCGGGCCCATGCCACGGCCGCCGAGATAAAAGCCCTCGGCGCTCTTTTTGCTTCTTTTCCCGATCATAACGCCGGTAAAAATCACCAGACAGAGATACAGGATGATCGTTGCCATAATGGCGATCTGTGCGGATGTCATACAACTCTCTCCTTTATGCTTCAATGTCTGGTATCATATCATAACATAAACAAGAACGAAATACAGAACACAGTATAGAATAAATTCTATACTGTGTTCTGTATTTATCTAAATTATCGTTTTATTTTCAACGTTTCATTAATAGAATGAATTATGGAAAGCAAGTAAAACCAAAAAAATAAATTTTATTTAGGAGCGCGGAAGCTCTCCAAAAACAGCGGCGTCATTTTCTCCGCATAGCTCACCAGCGAGTAATCCCCGCCGCACAGGCACCAGTCATAAAGCTGTGCCCGCTCCCACATGGCAAAGGCCCGCACCAGCTCATCCACCGAAACCTCCCGGCGCAGCTCGCCCCGCTCCGCCCCCTGCCGGACAATGCGCCGCAGCAGGCGGAAATAGACCCGGCTCCGGTCCAGCAGATGCTTTTCGCCCCGGGCCAAAAGCTGTGTGGACAGCAGCCGGGTCAAAAGGTCAATGGACACACTGGCCTCGATCATCACATACAGCTCGTGGTTAATGTAGGCCAGCGTTTCCAGCGCGCCCATGTTCGGGTCCAGCGCCGGAATCAACTCCTCATACTTCTCATCAAACACATAGGCCAGCGTTCCCATCAGGGCGTCCTTCCCGTCAAAATAGTGGTAGAACGAGCCCTTGGAGGTGCCGGATTCAAAAACGATGTCCTCAACGGTCGTCCCCTCATAGCCCTGCTCGTAAAAGAGCTTCCACGCAGCGGAGATGATACGCCCCTTGGTGTTGCGGCTGTTCTTCTTTGCCATGGCGGCCTCCCCCTTGTTTTTTGCTCATTTTAGCACAAGCCGCCGCCGCTGGCAAGTGCGCCCCTGCGCGCCAGCCGAAAGCGCTTTTGTAAAACACACCCCCGGAGTTGCCTCCGGGGGTGTGCTTTTAATCATATCGCAGCGCGTCAATGGGGTTGAGCTTTGCCGCCTTGTTGGCGGGCAGGTAGCCGAACAGAACGCCGATGCCTACGCTGACGCCGAAGCTGATAGCAATATCCGCCGCCGTGGGAACGGCGCTGAACGTGCCGCCGCTCATGGAGCTTGCCATGATGCTGCCGACGATCATGGTGGCCAGTCGGGCCAGCAGCAGTCCAAAGCCAATTCCCAGCACACCGCCCACAGCGGAGGTGGTGCCCGCTTCAATGACGAATTGGCCCCGGATGTCCTTCTGCTTGGCGCCCAGGGATTTTCGGATGCCGATCTCCCTTGTCCGTTCCGTGACGGACACCAGCATGATGTTCATAATGCCGATACCGCCCACCAGCAGGGAAATGGCGGCGATGGCCACCAGTACGATCATCATGGTATTCATCATGGTGTTCATGGCATCCATCATCTCTGCGGAGGTCATGACCATGTAGTAGTCCGAGGACTGATAGGTTTTATACAGTCGCTTTTCCACAATGCCCTTGGCAGCGGACGCCGTATCCCGGCTGGTGGAGGTCAGCAGGAACATTTCGCCGGTGCCCATCATCATGGTGCCGGTGCCCATCCGCTGGGCGTTTTCATAGGGGATGTAGATCACATCGTCGGCGCTGCCCTCGCTGCTGTCGCCGCTCTTACTCAGCACGCCGATGACGGTGTAAGGCACACCGCTCAGAGAGATGGTCTTACCCAGTGCGTCGCCCCGAAAGGCGGCCTGCGCCAGATAATCGCCGATGACGCAGACATTCTGATGCCGATCCACGTCGATGTAGCTGAGGAAGCGCCCCTCCGCAAGAGTCTCCCCCTGCATGGTGCCCTTCGTGTCCTCCTTGAAAAACGCCTCGCTGACGCCGTAGACCGAGGTGCGGTCATAGTCATCCGTCTGGTAGCGCACCTTGGCAGAAGCGGAGACATAGGGGGTCACGCCGGTGAGGTACTGGGGGTACTTGTCCACCAGTTCATAGAGATCCTCCACATCCACGTCACGGGTGTCTCCGGTCCCCCGGCCATAGGTCATGACCTGAATCAAATTGGAGCCCATTTTCTCAAACTGGCTGTTCATCATATTGGTCATGCCGTTGCCGAGAGACAGGATCACGATCACAGCGCCGACGCCGATGATGATACCCAGCATGGTGAGGAATGCCCGCATCTTGCTGGTTTTCAGAGATTTCAGCGCCAGCTTGAAGGATTGGGTAAAGTTCATACGCCCACCTCCCCGTCTGCGCCGGTCTCCTCCGGCTGCACCACGGCGGCGGGATCAGAGGCGTCACCGTCATAGATGATGCGGCCGTCCTGAAGGCGGACGATGCGCTTGGCTTTTACGGCGATGGAGTTATCGTGGGTGATGAGCACCACGGTATCCCCCTCCTGATTCAGCTTCTGGAGGAACCCCAGCACCTCCCGGCCCGTCCGGGAATCCAGTGCGCCGGTGGGCTCATCCGCCAAAATCACAGAAGGATTTCCCGCCAGCGCCCGGGCGATGGATACCCGCTGCTGCTGACCGCCGGAAAGCTGACTTGGCAGGTTCTTTTGCTTATCGGCAAGACCCACCCGGCCCAGTGCGGCCACAGCCCGCTCCTTCCGCTCCTCCGCGCCCACACCGGCGTACAGCAGGGGCAGCTCCACGTTTTCCAGCACCGTCAGCTTTGGAATCAGGTTATACTGCTGAAAAATAAACCCCAGCATTTTGTTCCGTATTTCCGCCTGCTGGTCATCATCCATGGTGGAAACATCCACGCCGCCCAGATGATACGTCCCGCTGGTGGGAACGTCCAGACAGCCGATGATATTCATGGCCGTGGACTTGCCGGAACCGGACTGACCCACAATAGCCACAAATTCGCCCTTGTCGATGGTAAGGGATACCCCATCCAACGCGTGAACGTCTTCATCGCCCATGTGGTAGATCTTATAGACGTTTTTTAATTCGATCAGATGCTCCATGGCTTACATCCCCATTACCATATTCATCATGCTGGAGCTCTGATTTGCAATCAGGACGGTATCGCCCTCCTCCAGACCGCCGGTGACCTCAATGTAGTCGCCGTCGCTCTTTCCCAGCGTCACTTCCCGTGTTTCCAGCTTGGAGACATCCGCCACGGCGGTATTGTCCGCGTTCATGGCGCCGGGGCCGGGGACCGTCACGGTGTTGCCCCGGTTCACAGCGTCCACGGGGATGCACAGGGCATTGGGGACCCGGTCGCCCTCGATGGTTGCGGAGACATTCATGCCGGGCTTCAGCTCACCGTAATTTTCAATGACGATGGTAACGGGATAGCTGGTAGCACCGCCGGAGGTGGTGCCGTTGATGCTGACCTTATCCACAACGCCGGTGAAGGTCTGGCCCTCCAGCGCGTCGGCGGTGATGGAAACGCTCTGGCCCACAGCCACCTTGCCGATGTCCAGCTCATCCACAGCCAGCTCCAGCTTCAGGTAGCTCATGTCATAGATCACGGCCAAAGAGCCGGAGTTCATGCCCTCCACCTTATCGCCGGCCTTGAAATTCTTTTCAATGACCCGGCCGGTGATCTGAGAGGTGATGTTGTAGTCATCCAGACTGTCGGCAGCCATAGAGGCGGCCAGCTCCGCGTTCTGAAGGTTCAGCCGTGCGTTTTGCAGCTGGTCCCGGACGGTCTCGGAGGAGACTGTGCACAGCACCTCACCCTGCTTGACGGTGCTGCCCGCCAGCTTGCTCAGGTTTTGAATCGTACCGCTGCCGGAGGCATACACCGTGGTGGAGCCGCCCATGTTGATAGAGGTCTGGCCGTAGCTTGCGTAAGTGCCGATGCGGGCAGAGGCCGTATAGGCATCGGAAATGCCGCCGGGATTGGTGATCTTCACCCGGACACTGACGGAGTTCATGCCGTTGCTGGTCAGAGTGGTCTCGTTGGAAACAGACTCCACCGTACCATCCACCGGCGCGTCAAAATTCCCCACGTATACAGAGGCGGGCTGACCCACATAGAAATCCGTGGGCTTGGCGTAGGGGAACAGGAAATCCACCGTCAAATCGCGGCTGGAAATGAGCTTTGCAATGGGAGAGCCCACGCTCACGCTGTCGCCGTTATGGACATACAGCTCATTGATGGTGCCGCTGATGGTGGCGGTGGGATTGGCCGCCTCGGACGCCTGCTGATAGGCGATCTTTGCCTGTGACACGGAGATGGATGCCTGATCCACCCGGTTCTGAGCGTCGCTGCTGTCCATAGCAAACAGAAGGTCACCCTTTTCCACCTGATCGTCCTCCTCAAAGGGGGCGTCCTCAATGGTGCCGGAGAGCAGCGTGGTGACATTGTAGGAATCGGCAGGCTTCAGCGTTGCCGTGCCGGTCACGGACAGCACAAGGTCCTGCCGGACAGCCTGCGCCACCAGATAACCGCCTGCTATCTGGCTGTTGACCTTTTTCGCGGCGTTTGCCACACAGCCAACGGCGATGGCCGCCACAACTGCCACGGCAATCAGTATCTTCAGCCATTTCTTGCCCTTTTTACCCTTCGGCAATGAAAAGCGCGGCTTTTTTTCCGCCTGTGCACCGGCAGTCGGCTGCGCGGCACTCTGCGCCGCCTGCGTGTCCTTCATCATTTCTTCCATACGTCTTCTCCTTATCTATGTCCGGCGGCGGGCTTCGCGCCCATGCCCCGCCTTAAAATTTCCAGTGTTTTTGAAAGCTCCTCCCGGCTCTCCGCCGTTTCGGTGTGAACTGCATCATATATGAGTGGGAGCGCCACGGTCAGCACTGTCCGCACAATGCGCTCTAAATCAGATGCCTCCCAAATATCCAGCAGGTCCGGGTTCACGGCGGCAGCAAGCTGCGCCAGCACCGCTTGGGTATCCAGAAGATCGATCAGGCAGCTTTTTTGCAGTTCGCCGTTCCGCTCCACGATTGCGGACAGCATTCCCATGCCGCCAAGCCCACGGTCCGCCTTATGGGATCGCAAATACTCGCACAGGCCCGGTATCGCGTTGAACAGATCGCCGCCACTGCGCGTCAGCAGCTCCCGAAACGCCAGCAGCAGCGGCTCCGTACTCTCCCGGACAAGGTATTGAAACAGCTCCTCCTTATCCCGGAAATACATATAAAAGCTGCCCCTTGGAATCCCCGCCGCCCGAATCATACTGTTGATGGACGCCTCGTGAAAGGGCTGGGCCGCAAACTCCCGTGCCGCCGCTGTCAGCAGCCGTTCCTGCTTTTCCGGCCGCAGATTGAAAAATGTACTGGTAGGCAAATCACCGCTCCCCCTCAGTGCCGGACGCATCCCACACCGGCGCCCGGTACTGTTCTATGTTATTCATACAGTTAAGGCTGCTTAATATGACAACCTGACGCCTATCATAAACGTCAGGTTGTCATATTTCAAGATATTTTCAGGATTGTTCACAGAATCTTCACATTGTATGAGCCAGCTCATACAATGGCACCCGCCGGTCATATGGCTGGGGACAGTAGGTCACGGAGGCAATCTTCCGCCCGCTGACACCGTATTTCGGGTGTACGCCGAACAGGTCTATGTACTGTGTCAGGTCATCTCGCTCCGCCGCCATGGCCTCCAGTAGCAGCACGGTAGCCCGGGCGTCATCCACAGCGCGGTGGCTGTTTTCCGCCTCCGTCAGCCCGTAGGCCTCAATGGCGTTGCACAGCTTATGGGGATAGTCCCGCCGGTCGCGATACACCGTCAGGGCATCTAAAAACCGCGGCTTTTTCAGCACGGAGACCAAATTCAGCGGGCGTAACAGATGATAGAGAAAATTCAAATCGAACTGCTCGTTATACGCCACCAGCAGCGGCCGCTCCGCCCCTTCCAGCAGTCGGCAGAAGCCCTCCGCCGCCGTGCGGTCATCCACGCCCTCCCGCGCAAGCTGTTCATCGGTAATGCCGGTGAGCTGCGTAATGAACGGCGGCAGGGTCCGCCCCTCCGGCAGACGAATCAGCGCGTTGAAATCACCGCTCTCCCCCTGCTCCTTCAGGGCCACAGCGCCGATCTCAATAATGCGGTCACGGTCAAATTCAATGCCCGTGGTCTCCGTGTCAAAGACCACCATGCGGTCAAACTCGTTCCACAGCTTCATCATGCCGCCCAGTTCTCCCCTGTTGCGTAATCGATCTCCACGCCGGGCTGCACATTGTAGCAATACACATGGAAGCACACGCCGCGGCCCTCGTCCTCTACGGAGTACGCCTCCATCTCCACACCCCGGGCCACCAGCTCGGAGCCAATAAAAGCCGGCGTCACCCGGTAGAGCACATGGTTGCCGGTGGAGGCCACATAATCCGCCACCTCGTTTTCAAAGGGCAGCATCCCCTCCACATTCATGTACCGCGTACCTGTGATGAGGTTTTTCTCGTTAGCGTTCTCGCCGGTGAGCTGGAAGCCGATAAGGTGGCAGCGGTTATAAAGGCTCTTTCCGTCTACAAAGTCATACTGGTTCTGCACCCAGCCGGTGGGCTTGACCTTGCTGATGCTCTCCCGCTCCTCTGTCGGCATGAGATCCACGCCGATGCAGGCCTCTGTCACGCCGCAGCGGCCAAGGCTGTCCAAATCGCTGTAATATTCATAGGAATCAGTGGTGTATTCGTCCTCGGTGAAGGAGGGCTGGTTCCGGTCGATCACGGTGTAGGCGCTGGTCCCGTCATAGTCCGGGATGCTGCTCATGTCATAGCTGGAGGTCGACATCTGCCGCACCAGGCTCAGCAGAACTGCCAGCGCGATGACCACCAGCGCCTCCTTCCAACCGGGCTTCCGGGATGCGCGTTGCTTTTTTGCCATGGTTTTTCTCCTTTGGAAAATTTTTCGCTTTTCATCATACCAGCTTTCACCGCGCTTCGCAACCGCGCATAAAATTTTCCCCCGCCGCACAGACTACTCATGACTTCTATGCAAACGGAGGGGCATTTATGCGTAAGCGCCTACAGTTCTTTTTTCTGCTTTTGCTGCCGTGTCTGGCTCTGGCCGGGGTTCTTGGCCGCGGCTCGCCCCCTGCCCTGACCGCCGCCTCGGACGCCGCCATCCCCGTCTCCGCCGATAACTGGGGCCTGTCCTTCCCGGAGGAGGGGCAAACGCCTGTCGGCAATGCCACGGCGGAATTTCTGTCGCAGTACGATGCGTGGTACGTGGGGGACACCAGCCGGAAAGTCATTTACCTTACGTTTGACTGCGGCTATGAAAACGGCAATACCGAAGCGATTTTGGACGCGCTGAAAAAGCACAATGCCCCGGCGGCCTTCTTTGTGGTGGGGCACATGGTCGAATCCGCGCCGGACATCGTCCGCCGCATGGCGGCAGAGGGGCACATCGTAGGCAACCACACCTACCACCACCCGGATATGTCCGCCATTGCCGATGAGGCCGCCTTCCAGAAGGAGTTGGACAGCCTTGCCGCGCTGTACCGGGACACCACCGGGCAGGAGCTGTCCCGGTTCTATCGCCCGCCGCAGGGCAAATACAGCAAGGAAAACCTGAAAATGGCACACAATCTTGGCTACACCACCGTATTCTGGAGCCTTGCCTATGTGGACTGGTACGCGGACAAGCAGCCCACGGCGGAGCAGGCCTACGCCAAGCTGCTACCCCGCATCCATAACGGCGCCATTGTGCTGCTGCACTCCACCTCCTCCACCAACGCCGCTATTTTGGACGAGTTGCTGACGCGCTGGGAGGACATGGGCTACACCTTCGCGTCGCTGACGGAGCTGCAGCCTGCAAATGGAAAAATTTAAGCGCATAGACCGCCGCTTTCCGGTCACACTAAGGAGCGGCGCAAGCCAAAATCAATCTTGACCGGAGGAATCGAATTATGAAGGACTGCACCAACAACGGTTGCCAGTGCACACCTAACCAGAGTATCAACTGCACCGTCAACAACTGCGCGCACCATTGCCAAGACTCCAACTACTGCGGCCTGACCTCCATCCGCGTCGGCACCCACGAGACCAATCCAACCGAGATCAAGTGCACCGACTGCCAGAGCTTCGAGCTGAAGTAAGCGGCACGGGAGGGGCGCGAGCGCACCCCTCCCAAAGCATACGTCTTTATGTACATCTATCTGCTTTCAGGGGGTAGCTTCTATGGCGTCAAATTGGCCCGCCCGCATCGCCGGCGGCGCCGCCGGACTTGCCAACGGCCTGTTCGGCGGGGGCGGCGGCATGGTGTTTCTCCCCATTCTCTCCCGGTTTGGGACGCTGGAACAGCGCCGCCTGTATGCCACCTGTGTCGGCGTCATTTTCCCGGTGTGCGCCGTGTCCGCTGCCGTTTACCTCTGGCGGGGTGAAATCGAGCTTATGACAGCGCTGCCGTATCTGATCGGCGGGCTTATCGGCGGCTGGCTGGGGGGAAGACTCTACGGGAAAATCTCTGTGAAGCTCCTGAAATGGATGTTTGCCGCCTTTTTGTTCTATGCGGGGGTGAGGTATCTGCTGTGAGCGCCTTTGTTCTTCCCTTTCTCTGCGGACTGGGCGCCGCCGTTATCTCCGCATGGGGCGTTGGCGGCGGGACGCTGCTTTTGCTGGTGATGACGCTGTTCCTCGGCGTTGACCAGCGGACAGCGCAGGGCATCAATCTGCTGTTCTTTCTCCCCACAGCTCTTTCAGCCCTGCTCTGCCACCGAAAAAACGGCTGTCTGGACACGCCCACGCTGCGTGCCGCCGTTCCTATTGCGGTCCCGGCAGCTCTGCTGGGAGCGTGGATCGCCACGGCGGTAGATGTGGAAATTTTGCGGCGACCCTTCGGGATCTACCTGCTGCTCTCCGGCATTTCCCTGCTTCTGCCGCAAAAAAGTGCAAAAAAGTCCGGCGGTTGATGAACTCAGCCGCCGGTTTTTTTCTGTATCGGGTCTGTTTGCCGCTGCGGGGCAGTTTAGTTCTGCACCGCCTGCTTCAGCTCCAGCGTCACGGTGAAAATCTCACCGTCCCGCCAGATCGTCATGGTCATGGTGTCCCCTACGTGGTGCTGCCAGCGGGCCTTGAGCACATCGCTGCTGCTGAGGGTCTCCCGGTCATCTGCCGCCAGCACATAGTCGCCCTCCTGGATTCCGGCCCGCTCCGCCGCGCCGCCGGGGGTCACGGACTCCACCCGGATGCCCCAGAGCTTATCCGCCAGTTGATCCGGGAGCTGCCGGACCATCAGGCCCAGAACCGGCTCCGGCTGCACCGCGCCGTAGGTCAGCAAATCGTTGACCACACGCTCCACCTGTACGGAGGGGATGGCGAAGCCCAGTCCCTCCACCGTGGATGCGCGGGCATACATTTTCATAAAGTTGATGCCTACCACCTGACCGCAGGAATTGATGAGCGGTCCGCCGGAATTGCCGTTATTCAGGGCAGCGTTCGTTTGAATCAGCGGCATGGAGGTCCCCGCTGTCTGCTGCATTTCCCGGTTGACGGAGGACACAATACCGTCGGTAAACGTGCCGCCCATTTCCAGGTTCAGCGGCGTGCCGATAGCATACACGGTCTCACCCACCTCCAGTGTATCCGAATTGCCGAAATCCGCCGTAGGAAAGCCTGTCCCATCAATTTTCAGCACTGCCACATCATAGTCCGCGTCACTGGCAATGTAATTTGCTTCATAGGGCGTCCCGTCCGCCAGCAGCACCGTGCAGGCGCTACCGCCTGCCACTACGTGCTGATTGGTGACAAAGTACCCGTCCTCCCGGAACAATATGCCCGTTCCCACGGACATTTTTCCGCCGCCAAGGTCTACCGCCACTGTCACAACGGCATCCTTCACAGTCTGATAGACCTCCTGCGCGGTCAGCGTCCGGGTCCGGCCCGCTGTCAGCGTCAGCTCCGCGTCCGCAGCCGCCTCCACGGTGGGAATCGTGATGGGGCTGTCCGTTGTGTCCTCCTGCCAGTCTCGGTCATAGTAATCATACTCCCCGGTATACGCGCCCCGGAGCATCCCCAGTACCCATTGACCGCCGCCGATGACCGCCGTAATGCCTGCCGCGATCACCAGCAGAAGCAGAAAGCCCCGCCAGCGGCGCCGCTTCGGTTTTTTTGCCGCCTGCGGCTTTGCGGGCGCCATGGACGCCGGCAGAGGGCGGGTATAGGTCTCCACAACCTCGCCCGGAAAGGGCCGGCTGTATTCCTCAATGACTTCGTCCTGCATCCGCAGGGTCCTGCGCTTATCCATCATACCTCTTTTTCTGCGTTACTCCACCCGCAGAGAGAACGTAAATGTTGTCACGCCGTTCTCGCTGGTCACGCTGATGTCCTCCTTGTGCTGCTGCAAAATGGTCTTGACGATATAAAGGCCAAGCCCATAGCCGTCCTTGTCCTCGCTACGGGACTTGTCGCTCTTATGGAACCGTTCAAACAGCAACGGCAGCTCCTCGGCGGGAATGGTATCGCCCACGTTCCGCACCGTGACCCGGGCCTTTCCGTCCATCATGGTCACGCCCAAATACAGCGTGGAGCCCTCCCGGGCGAACTTGGCGGCATTTTCCAGCAGATTGTAGAGCACCTGCGTGATCATGTCATTATCGCCCAGCACCAAAATCGGCTCATCAGGAATATCGGCCTCTACGTCCAGATGCCGGTCATTGATCTTCTTTTCCATGGAGATCAGCACCCGGCGCATGGATTCGCAGATGTCAAAGTGGTTGCCGTTCCGCAGAGGGTCCATGGCCTGAAGCTGGCTGACATCCAGCATCCGCCGCACCAGCCGGCTCAGTCGGCGGCTCTCATTTGCGATGATCTGTAAATACTGCTTTTCATTTTCCGGGGGAATCGTTCCGTCCAGAATACCGTCCGTATAACCAGCAATAGTGGTCATGGGCGTTTTCAGCTCATGGGAAATATTGGCAATGAACTCCCGACGCTGTCGCTCCGTCTGCTGCAGGCGCTCCGCCATGTTGTTGAAGGAGGCCGCCAGCTCGCCGATCTCATCGTCCCGGCCATAATCGTTCATGCGGATGTCAAAATCTCCCTCCGCATAGCAGCGGGTGGCCTGTGCCATTTCCCGGATAGGCTTGATCTGCCGCATGGTGGTCACGGAGGTGGCCACAAAGGAGATCATCAGCACCACCAGCGCGGTCATCACCAGCAGCCCCGCAAACGTCCGCCACAGGGCGTCCACCGTATCGCCGGAGGACACGGTGAACACCGATCCCAGCACCTTTCCCGTGGTGGGGCTGACAACGGATACGCCGCCTACGAACCGCTTGCTCTCATAGAGCTGGTCCAGGCGGCTGCGGCCCGCCCATGTTCCCTGCTCCAGTACGGCGGACATCACGCCCTCAGGTATGGTGATAGACTGGCCCTCCATGGTCTCGTCCGTAGAAAGGAGCACATGGCCCTCCTCGTCGCACACCAGAATATCCATATCGGAGATCATGGCCGCCGTGGCGGCAAGCTGCTGGAAAACCTGATCCTGCCGCAGCTCCTCCATGGTGAGGTAGCGGCCGCTTTCCAGATATCGCACGGACAGGCGGCTCACCACCTGCGCCCGCTCCAGCAGCTCATCGGTCTTTTGCCCCCGGGCATAGTTATAGCTTAGAGAGAAGAATACCGTTCCCAGCAGCACCAGCGTCAGCAGCACCATACCCACCGTAATGGACATCTGCCGCCAGTAAAGCCCCCGGAACTGTTCCCGCAGACGCTTCATGCCTTTTTCTCCGCGCTCTGGCCCGCTGCGGTCTCGAACTTGTAGCCCACGCCCCAGACGGTTTTCAGCGCCCACTGGTCACTGACGCCCTCCACCTTTTCCCGCAGACGCTTGATATGTACGTCCACGGTGCGGCTGTCGCCAAAGTAGTCAAAGCCCCACACCTCGTCCAAAAGCTGATTGCGGGTATAGACCCGGTTGGGGGTGGAGGCCAGATGGTAGAGAAGCTCCAATTCCTTGGGCGGTGTGTCGATCTTCTTTCCGTCCACGATGAGCTCATAGGAATCAAGGTCGATGGTCAGCTTGTCAAAATGCAGCTTTTTGCTGGTGTCATTGGGAATCTCCGTCCGCCGCAGAACAGCGTTGATGCGGGCGATCAGCTCCTTCATCTCAAAGGGCTTGACGATGTAATCGTCCGCGCCCATCTCAAGGCCCTGAATACGGTCAAAGACCTCGCTTTTGGCAGTCAGCATGATGATGGGGACCTTGCTGGTCTCCCGGATTTTGGCGCAGACAGCCCAGCCGTCCATCACCGGCAGCATGATGTCCAGCAATATCAGGTCCGGCTCCTTTTTCCGAAATTCCTCCAGCGCCTTGCCTCCGTCTCCGGCGATGCGGACGTCAAAGCCCTCCTTCACCAGATACATATAGATGAGATCGGAAATGTTCTTGTCATCCTCTACTACCAGAATATTGCGTCCCATACGCTCTCCTCCAGTTTTGCGGGCCACCGGCCTGTTTTTTCTTTATGATACCCGAATTTTTCTTCGGTTGGTTGAACGATTTGTAAATCTTACTCTGTCATGGCGCGGCAGTAATGCCCCTCCCGCTGAGCAGAGGAAACAAACTCCTTCACGCCTGCGGCGGAGGCGGTGGTCCCCAGCCATACGGACATGTCCCTCCGCCGGGCCGACACCCGCTTGAGCAGCGCCGCGGCGTTGGCGGCGCTTTCCAGCTTGTAGTCCGTCCGGTCCATGTCCGGCGTCAGGCAGCTATACCCCAACTGCTCCAACGCCTGCAGCGTTTCCTCTCCGCCGTCGGCATAAACGAGGCGGGTCCGCGTCAGCGTGGCCCGATACAGGGCGTCATTACCCCGCTTGAGCTGCTGGTCTAAGCTCTCCGCCGGGTTCTCCGGGTCCAGCAGCAGCCCCACGGCACTGCCGGACACCGCTAAGCGCCGCAGCAGATCGCCGTTATTTTCCATGAATTCCGGCGTACAGTAAAATGTGGCCCAGCCGTTGGCCCGCTCCAACGCGTCCAGCAGACTGCCGGCCCGCTGGTCCGCCTCAATGCACAGGCGGATGCGGGCACCGCTGGGCGGGACTGTGGTGCCGGAGGGCGTCTGCGGTGTGGAGGGCGTCTGGCTCCCCTTGGTATAGGCCGTGTAGCGCTCCTCCATGTTGTAGGTGGCAGCATTGGCAAAATCCGCCGCAGTCATGCCGAAATTCGGAGATCGCAGCCACACAAGATACCCGTGGGCCACCTCCGTCACGGAGTATTGCAGTCCGAAAAAGTCTGACACTATGGAGGCCGGTACAAACGCGCTACCGCCGGACTGAATGAGCCCCGGCGTCAGTACCTGGCCGCCGCCATCCTGTGCCGTTCCCTTTTCCCAGTCGAACAAGAGCGCCCGCCGGTCCTTTTCCAGCACCGTCATTTTCTTTGCCGTATTGTTGATGATGGAAATATCAAAGCCGGTGAACACCGACGCCGGTACATAGAGATAGCCGCCGGACCAGAACGGCATGGTGGCGTCCGTCAGAGGCAGTACGCTGGCCTCCGCCGCCACAAAGTACACGCTGCCCGCCGCCCGGACCGGAAGCGCCAGCTGGAGCACCAGCAGCAGACAGAAAAGCAGGGCCGCACCGCGTTTTTTCATGCCGCTTTCCTCCCCTCTGACCATTTGAATAAAATATTTTACCACAGTCCTGCGGGCCTTGTAAAGCCCTACCCCGCATAGACCGCCACCGTTACGCCGGTATAGTAGTGGGTGAGAATCTCCCGGTAATCGGCCCCGGCCTCCGCCATGGCGTCCGCGCCGTACTGGCTGAGTCCAACGCCGTGGCCGTGACCTGTCACGTAAAAAACAAAATTTCCGTCCTGAAGCTCCCATTCAAAGCAGGCGGAGCGCAGCCCCAGCGCGGCGCGCACCACCGTCCCCCGGACGGTCACGCCGCCCACCTCCACGGTCTCCACGCTGTCTGCACCGTCCCGCACGGCATTTTTCAGCCAGTTCTTTTTCTCGCCGGACAGCTCCGCCCCTGGAATCTTGGCCAGTAATCGCTGCTTCAGATCCGCCGGTGAAAATTCCACACGGCTATAATAATTGGGAATGCTCTCCGCCGCCTCCGGAGAGTCCACAGGTTTAAGATAGGGCAGATCGTTCTGCCACACCTGTCCGGCGGCGCGGGTCAGCCCGGCGGAGCTGGCATGGAACACCGCCAAAATCGGCACGCCGCCGTACAAAATGGCCTCACCGTCTGTGGCAGCCACCGCCGTGCGTATCTTTTCCGTATAGCTTTCGGCATTTTCGCCCCAGTTCGCCCGGGCGCTTTCCGGGGCGATATATGCCTGACAGCAGGTGGAATCCGTGCAGATGTCCGCCGTATCTCCGTGGTTTCCCCCGGAGATTAGCTTATAGAGCGTGTAGGTCCGAGCCGCCACCGCCTGTGCCTTCAGCGCCTCCTCCGCGAAGGAGGCGGGCATCTCCGCCGCCGTGACGCCAAACAAATAATCCTCCATAGTCATCTCCCGGACGGTATTGCCCTCCAGCACCCGCAGCGTCCGCTCCCGGTCATGCGGCGCGGCAGGCGATTCCGCCTCCTCTGTCTGCTCCAAAGCAGTATCCGCCGCCGGCGTCTGCGGCGGCTCTGCCACCTCTGCCGGTCCCCGCACCAGCGCCAGCGGCAAAAGAAAGATTCCCAGCAGCGCTGTGCCGGAGGCCAACAGTGTTTCTCTTAGTAATTGCTCCATTCCGTTCTCCCTCGCTTGTCCGTTTTCTTTTCTATATGCGGCGGCCGACATAAAAATGAGCGGCAGCGTGGACAAGCCGGAAAAACGGTGGTATAATTTTAAAACTAAAATGAAACGTTACGGTGGCGATGCCGCCTGAAAGGACAGAATATGAAACAGCGTGCGCTTCTTTTCTCTCTGGCTGCCGGGGCGGCGTGCCTTGCCCTGCGGCTGCTCCAAAATCACATTGGCTTTGAGGCGGACACCCGCCTGCCGGTTCCCGGCAGTTTTCCCGCTCTGCTGCTGCCGTTGCTGCTGCTTTTATCTGCGGTAGCACTGATTTTCCTGACCCGCCGCCTGCCCCGCAGCACAGAGGCCCCCTTTTCCGCACAATTCGGCGGCGCGGACGCAAAATGTCTGACGCTGACGGTCCTCGGCTGCTTTTTGGTAGGTCTCTCCGGCGTATGGGAGCTGCTGCGGGCTGTCTCCGGCGGGCAGGCCGTTCTTTCGGCGGATGGGCTTTCCGTGATCGCCTCTGCCGGCTCCGGCACCTCCGGCGCCATCATGGGCGTACTGTCCATAGCTGCCGCTGCCGGTCTGTTCTGCGGCCTGTTAGCCTGCCGGAAGGAGACGGTCAGCCCGCTGCCGCTGCTGGCCGTTCCGGTCTCACTGCTAATTCGGCTGGTCTTTGTTTACCGGCTGGACTCCGTTGACCCGGTGCTGGCACACTACTACCCGGAGCTGCTGGGGCTGATGGCGCTGATTCTCGGTTCCTACCGGCTCTCCGGCTTCACGGTAAAGGCTGGAAATCCCCGGCTGTTCACCCTGTACACCGGGCTGTCCGTCATTTGCTCCCTGACGCTGCTGGCCGACGGAATTACCCCCGCCGCCTGTCTGACGCTGGGCGGTGCCGCCGCGCTGGCCGGGTTTTGCTGGACCATGCGGGAAGCGGCATGACTTCTTCAAAAAAACATCCGCCGCCTGAAGCATCAGGCGGCGGATGTTTTTTACTCAGGCATTGATGTCCCGGGTGGCGTAGGCATTGAGCTCCATGCCCGCCGTGTGGCCGGCCAGATACTCATAGTAGCCCTGTGCACCGATCATGGCACCGTTGTCGCCGCACCACCGCAGCGGCGGCAGATACAGGTGATAGCCCGCCTGCGCGCAGGCCCGTTCCAAATCGCCCCGAATGACAGAATTGGCCGCCACGCCGCCTGCCGCGGCAATCACAGTCCTTCCCGCCTGCTGCGCGGCCTCCATGGCCCGGGGCACCAGCGTGTCGCTGACTGCCTGCGCGAAATCCCGCGCCAGCGCCGGGGCGTCCAACGGCTGGCCCACCTGCTCGGCATGGTGGGCCAAATTCACCACCGCCGTTTTCAGACCCGAAAAGCTCATGTCCAGCGGAGCGCCCTCCACATGGGCCACCGGCAGGGTGTAAACGCCGCCCTTTGATTTCTGCGCCAGCTTATCCATAGGCGCGCCGCCGGGATACGGCAAGCCCAGCACCCGGGCCGCCTTGTCAAAGCACTCCCCTGCCGCGTCATCCCGGGTCGCGCCTAAAATCTTCATATCCGTGTAATCCCGGACGTCCACGATGAGCGTATTGCCGCCGGAGATAGCCAGTGCCAGAAACGGCGGCTCCAGCTCCGGGAAGGCCAGATAGTTCGCGGCGATATGTCCCCGGATATGGTGCACCGGAATCAGCGGCACCCCCAGCCCAAATGCCATGGATTTTGCGAAGCTGAGGCCCACCAGCACCGCGCCGATAAGGCCCGGCGCATAGGTGACCGCCACCGCGTCAATATCCTGCCGGGTGCAGCCTGCGTCCGCAAGGGCCTTTTCTGTCAGGGCGGCAATGGCCTCCACGTGCTTGCGGGAGGCGATTTCCGGCACAACACCGCCGTAGAGCGCATGGAGGTCCGCTTGGGACGCGATGGCGTCCGACAGCACTCGGCGTCCGTCCTCCACCACCGCCACGGCGGTCTCATCGCATGAGCTTTCAAAGGCTAAAATTTTCATGGTACCGCTTCTTTCTCTTGTTATTCAGCGTAACGGCCGCTTTTCACTGCTGCCATGGGACTCTCGGTCCCGGCGCGGCCTTGGCGTCAAAGGGGATGCGGACATATTTATGAAATTTGTCCGCCGCGAAGGTATTTTCGTAAACAAACCGGTGCTCCTGCATCAAAAGCGCCTCGTCCACCGGCCCATCGGCCAGATACAGCGTTTTATAGTGCACGCCGAACATCTCCGTATCATAGCCTGCGGTCCGCAGGCCGTTCCGGGCATAAAAGCCCAGCCGCCGCGCCGCCATGGCCGCGTCCGGGGCGTCCTCCGGGGCTTCGGATTCTCCGAAAATCACGGTGCCGCTCTCCCGCTCCCGCAGCTTTTGCAGAAGCACGGTGCCAAGGCCGCCGTTACGGCGGGCGTTGGAAACACATAGATAATCCAGCAGCGCCCAGCCGGGATGGCCCAGCCAGAGAAACGCCTCGCCCACGATATTATCCCCGTCAAACAGGCAGTAGGGTCTGTACCAGCCCTCGTCCCAGCTTTTTTCAATGTTCCGCAGGGGTTTTAATTCCGCTGTGGGAAATGCTTCCTTCAGGTCCCGGTCATAAATCGTCCTCAGTTGTTCAACTGACGGGATTCTCAGTTCCATGCTGTTCAAACTCCCTCGTCATAATGATGGCATCCTCTCTGGGATGCTCATAATAATTTTTCCGACGGCCCACGCTGCGAAAGCCCCGGCTGCCGTAAAGGGCAATGGCGTCATAGTTGGACGCCCGCACCTCCAGCGACAAAAACGCCAAGTGGTTGCCCTTGGCAAAGTCCAGAAAGACCTGCAGGAGCTTTCCCGCGATGCCCTGCCGGCGGCAGTCCGGCCGGACCGCCACATTGGTGATGTACCCCTCGTCCAGCACCGCCTGTAAGCCGGCATAGCCTGCCACTTTATCATTGTCATCCAGCGCCACCAAAAAGGCGGAGAGGTAATTGTCCAGCTCCTCTGCCAGCATATTTCGGCTCCACGGCGTTGTAAAGCAGACCCGCTCCAGCTCCGCCACCTCGTCCAGATGGTCCGCAGTCATGGGGACAATGCGGACGTGCATTTTTTCAGCTTCCATTTTTTACTCCTTTGATCAGCCCTTGGCCTCCAGCCAGTTGCGGCCCCAGTGGGCCTCCGCCGTCAGAGGGACGGACAGCTGCACCACATTTTCCATTTCTTCCTCCAGCAGCGCCGCGGCGGTTTCCGCCTGTGCTGCCGGACACTCCACGATGAGTTCATCGTGCACCTGCAGAACAAGGCGCGCCTCCGGCAGCCCTTCCCGCAGCCGCTTTTCCACGGCGATCATGGCAAGCTTGATAATGTCCGCCGCCGTGCCCTGAATGGGCATATTCAGTGCCACCCGCTCCCCAAAGGAGCGCATATTGAAGTTGGAGGACTTGATTTCCGGCAGTTCCCGCCGCCGGTGGAACAGCGTCTCCACACACCCCTGCTCCTTGGCCTTTGCCACCACATCATCCATATACTTCCGCACACCGGGGAAGGTGGCGAAATACGCCTCCATATACGCCTTGGCCTCCGCTACCGTCACGCCGATGTCCTGGCTCAGGGAGAAGGCGGAAATGCCGTATACAATACCAAAGTTCACGGCCTTGGCACGGCGGCGCATCTCATGAGTCACCTCGGCGGGGGCCACATGGAACACCTGCGCCGCCGTGGCGGTGTGGATATCCGTGCCGGAGGTAAATGCCGCCTGCATGGCCTCGTCTCCGGAGATGTGGGCCAGCAGCCGCAGCTCGATCTGGGAGTAGTCCGCGTCCACTAAAACGCAGCCCTCCGCCGGAATGAACATCCGGCGGATCTCGCTGCCAAGGTCCGTCCGGGTGGGGATGTTCTGCAAATTCGGCTCTGTGGAGCTCAGCCGCCCGGTGGCGGTAACGGTCATCTGGAATCGGGTGCGGATGCGCCCGTCCGGGTCCATAGCCTTCAAAAGGCCCTCGGCGTAGGTGGACTTCAATTTCGCGTATTGCCGGTATTCCAGCACCGCCCCCACGATGGGGGCCTCGTAGCGCAGCTTTTCCAGCACATCGGCGTTGGTGGACCAGCCGGTTTTCGTTTTCTTGCCGTGTGGCAGGCCCAGCTTGCCGAACAAAATCTCTCCCAGCTGCTTGGGGGAGTTGATGTTGAATTCCTCCCCAGCCATATTGTAAATATTCTGTTCCAGAGCGACGGCCTTTTCGGAGAGCATCTCCCCGAAGGACACCAGCGCCCCCTTGTCCACCCGGCAGCCAGCCAGTTCCATTTCCGCCAGCACCCGGCACAGCGGCAGCTCCGCCGTGGCGTACAGGTCCCAGAGGTCCAGCTCCTTCAACTTGGGGGCCAGCACTCCGTACAGGGCGTCCACGGCGCTGGTGTAGCTGTGGAAGGCAGCCTCCGCCGCCGTCACATCCCCCAGCAAGGAGAAGGCATCCGGTTCCAGATGGACCGGCTTTACCAGCTCCGTGTGGAAATACCCAGCGAACAGCTGACCGATTTCATATTTGCCGCTGGTGGCGTCCACCAGATAGGCGGCCAGAGCGGTGTCGAACATGAAGCCCTCTGCGTTTAGGCCGTTTTCCAGCAGCGTCCGCATGAGGTCCTTGACGTTATGGCTCACTTTTTTGATGTCGGCGGCGAACAGGGCGTTCAGCAGCGCGTTCCAGTTGCCGGTGTAGCGCTCGAAGAAAAATTCCGCCGACAGGGCGGTATCCGCCCCGGTATCGCAGTCCGCAATGACCCCGGAGAGATCCGGCAGAGCCAGCACTGTCACATGGTCCGCTTTCCGGAACAAGTCCAGCACCTCCCGGGCACGGGATTCCTCCGTGATCCGCTCCGCCGTCACGGTGACGTCCGGCACGGCATCCGCCGGAGCCGTTTCCACCGGACGCAGGCCCATTTTTTCAATCAGCTTGGAAAATTCCAGCTTCAAAAACAGGGGATACGCCGCCGGTGTCGGCTCCTGCACCCGGTTTTCCGCCGGGTCGAAGGACAGCGGCGCATCAGTGACAATGGTGGCCAGCCAGTAGGAATGGCGGGCTGCGTCCTCTCCCGCCGTCAGCTTTTTGATGGCGGCGGGCTTGGCGTCGATATCCGGAAGCTTTTCATAAATGGCGTCCACGCTGCCGTATTTTTGAATAAGGTCCATGGCGGTCTTTTCACCCACCCCCGGTACGCCGGGGATATTGTCGGAGGTGTCTCCCATGAGGGCCTTCAAATCGATCATGTGGATGGGTTCAAAGCCGTACTGCTCCCGGAAGGTCTCCGGGGTCATGTCCTTGGTGGTGGTCTGGCCCATACGGGTGGACACCAGTTTCACCTTCGTATGGTCGGTGATAAGCTGGAGGGAATCCTTGTCGCCAGTCACCACCACGCAGTCCCAGCCCGCCGCCTCGCACCTTCTGGAAATGGTGCCGATGAGGTCATCGGCCTCCCAGCCCTCCATTTCGTAGCGAGGAATGTTCAGGGCGTCCAGCACCTCCTTGAGCACCGGCACCTGCATCCGAAGCTCCTCCGGCATGGGCTTGCGGGTGGCCTTGTAGTCCTCGTCCGCCTTGTGGCGGAACGTAGGAGCGTGGACGTCAAACGTGACGCACAGCGCGTCCGGCTGCTCCTCGTCCCGCAGACGCAACAACGTGGTAAGAAAGCCGAAGATTGCGTGGGTGAACAGCCCCTCCCGGTTGGAAAGCGGGCGAATGCCGTAATAGGCCCGGTTGATGATGGAATTACCGTCTATGACCATGCACTTCATGGGAAAACCTCCGGTGATAATCGCATAATTGGATTTATTATACCCCATTTCCCAGCCATTCGCAACGGCTTCCGTGGGAAAAGGCCGGATTTTTCCGCTCGCCTCCGCTGACGGGATAGAATGCCGAAAATCAGTCGGAAATTTTGGCGGATATCCCTATGCTTTTTTGTGGACAGGGCACGTTTTTTTCAGTATACTTCAGCCAAGAGGTGCATTATTTTTTATAATAGCTGATATAAGCGGAAGGGAGCGGTCTCATGACGGAAAGCTACGCCGGGAAAATCAACCGCAGGCTGCTGAAAAAGCAGCGAATCATTGCCGCTGCCGCCGGACGGGAGCCGGCGGAGCTGGTGCTGAAAAACGCCGCCTTTGTCAACGTCTTTTCCAACGAAATTTCCACCATGGACATTGCCGTGACAGAGGGGCTCATTGTCGGCATGGGCAGCTATCACGGCAAAACAGAGGTGGACTGCACCGGGAAAATCGTCCTCCCCGGCTTTCTGGACGCCCATATCCATCTGGAAAGCTCGCTGGTCAGCCCCACGGAATTTGTCAAGGCGGTGCTGCCCCACGGCACCACCACCGTCATCACGGACCCCCATGAGATCACAAATGTTATGGGAACCGACGGAATCGAGTATATGCTCCAGGCCACAGAGGGCCTGCCGGTGGATGTGCGGTTCATGCTGCCCTCCTGTGTCCCGGCAACGCCGCTGGACGAATCCGGTGCCATTCTGGACTACCGGGCTATTGACAGCTTTTATGACCATCCCCGGGTACAGGGCCTTGCGGAACTGATGAACTTTGTGGGCGCCATCAACGGGGACGAACAGACCGTGGAAAAAATCGTGGCGGCGCAGGCCCACCACAAAAAGATCGACGGTCACGCCCCGGACCTGAAGGGCAATGACCTCAACGCCTACATCGCCGCCGGCGTTTATTCCGACCATGAGTGCCACGATATAAATGATGCCCTTGCCAAGCTGGAGCGGGGACAATTCATCATGATTCGGGAGGGCACCGCCGCCCGGAACCTGGAGGCCCTCATGCCCCTGCTCACCGGCCAGTACGCTGACCGCTGTATGTTCTGCACGGACGATAAACACCCCAATGACCTGCTGGAAAAGGGCCACATCGACTATATTGTAAAGCGGGCCATCGCCCTTGGGGCCGACCCCATCACCGCGGTCAAGGTGGCCTGCCACAACGCTGCCCGGTATTTTCTGCTGAACAACCGGGGCGGTATCTCCCCCGGCTATCTGGCGGACTTTGTCATCATCGACAGCTTCGATTCCTTCCAGATCGAACAGGTCTACAAGCGTGGCGTGCTCATGGTGGACCACGGCCAAATGCGGGACTTCCCCGCCCCGGAGGTAGATGCCTATCTGGTGGAGCGCGCCCACAGAACGTTCCATGTGGCGACCCTCACGGCGGAGGACTTTGTGGAAAAGCGGCCCCGGGGCGTCATCGGCATGGTGAACGGTGAGATCACCACGGCGGACGCCGGGTACTCCGACCGCATCGACACGGAGTATGATGTGCTGAAGATTGCCGTGGTGGAGCGGCACAAGAATACGCACCACATCGGCATCGGCTATTTGCAGGGCTACGGCCTGAGGTCCGGCGCGGTGGCCACCTCTATTTCTCACGATTCCCACAACATCATCGTAGTCGGCACCACCGAAGCCGACATGGCCGCCGCCGTGAACCGGGTGGTGGAGCTGAACGGCGGCATCGTGGTGTGGGACGATGGCCGCCCCGCCGCTGAGGTACCGCTGGCCATTGCCGGAATCATGAGCGATGAGCCGCTGGCCGTTGTGAACGAAAAGCTGGAGCGGGCCAAGGCCGTGGCCCACAGTCTCGGCGTCGGCCCCGGCATTGACCCGTTCATGACCCTCTCCTTCATGGCTCTGCCGGTGATTCCCTCTCTGCGAATCACCACCCGGGGCGTGTTCGATGTCACCACCCAGAGCTACGTATAACGCCGGAATATGAAAAGCCTGCCTCTACGTCAGCAGAGGCAGGCTTTTTGCCGCTCAATCAGAGGTAAAACCGGTGGCAGCCGATGGTCTGTTGATAGGTGCAGTTGGCGTTGATCCACACCCCCTGCGACAGCGCCGGGGCGTAGAAATACAGAGCATCGCCGATGATGTTTTCCCCCGCCAGCGCCTGCCGCGCCGCCTCCACGGAAGTCTCGGAGGGTGATTGATAAATGCGTCCGTTTCCCACCGGCTCAAACTGGACCGCGTCCTTCCGGTCAAAAATCACGGCCTGCACGGTATCCGGGAATTGCGGACTCGCCACCCGGTTCAAAATGACATTTCCCACGGCGATCTGCCCTGTCATGGACTCCGCTCCGCTTTCAGCGTAGATAATGTGGGCCAGCCAGTAAAGCTCAGAGGCGTTGCAGGCCGCGCCGGGGGAGGTCACCGCCGCGCCGCCTAAGTACGCATCCCACTCCACGGTGCACCCCAGCGCCTCGCACACCGCTCGCAGCGGCACGTAGGTCACGCCGTTTTCCACCGTCACCCGGCCATGGAACGTGCGGCTGTTGACGGTGAGGGTGTCCGCTGCCGGGTCTGCCCGGAGCGTATCATCTTCACTTTCCGCCGCGGCCTGTCCCGCGCTGCTGTCCCACCACACGCGCCAACCGGCGTCCAGCCCATTCAGCAGCGCCCGCAGCGGCACATAGGTCACGCCGCTGTCCACATAGCCGCGCACCGGCAGCGTGTCGGCATCCACCTGCACCGGTACGCTCCGGCGGGCGGCGTGAGCACCCACAGTCAGAAGTCCGGCAACGGCCGCTGTCATCAGCAAACGTTGGAAAATTCTCTGTTTCATGTCTCTTTTCCTTTCTGTTACCATTTTGTAACCTTATTGTACCCAACGGCAAGGGCAGGAAACAACCCTCAAAAGCTGGAAACAGCGGCAGAGGCTTCCAGTCCCCCCTCACATTGACTTTTTCCGCCGCAGGGATTACAATAACAGCATCTCATTTATGACACTGCAAAAGGAGTGTTGATTATGCTGTTTTCCGACCGTCCCCGCACACACTATGAAAAGCCGCTGGCCCATGAGGTCATCTGCCAGCTTCGCTTCCCCACGATTCTCACCATCAACAATACGGAGCCTGCCGATTTTCAGGAGGCTGTCCGGGAGGACTTTCCCCAGTACGCCCGCCGACAGGACCAACTGCCGCCCCGGGTGGTAAACGGCAAGCCCGAGCCGCAGGCTCCGGTGACCAATTACCATTTTCTCTCACAGGACGGGCGCTGGAAGCTGAACCTCACCCGGGATTTCATCGCTCTCTCCACGTTGTCCTACCCCGGCTGGGAGGAGTTTGCCCGGATGCTGGACAAGCCCCTTGCAACATTCATCCAGCTCTATAAGCCCGCCTATTTCCAGCGGGTGGGTCTGCGGTATCTCAATATCGTTTCCCGGAACGCGCTGGGGCTGGAGGATACGCCGTGGCGTGAGCTGTTCACCCCGCCGTATCTGGGTGTTCTGGCGGAGCTGGATGTGGACGAGGAGCGCGTCCCCGTGGCGGGTCTTGATGTACAGCTCAAGCTGGATTCCAGCAGCGCCGCCAAGATTCACGCCGGTACCGCCCATCTTAAAAACAACACACCCAACGCGCCGCAGGACCCGGAGGTGAAGTTTATTCTGGACATGGACCTCTCCATGAGCGGCAATACGCCCTGCGGTCTGGCCGCCCCGGCTCTGGAAACACTGCATGGTCACTCCACCCGCATTTTCGAGGGCGCTGTGACCGACACACTGCGTCAGGCCATGGGCCGCGTTTGATTCGCACATACTTTTTGCCCCTGTTGTCCGCACTCGGACAGCAGGGGCTTTTTTTTGCTGTGAATTTTTTGAAAAATAATCGGATTTCGGTGAAAAATACTCTATACAGCCGGACCCTGATTTGATAAGATAATGCGTGAAATATTTCCCGCACTACTTTTGAAAGGAGAATTTCCCATGCTGAACAATGCGTATTGCAAGCGGGTCTATGACCAGATTCTGGCCCGTGACCCCGATCAGAAGGAGTTTCATCAGGCGGTCTACGAGGTGCTGGAGGGGCTTCAGCCCATGGTGGAGCGTCATCCCGAGCTGGAGGCCAACGGCATTCTGGAGCGCTTTGTAGAGCCGGAGCGTACCGTTATGTTCCGCGTGCCCTGGACGGACGATACCGGCAAGGTACAGGTGAACCGGGGCTTCCGGGTGCAGTTCAACTCCGCCATCGGCCCCTACAAGGGCGGCCTGCGGTTCCACCCCACGGTGAACCTGTCCATTCTGAAGTTCCTCGGCTTTGAGCAGATTTTGAAAAACAGCCTCACCGGCCTGCCCATCGGCGGCGGCAAGGGCGGCAGCGACTTTGACCCCAAGGGCAAGTCCGATGCCGAGGTCATGCGCTTCTGCCAGAGCTTTATGACGGAGCTCTACCGCCACATCGGCCAGTTCACGGATGTGCCCGCCGGTGATATCGGCGTGGGCGGCCGCGAGATTGGCTACCTGTTCGGCCAGTACAAGCGCCTGAAGAACGCCAGCGAGGCTTCTGTCCTCACTGGCAAGGGCCTGACCTTCGGCGGCTCCCTTACCCGGACCGAGGCCACCGGCTACGGCCTGTGCTATTTCACGGAGGAGATGCTCAAGACACTGAAGGGCGACAGCTTTGCCGGTAAGACCGTGGTGATCTCCGGCAGCGGCAATGTGGCTATCTTCGCCTGCGAAAAGGCCACGGCTCTCGGCGCCAAGGTTGTCGCCATGTGCGATTCCAACGGCTATATCCATGACCCGGACGGTATCAAGCTGGACGTTGTCAAGGACATCAAGCTCGTCAAGCGCGGCCGCATCAAGGAATATGCCGCACAGGTCCCCGGCAGCACCTATACCGAGGGCTGCCGCGGCATCTGGACCATCCCCTGCGACATTGCCCTGCCCTGCGCCACTCAGAATGAGATCGACGTGGCCGAGGCCGAAAACATCGTCAAGGGCGGTGCCATGGCCGTGGCCGAGGGCGCCAATATGCCCTCCACCCCCGCCGCCATCGACATTTTCCGCAAGGCCGGTCTGCTGTTCGCGCCCGCCAAGGCGGCCAACGCCGGCGGCGTGGCGGTCAGCGCACTGGAAATGAGCCAGAACTCCATGCGCTACTCCTGGACATTTGAGGAGGTGGACGCCAAGCTCCACGGCATCATGGTGAACATCTTCCACAACATCAATAACGCTGCCAAGGAATACGGCCTTGAGGGCAACCTCGTAGCCGGTGCCAATCTGGCCGGCTTCAAGAAAGTCAGCGAAGCCATGCTGGCACAGGGTCTTGTCTGAGCTTAACATCACACACAAAAAATACAGGACAGGGAGCAATTTCCCTGTCCTGTATTTTTTATAAATGCTCAAGGGTGGACCTCCGCACGTGGCTCCCGCGCCAGATGGAGGGGGCGAACAGCAGCAGCATGGGGAACAGCTCCAGCCGCCCCGCCAGCATATCAAAGCTCAAAAGCAGCTTGGCCCACGGGGCAAAGAAACTGAAATTCCCGGTGGGGCCCACCATGTTCAGTCCCGGGCCGACGTTATTGATGCAGGTCACAACAGCGGTAAAGGTTGTCAGCTCATCAAAGCCCGCCAGACTCAGCAGCAGCCATGAGCCGCATAAAATCAGTATGTAGATGGAAAGATACGCCTGCACGCCCCGCACCTGTTTTTCCGGCAGGGCGCGGCCCTCCATCCGCACATTGATCACGGCATTGGGATGCAGCATCTTCCGCATATCCATTACAGCGGCCTTTGCCAAGGTGACGATGCGCGTGACCTTCAATCCGCCGGCGGTAGAACCGGCGCAGCCGCCCACAAACATCAGCAGCACCAGCACTGTTTTGGAAAAAACCGGCCACTGCCCGAAATCCACCGTGGCGTAGCCGGTTGTGGTGATAACGGAGGACACCTGAAAGAAAGTGTGGCGCAGCGCCGTTCCCACAGAGTCGTACAGCGACAGGATGTTGGCGGCAATGGCCGCTGTGGACGCCGCCACGATGCCGAGATACACCCACAGCTCCTCGGAGCGGAGCACCTCCCGAAAGCGGCGCACCAGCAGGAAAAAGTACAGATTAAAATTGACGCCGAAGGCCAGCATCCCGATACCGGTGACAATGTCGATATACGCGCTGTTGTAGGCCCCCACGCTGGCGTTCCGGCTGGAAAAGCCGCCGGTACCGGCGGTGCCGAAGGCATGGATACAGGCGTCAAACAAATCCATGCCCCCCAGCACCAGCAGCAAAATCATAACCGCTGTCATCACAAAATAAATGCCGTAGAGGATTTTTGCCGTGTCGCTCATGCGGCTGACCAGTTTGCCCGCCGTAGGCCCCGGCATCTCCGCCCGGAGGATATGCATGGTATGTCCGTCGCTCATGGGTAAAATCGCCATGACGAACACCAGTACGCCCATGCCGCCAACCCAGTGCGTAAAGCTGCGCCAGAACAGGCTGCCCCGGCTCAGCGGTTCCACTGCCGGGAGGATACTGGCTCCGGTGGTAGTAAAGCCGGAGACCGTTTCAAAAAAGGCGTCCACGTAATGGAGAATGTCCCCCGAAAGCACAAAGGGCAGCGCTCCAAAGGCGGACATCAGCAGCCACACCAGCGCCACGGCAGCAAAGCCGTCCTTGGCGTAAAGGGCGGTGCGTTCCGGCTTTCGGAAGCTCAAAAGTGCGCCGCAAACTACCAGCGCCGCCATGGTGATCAGCCACGGCATGGCCGGTTCCCTGTACAGCAGCGCCACGGCCAGCGGCAGGGTCAAAAGTCCCGCCTCCACCAGCAGGATTCGTCCCAGCACAAAGCCGATCATGCGTATATTCATAGTGCCTCCTCTTACTCCTGCCGCAAAATATCGTGAATGTCCTGAAGGGCGGCGTCCTGCGTCACCACAATGACATCATCGCCGCCGCGAATCACATCGCTGCCGCCGGGTATGACAATGCTGCCGTTGCGCCGGACGATGCCCGCAATGAGCACGCCGGATTTCAGCCGCAGGTCCTTCAGGGGCGTTTCCACAAAGGCAACGTCATTGTCTACATGAAATTCCAGTGCCTCAATAGCCCCCTCCACCAGCCGGTGCAGCGTTTTGATCTTGGCGCCGGAGGCGCTCTCCATGGCCCGGACGTACTGCACAATCAACTCCGTGGTCACATCTCGGACGGAGACTATGCTGTCGATCATCCGCTCGCTGCTCACCAGCTCCATCAGGGAGCGGCGGTTGATCTTCGCCACCACCTTGCACCCGGCCTTCTGCCGGGATGCGCACATGGCCATGAGGATATTGGCCTCGTCAATGCCGGTCAGGGCCACAAAGGCATCGGTATCGTCAATGCCCTCCTCTGCCAGCAGCTCCCCGTCCGTACCGTCACCCACAATGACCAGCGCCCGGGGCAGCAGCTCGCTGATTTGGGCGCAGCGGCTCTCATTCTGGTCGATAATCTTCACGCTCATCCCCATGTGCAGAAGCTCGCTTGCAAGATAGTAGCACATTTTGCTGGCGCCCACGATCATGACGCTGGATGCCTTTTTGCGAAACACACCCAAATACTGGAAAAAAGCGGAGAGCTGATCCGGCGCGGCGGTGACATAGATTTTATCGCCGCTTTTTAGTTGGAAATCACCGGAGGGGATGGTGGTCTCCCCTTTCCGGGACACCGCACATATCAGCACCCTTGCCCGGGCGCTGCGGTAAATATCCAGCAATTGGACGCCATCCAGCGCAGAGCCCTCCTGCAAACGGTACTCCACCAGCTCCAGCCGCCCCTTGGAAAAGGACTCCAGCTTCATAGCCGCCGGGAACCGCAGTACGCGGGCGATCTCGTGAGCCGCCGCCTTTTCCGGGTTGATGGACATGGTCATGCCCAACTCCCCCCGCATGAAGCGGAGCTGCGTCTCATATTCCGGGTTGCGGATTCTGGCGATGGTGTGGGCCACGCCCAGCTTTTTCGCCACAAGGCAGGCCAGAATGTTGATCTCATCGCTGGAGGTGGTGGCGATCAGCAAGTCCGCCTTATTTACCTCCGCCTCCTTCTGCACCTCGTAGCTTGCTCCGTTGCCGCAAATTCCCATCACATCATAGACGTTGATGATATTTTCAATAAGCTTCGGCTCCTGATCGATAACCGTGACCCGGTGCTCCCGAATCAACTGAGCAGTCAGACTGCTGCCAACCTTGCCCGCGCCCACAATGATGATCTGCATTGCTTTTCCCCCTTGGCGGCTTTCCGCCGTTCATTCAAAAAGTCCCTCCGGGATGCGGATATCCGCCCTCGGAACCCGTTCCCAGTCAAAGTCCGTCAGCAGCGCCTCCGCCGTTTTCGGCGCGGCAGAGGGATTGATGCCCGCAAGATACCCCAGCCTCCCCAAAATTTCCTCCGGGGACAGCCGTTCCTGTAAGCTGTCCAGTCCCACTGCACCGTCCCGCTTGGAAAGGCGCTTTCCCTCCGCTGTCAGCAGCAGCGGGAAATGATAAAACTGCGGCGGCGTCAGGCCCAGCAGGTGATAGAGATATAACTGCCGGGGTGTGGAATCCTGCAGGTCCGACCCCCGCACCACCTCTGTGATGCCCATGGCGGCATCATCTACCACCACTGCCAGTTGATAGGCAAACATTCCGTCGGACCGGCGCAGAAGAAAATCCCCGCAGTCCCGGGCCAGATTTTCCTCATAACGGCCCATGTGTCCGTCCGTGAAGCCCCAGACCTCCTCCGACACCCGCAGCCGCAGAGCGGGCGCACGAGTCCGGCGCTTCTCCGCGATCTCCGCCGCCGTTAAATACCGGCAGGTGCCGACATAAACTGTCTGCCCGTCTTCCCGGTGGGGAGCCGAGGCTGCGTGCAGCTCCGCCCGGGTGCAAAAGCAGGGGTACACCAGTCCCCTGTCCTCCAGTTTCTCCAGCGCCGCCTGATAGAGCGCCGTGCGGCGGCTTTGGTAATATGGGCCGGTACCGTTCTCCTTACCGGGGCCGATGTCCCAGTCCAGCCCCAGCCATTGCAGGTCCCGCTCCGTCTGTGCGCCGTATTTCAGCGGACAGCGGGCGGTATCAAGGTCCTCCACCCGCAACAAAATTTTCCCGCCCTTCTGCCGTGCGGACAGCCACGCCAGCAGCGCGCAGAACAGGTTTCCCAGATGGAGCCGCCCGCTGGGAGACGGTGCAAAGCGCCCCAAGGTCTCCACAGTGCTCCACCTCCCATATCACAGGTAAAATCAAGGTTATTATACTCCTTCCTATGCCGCAAGGCAAGCCTTCCCACAGCTTCCCCTGTCAAAATCCGCCGCTGCCGCATAGAATAAAGCAGCTTTTTAACGGGAGGGCCTGCCATGCTGCGTGTTTATATTCCCGGTGACGTCGCCGTTTACCGCAATTACGCCCGAGCCGTGCGCCGCGCCGGGGCAGTGCCCTGCTTTACCGATGATCCGGCGGACTGCGGCTGTCTGCTGCTTCCCGGCGGCGGCGACCTGTCCCCAATGCTCTATGGACAGACCGATATTGCCTGCCGCGGCCTTGACCCGGCGCAGGACGCGCTGGAAATGGATCTGCTGAATCTGTTCACCTCCGCCCACCGACCGGTGCTGGGCGTCTGCCGGGGAATGCAGAGTGTGAACGTATTTTTCGGTGGCACGCTTGTGCAGGACCTTCCCGGCCACAGCTCGGTCCACGGCAGTGACCGGCTACATAGCGTCACCGCTGCCCCCTCGCTGCTGCGGCGGCTGTATGGGGAGCGCTGCGTTGTCAACAGCAGCCACCACCAGTCCATTGACCGTTTCGGCGCCGGGCTGGAGGCGTTGCAATGGGCGCCGGACGGTACTGTTGAGGCTCTGCGGCACCGCACGCTCCCCATTCTATGCGTCCAGTGGCACCCGGAACGGCTGTCCCTCCCCGGTGCGGCAGATGGGCAGCTTTTATACGACGCTTTCCTCTCCATGGCAAAACTGTAAACTTTTCAGGAAAAACGCCTTGACAGAACCGACTTTATATGCTAAGATATGCAAGCTGACATTTCCACGGAGGGCTCATGCAGGTGTAGCACAATGGTCAGGGCACCAGCCTTCCAAGCTGGGGATGCGGGTTCGATTCCCGTCACCTGCTCCA
>OGIE01000925.1_pt1 | contig 42875 bp, 54 predicted proteins | sample 1571581 | NCBI WGS metagenome assembly OGIE01 (sample SAMEA2582021, study PRJEB24529) | metagenome | biome: Human gut stool | place: China | collected 2011 | reverse complement strand
CGGTGACGTACCGGGAGAAGCGCGAAGCAGATAAACGAAACCGTTTAAAACGCGAATTACGCGATTTTGTGTCTTATGCGAGGAAATGGCTGGTTGTGTATCGCGGGCTGCTCTGTGAGGCAATCAGAGAGCGCAGCGAGCATTTCTATGAGGCACTTGGCAATATTACCTATGTGGAGTATCTGATCGACTGTCTGGATCAGTGCCCGGAACAACTATACGCAGACAAGAAGGCGGTGAGTGAAATTGGAAAAGTCGAACGAAGAGTTAGCGACTGGTATATCAAAATTGGAGAAGATGGATCCATTTCCAGATGAAGTATTTTACCGGATTTTTGAGATTGATGACAACGTGGAGCGCCAGAAATACATTGAGGCGCTGCGGAACGCAGCAAAGACCATAAAACGTGCCTTGGAGTTTAACAACCTGTTAAAACAGTTCCAGCTTGATTATATCCAGCGTATGCGCCAGACCGGGAAGAAGACGGCTTTTACCGATCAGCCGCTGGAGCTTAACTGCGCAGAGTGGACTGCAAACGATATGGGTGTGAAAACAGTCCGGTATGACAAAAACATGCAGCAGGTCCCGGTTGTTGCCTGCAGCCATCCGATCATGCCGGTTGAGATCCTGAAGAACGTGGATACATCAGAAGAACGTATCACGTTGGCTTATTTTAAATCTGCGTCCTGGCAGCGGATCACAGTTGACCGGTCTGTTTGTGCCAATACCAATAAGATCGTGGATGTATTGTCGCAGTACGGCATCGAAGTAACATCGGACAATGCAAAGAGTTTGGTGCGCTATATCAGTGACTGCGTGGGGTATAATCCGGTGGCACTGGAGCCAAAGAAGTCTATCAACCGCCTTGGATGGGTTGGTGCAGCTTTTACCCCATACGAAAAGGATATCCGCTACGAGGGCGGAATGGATTACGAGGCAATTTTCAAGAACGTGTCCGAGAAGGGCGATTTCGAGTCCTGGAAGGCTCTTTGCAGCGACCTGCGGAAGAATCTGCCATTGCGTATGATGATGGCTGCAAGCTTTGCTTCCGTGCTTCTGGAGCCGCTTAAAGTGCTTCCGTTTGTGCTGCATCTGTGGGGCACGACCGGCACAGGAAAAACAGTGGCGTTGATGGTGGCCATGTCCATTTGGGGCAATCCAAGGATGGGCGGTCTGGTCAAGACCATGAACATGACAAAGAATGCCATTATGCGAAACGCAGCGTTTCTCTGCAGCATTCCATTTGCTGGCGACGAGCTGCAGACCATAAAGGATAAATGGCAGGGAAATTTCGACCAGCTGATCTACCAGATCACAGAGGGTGTGGACCGTGGCCGTGCGAAGGCATACGGCGGTGTGGAAGATACAAAGACCTGGAAGAACAGCTTTATCTTCACAGGTGAGGAGCCGATCACGAAGGTGAATTCGGGTGGCGGTTCCAAGAACCGTGTCATTGAAATTGCGATTGATGGTCCGCTGGTGGCGGATGGTCATTATGTGAGCAGTATGGTGCAGGAAAACTATGGGTTTGCCGGGAAAAAATTCGTCGAGTACATACAGGAGACAGAAGCCTGCAAGATCATGGACCGGTACCGGGAAATCTTTGAGACGCTTTGCCAGCTGGATACTACAGATAAACAGGCAATGGCTATGGCCTGCATGCTGCTGGCAGATGAAATTGCAGTAAAGCTCTTTTTTACGGCGGAGCAGCCGCTGCAGATTGTCCAGGTGAAGCAATATCTGCAGAGTACGCGTGATGTAGATATTGCAGAACGCGCGTATCAGCAGGTGTTAAACTGGGCGGCAAAGTACCAGGTCCGTTTTGAAGATCCGAAAGCAGAGAATTCTCTGAATAAAGGCGAGGTCTGGGGGAAGATTGACGACGGGAAACTGATTGTGAACCGAGATGTGCTTTTAAGCTTCTTAGATCAGAATGGATTCGATTATACAGCCGTGAGTCGAAAGTGGGCAGAAAAAGGGTATCTGGTGCGCAATTCGCAAGGGAAAATGGTGCATCAGACGAAGGTATATGGAATCAAATCAAGCTATATCAAATTCAATCTGCCGGAGGATGATGATGCGACGGATAAGGACGGATTCATGCAGGTTGAGAAATATGAGCAGGAAACATTACCTTTCGATTAAAAGGTCTTACCTACTTCTTAAAAGGTAAGACCTTGGTAAGACCCTAGAAGCCGCATAAATATTGGCTTTTTTAGTAAGGTCTTACCTGTCTTACCAGTCTTACCTGTTATATAGTCTCGTGACGCGAGGGGGAAAACGTCATTATTTTTTTCTCTTATAAAAATATAGACTTATTATCCGGGTTTTTAGGTAAGACAGTAAGACCCTAAGTAAAATAAGGGCTTGCGGGCATTTTCTAGGTGAGATTCTGGAAAGACATTTCTGGAAAATGGTAAGACCGCAGCGATGAGGAGATGAAAACGATGAAAACGATGAAAACGAGCAATAAATCAGCCGGTACGAAATTCGAGAGAGAATTTGCCGAACGGCTGGCAGCAGAAGGCTTCTGGGTGCACCGCTTCCAGGATAATAAAAACGGTCAGCCGTGCGATGTGGTTGCGGCAAGAAACGGGGAAGCGTACCTGGTTGATTGCAAGGACTGCCAGAAAGATGTGTTCGAGCTGAGAAGAGTGGAGGAGAACCAGTACAATGCAATGCTGTTTTTCCACATGACAGGAAACAGCCGCGGGATGTTTGCGGTACGCTTCCAGGGAGCCCCGGTTTATCTGGTAGACTTTCAGGTGTTGAAGCATTTGAAAAACGAAGGTCGGAAAGGGATTCCCAAAAGTGCAATGCCTACATACGGCAGAACACTGGAGAGCTGGCTGGACGAATTGAACGTAACGAGGGCAGGTGATAACAATGGTCGTGGAGATTGGGTCTGAAATCCACATCCGGGATGCATCAAAAGAATTAAATGATTGGGCGCAGGAAAACATGATCATTCCTAATCCACAATACCGGGAGCGGGAACGCCGCGGGCTCTGGATTGGAAACACACCGAAATACTTATGGTTGTACCGGATTGATGGCTCTGATCTGATTCTTCCTACGGGAGTGGGAAAACAGGTGCGGCAGTTCCTTTCAGAAAACGACAGGATAAGCGTGCATTTGGCCGATAACGGGCTTTTAAGCTATCAGGGCAACGTTCCCTTGTACGACTATCAAGAAACGGCTGTGGAGGCTATGCGGCACGCTAGCTGCGGAATCCTGCAGAGCCCGTGCGGGTCTGGAAAAACACAAATGGGGATTGCACTGGCGGCAATATTGAGCCGGAAGGTTTTGTGGGTTACTCACACGCAGGATCTCCTGGTGCAATCAAGAGCCAGGGCGGAGCAGTATTTTCCGCCGGAAACCCTTGGCGCGATCACGGCGGGAAAGGTTCAGATCGGCAGTCACATGACCTTTGCAACGGTCCAGACTCTTTGTAAGCTGGATCTGGAGCGGTACCAGAAGACATGGGATGTGATCATAGTGGATGAATGCCATCGGCTGGCCGGATCACCTACGCAGGTAACTATGTTTTACAAGGTCATGAACAGTCTGGCGGCAAGACACAAATATGGGCTGTCAGCAACCGTGCATCGGTCAGACGGCATGATAAAAAGCACATTTGCAGTGCTGGGGCCGGTCATTTACAAAGTGCCGGACGCAGCTGTGGCAGACAAGACCATGAAGGTGCGGATATGCCGGCGAGATACCGGGACAGAGATCAGCCGTGGATGTCTGGATACGGACGGAACACTAAACTATAACGATCTGCTTGCATACCTGGGGGAAAATCAGAAGAGAAATGAGTTGATCGTGAAGGATCTGGTAAACCAGACTGGGCATTCCTGCCTTATCCTGGCAAGCAGACTGGAGCAGCTGCGCAACATCCGAAGCCTGCTGCCGGAAGAATTAAAAGCGGTGTCTGCCATGATCGACGGAAGCATGACAAGCAAGCGGGCCAAGGCAGAGCGCGAGGCAGCCATTGAGGAAATGCGGACCGGGGAGAAGAAAATCCTATTTGCTTCGTTCGGTCTGGCGAAAGAAGGGCTGGACATCCCATGCCTGGATCGGTTGTTTCTGGTATCACCGCAGAAAGACTATGCAGTGGTTACGCAGTCAATCGGCCGGATAGCAAGAAAGGCTGAGGGAAAGACAGATGCTGTGTGCTATGACTATGTGGATGCCATCCAGTTCTGTGAAAACCAGTTCAAGCGGCGCAAGACTCATTACAGAAAGGCAGGCTGTATTTTATGACAAGAATCGAGGAGCAGGCGGCGCTTGCAAAAGGTGTGTGGTGCGATTCCTACAATTTTTACTTGAAGTATCATGGACGGCCTTTAGAGCCTGGATTCTGGGAAGCCGCCACGAAAGACTTTGGTGAGATCATGAGAAAATATAAAGGCGCAACGGTTTGCGGCAGGATGATGCTGGCAGCGTTTAGCTTGTTGGAGGAGGAAAAGAAATAGTGGAAAGATTAACGCATAAAAGAGCAAATGAAATCAAAAGCGGGTACTGGTTTCCGAATAAAAAAGATGAGTTGGTGCAGCGGCTGGCAGAGTATGAGAATACGGGGATGGAGCCGGAGCGCATGAAAAAGAATGAGTGGATTCCGGTGGCTGAGAAGCTGCCGGAGACAGCAGATTATGTGCTTGTATCATTCAAAAACTTTTCTCTCCCGGCTATTGGCCGGTACGAGGTAAATGATGAGGGTGATGGTGCATGGTATCTGCAAGGTTGCGACGATGGAGACACATGCTGCAGTGCTGGATTATTTGTTAATGCATGGATGCCGCTGCCGGAGGCATACAAGGAGGAATTGGAATGAAAAACGGTGTTTTTGCAGTAGGTGTGGATCCGAGCAATAAGCCAGACACACATCATGAGTTTACGGTTACGGTCGATTTTTATGAGCCGATGACCCACGATCAGGCGCGTATTTGGCTGCATGGTGCGCTGGCGAAGCTGGCAGAGGCGGAGTTTGAGGTCGAGGATAATTAAGATTTGGAGGAGGGTGTCATGAGAAAAATATTTTGTGATATCTGTGGAAAAGAAATTGATCCGTGCAATGAAACTTGGAGACAGCAGTTGCAGGCAAATGGAGGAAATCCAAGGATATCATTTAACGAAAGTTTGGGCGAAATCTGTGAAGGATGTGCCACGAAAATTCATTGTTGTGTGTCGATGATGAAATTGCATGATTGGGAACCAGATTTTCATGAATTGGATGAAAATTAAGATTTGGAGGTAGAGATTGTGGACGAAATTTACAGAGTTGTACGCTATATAAGATCATGCAGAAAAGCAGAAATTGATTGTACAGTTACAATCGATAAAAAGGAAACGCATTTGATACTAAACGCACTGTCCAAACAGATCCCTATGAAGGTAAATGAGATACATGTCGATGAATATGTTTGCCCGGCATGTGGTGCAGAAAACCTTAATGGAGATTTTAAGAAGATATGCTATCACTTCTGCCCGATGTGTGGACAGGCAATTTATCAAGAAGATTGAGATTTGGAGGTCATGACGGAAAATGAAATGTGAAAATTGCATAGCCTGCTTACCGTATTTCGATGGGCGAAAAAACACAATTACGTTGCTCTATTGGAGAAGGCAATGATGGAAGCGTGCGCTGCGGACTTAAACGGAAAACTATAATCAAGAGGCTGAAAGAAAAATACAAATTAGGAAATAAAAATATGAATGAGTATAAATGGATGCTTCCAGTAAAACAGAGTAATATCACAGACCACGATTGGATTCATCCAAAAGCGAAATATCACTGTTTTTTTAACGATACGTCTTTGTGTGAAAAATACCAGCAGGATCAAAATTATTTTGAAACCGATATTGATTATAGAAGAATCGAAAAGGAGCCAGAATTGGCCTGTAAAAAGTGTTATGAAATATGGAAGATGTTAAACTGAAATTTGGAGGTGCCAATGTATAAGAACAAAGAGGGCTATCCGGATCCGACCGCAGGCCGGGCAGTCCGGAAGGCAGACAAGCCACCGGAGGAGGTTATTAACTTCCGGCGGGCCATGAAGCTGATGAGTGTGATCTGCCATGTGCGGATCCTGGGCAAAGTAACCGTGATCGATGAGAGAGGCAGGCGGTGGTAGGTGGCTGTAACCAAAAGATATAAAGTTTGCCGCAGAGGTAAATTAATTGGCTAGCATACGGCGGTAGATGCTGCGGCGATGCTTAAATGCACGCCCGGGACCGTCCAGAGCTATGCCAGCCGCGGTTTAAAGCTTTACGGTGAGTATACCTTTGAGGTCGTGGAGCCGGAGCCAGTATGCAAGGCGGGTAAGTCCTGGACGATGACCAGAGAGCAGGCGGTGGACTGGGAGGAGACACGGCAGCGGCAGCAGTGGTGCAGATCTGAGCCGGTATGTGCTTAAGCCGGAGCCAGGATGGAGGTGATAGCAAAGTGATGAAAAACTTATTAAAACAGCTTGGCACGATTCTGAGTTATGCTGCAGCGTTGATCTTCATAGGCATGTGCCTGGGGATTGGTTTTATGGATGGTACACTGCTTGCCGTGAAGATGCTGAGTAACATGTAAGAGATGCTGATGAGTTGGAGGAGGTGAATCCATTGGACAAAGATATACTGGTCCAGTATTGCGAGATGAAGGAGGAGATAAAAGATTTACGACAGAGAATCATGAAGCTGGATAAGTTCCTTCAGGACCCGCCAATCGTAGCAGACACGGTGACCGGATCTCGTAAGGACTTGACGATCGGGCCAATCAAGGTGACCGGGATTCCGGATCCGATCTACCGCCGGAAGCAGGCAGCCAGGGAACGCTATAAAAAACTCCTGGAACTCAAAGAAGCGGAGCTGCTGGAACTTACCACGCAGGCAGAGGAGTACATAGACAGCATTCCGAAGTCGGAATTGCGGATCATGTTTCGGTTGTATTTTATTGATGGTCTGAGTGATGCGAAGGTAGCTGATCGGATGAATTGGATATTTCCGAATCGGAACAAGAAGTATACGGATGAGAACGTAAAGAAGCGGCGGCAAAGATTTTTCGAAAAAATTGAAAATGTCCCCCCTTGTCCCGATGAAAGATGATAATATGTAGCATGAAGCCAAAGGTGTACAGCTTGCGGCTTCGTCATTTTGATTACCGTTTTGCTTTCATGCGCCGGACAGTGGCAGTCTACTTCATGGTTAAGTTACTGCCTTAACAAAATTCCTCCCACACACGGATCAGGGAGATGAAACCATCATGTGATTGGTGCGAACGGCGCCGCATGGATTACGCATACCTTCTCCCAAAGGTATTCCCCCGCCGGGTGTTACAGCCTGGCGGGGGATTTCCCGCGTAACAGATTGGATGGCCTGCATAGTGCACCATGGCACTGGCCATGTAGGAGGTGGTTCGAGCCCACCTGCGTGGACTGGTTCGCAGCTACCGATTGCAAACAGCTGTAGCGCGGCTCCACCCGGCTGCGCACTATGGGACGTAACTCAGCGGGAGAGTCCTCAGACTATGGTTCTGAGGTGTCGGAGGTTCGAGCCCTCCCGTCCCGATAATTGGAATCACATTCGCTATTTTCTTTGAAAGTCTCTGTTAAACGCAGGGGCTTTTCTTTATAGCAAAAAAGTATGCAGTGTGATATACTTGTGAAAATACATCTTGAGAAGGAGATAAATATGGCATATTGGTTTACTATACCCGAGCATATAGCGATGCTTCTGATAATGTTATTTTTTATAATAATTGTTGAGGGAATTGTCATTTTTAGACTTTTAAAGTTAAGAAAACAAAAGCAGGGTACAGATGAAATAGAAAACAAAATAGAAAGATACAGAGATTTTTGGGGAGAATTTGTAATCTATGTATTAGCAACAAGTGTTGTAGGAATTTTTATCGCAAGCTTGGTGAAAAGGGATAATATAACTTTAGCAGATATAAATAGTTGGGTAAGCATTGTTTTGGGGTTGGTTGCATTGATCGTTGGAATAATATCGTTGTGGCTTAGTTTTTACAATGTTGATCAGGCAAGCAAATCTCAGAATGTTATTGTGCAAACAGCTGAGAACATAAAGGCAACGAGAACAGGATGGCAAGAAATAAATGGAGAATGGTATTATTTTGATTTAGATGGAAAAGTGGTAAGGAATGAATGGAAGAAAAGTGGAAATAATTGGTACCATTTAGGTTTCGATGGAGGTATTGAAAAAAACAAATGTGTTTTTGACAATGGCGTTATATATTATGTAAATGATGATGGAGTTAAAGTAAATAACACATTTGTGGAAATTAATGGAAAAAGGAGATATTTTGGAAAAGATGGAAAGGCCGTTATGGATGGTGAAATAGAAATCGATGGCAGGAAGTATGTTTTTAAAGATGGATATGTAGTAAAAGAATAATAGAATTTTTAGAAGGGCCACCCCGTGTGGCTCTTTTCTTATATCCAAAAACAGGTAGATTGGAAGGTGAGGTGAGTGGCCAACAATGAAAACTTAAAGAAAGGTGAGCTTACACAATTCCGAAGCGGCGAGGAAGCGGCGAGAAGAGGACGAGCAGGCGGCAAAGCATCCGGTGCAACTAGACGCAGAAAGGCGGACTTCCGGAAGACGCTCAACGCTCTTCTCACTGCCGAAATAGATAGCCCGGAATGGACGCCGCTTCTGCAGGCTCTGGGTGTGGACTCCACTCTGGAAGCGGCGGTCAACATGGCCATGATCAAGCAGGCTTTGCTTGGTGATGTGAAAGCATACATGGCTATTAAGGATGTCTTGGGGCAGACGTCCAAGTCTGATACCGATCTGGAAGAACAGAAACTCCGCATGGCGGCGGCCAGGGCGAAGATGGGGGCTGATGTGGAGGAAGAGCGGGAGGACGATGGATTTCTGGATGCGCTAAACGGATCCGCGTCGGATGACTGGACTCCGGAAGAACTGAAAGGAGAGGATGACGATGATGAAGAAGAAACGGCCGATATTTAAGTTTCAGCCATTCTCCCGAAAGCAGCGGCAGATTTTTACTTGGTGGGCAGATAACAGCCCGGTGAAGGATGCAGCGGGCATCATTGCCGATGGTGCAATCCGATCAGGAAAAACGGTGAGCATGAGCCTGTCTTTTGTCATGTGGGCAATGGCACGGTATGACGGCCAGAATTTTATCATGGCGGGCAAGACCATCAGCTCCTTTAAACGTAACGTGCTGCAGAATCTGAAGCTGATGCTTACCAGCCGCGGGTATCACTGGATTTATCATATTTCCGGGGACTTCCCGAACATGCTGGAGATCAGCAGAAATGGAAAGACGAATTATTTTTACATATTTGGCGGCAAGGACGAAGGTTCCCAAGACCTGGTACAGGGTATCACGGCAGCGGGGGCCTTTTTTGATGAGGTTGCATTGATGCCAGAGAGTTTCGTCAACCAGGCAACGGCTCGCTGCTCTGTAGAGGGATCGACCTGGTGGTTTAATTGCAACCCGGCGGGTCCGATGCACTGGTTTAAACTTAACTGGATTGACAAGCGTAAGAAAAAGCGTCTGTTGTATCTGCACTTCACAATGGATGACAATCTGAGCCTGTCCGAAAAGGTGAAAGAACGGTATCGGAGTATGTACGTTGGTGTTTTCTATCTGCGGTACATCAAGGGCCTGTGGGCGGTAGCTGAAGGTCTGATTTATACGATGCTCACGGATGCTAACCTGTATAGTGATGAGGAGCGGCCGCCGGCATTAAAGAATATAGCCAGCAAGTGCATCACAGTGGATTACGGTACCACAAACCCATGCGTGTTTCTGGAGGTGTGGGACGATGGAGAAGTCTTATGGATTGATCGGGAATACCGCTGGGATAGCCGATCAGAAGAAGCGCAGAGAACTGGAAATCCGCAAAAAACGGATGCGCAGTATGCGGATGACATGGAGACGTTCATGGGACCGGAAGATCAGGACTGGTGTGAGATTGTGATTGATCCGTCCGCAGCTTCCTTCATCGCAGAATTGCGTTCTCGTGGATTTTACGTTACAACGGCCAACAATGAAGTTCTGGACGGTATTCGTGTGGTAGGTTCTTTGTTGGCCAGGCGGATGATCCGCATTAATCGGAAGTGTAAGGGCTTGACCGGGGAGATGCGGTCGTATGTCTGGGATGATAAGGCAGCGGAGCGCGGTGAGGAAAAGCCGGTGAAGCAGAAAGACCACGGTCCTGATGCGCTCCGGTATTACTGCTATACGAAGCTGCCGAAGTGGCGGATCGGAAAATAATTGCGATATCGCAACAAGGAGAGAGACATGTCAAAGCGAAGAAACGCCCGTAAATCTCGGGCAGATAAACAGGCGTCCACCGCAACGATGGACGCTTTTTCTAATCCTGCTGCCCGAACGGGCTTCGGGACTATGGATCTTTTGCAGGCTACGGAATACCCGATGACCCGCATGACGCAGAATTATCAGCTGCTCACCAGCCTGTACCGAGAAAACTGGATTGTACAGAACATCATAGCCACAATTCCCAATGACATTATGCGGAAGTGGTACACGATCAAGTCGGCGGTTGGACCTGACTACATTGACCGTATGACGTGCCTGGAGCAGAAAACGCAGATTAGAAAGAAGCTGCTTCTGGGAATGTACTGGGGCAGATTGTACGGCGGGGCAGCAGGTATTGTTCTGATCAAGGGACACAACGACATGAGTCAGCCGCTGGATCTGAATACGGTAATGCCGGACAGCTTCTTAGGGCTGCAGGTATTGGATCGGTGGTCTGGTATCTTCCCGGATGGGAGCATGGTATCAGATCCAGAAGATCCGGATTATGGTCTTCCGGAGTTTTACACGATCCGGGATGAGGAAACCGGCAGTACTGCCGTCCGGGTGCATCATAGCCGCGTGATTCGCTTCACTGGTCGGGAACTTCCATGGATGGAGCAGATTGTGGAGCAATACTGGGGAGAGTCGGAGATTGAGGCGGTCTATAGTGAGGTTGTGAAACGGGACAATGTTTCCGCCAATATTGCGGCGCTGACCTTCCGGGCTAACATCAATTATCTGGAGTCGGATGGGTTGGATCAGCTGCTCGGCTCGGCCAACACGAAGGCACAGCAGAATTTCTGGCGGCTTATGCAGGCACAGTCTGTTATGGAGAGTAATTTCGGTACTCGCATCATCAACAAAGGAGACGCGATGCACAACACGCAGTATACCTTTACGGGACTTCCAGATGTGTATGACCGTATGATGATGGATGTGGCCGGAGCTGCCCGCACGCCGGTGACGAAGCTGTTTGGGCGGTCACCCGCAGGAATGAACGCTACAGGAGAGAGTGATCTGAATAATTACTACGACTACATTGATGGCCTGCGAGAGACAGAGCTGAGACCTATTATTGAGCGCTTGCTTCCAATTATGGCATTGGCAGCCTGGGGCGAGATTCCGGATGATCTGGATATCGATTTCCCGCTGATGCAGACACCGGATGCAGAGAAAACAGCAGAGATGGGCGAGCGGAAGACCAATGCAATCCTGGCTGCCTACCAGAATGATCTGATTGACGCAGCTACGGCACTGAAAGAACTCCGCAGCATGGCAGATGAAACCGGGCTTTACAGTCATATTACGGATGAGAGCATCGAGGCAGGAAAAGGAAAAACCTACAGCGATGCCAAGGCCATGCAGGACCCTATGGCCGGGCTTATGATGCCGTCACAGTTTCAGGCGGGATCAGATGACGAAGAGGAGTGATGATCCATGCCGACATTAATCAGGCCGCCGGATAATACGGATGTTACCAGTTACATGCGGCTGCTGTTTCTGAGAGCAGAGCGGGACATCATCAACGAAATCAAGCGCAAGCGTGCATCTGGTTATGTGGATTATGCTGAGGTGGCAGCCTTGGAACGGATTCAGAAGATCCTGCAAGAGCTGGTGGATGAATCCTGGAACTATGTGCCGAAGATGATTGAAAAGATCTTCTATCATTCAGAAAAAGATGCGGCAGGCTACACAAATGCCAGGAGCATTACCGGAGGGAGCCTGTCAGTGGCTCAACTATCCATTGCAGAGCAGTTATCCAACAATCTGCTGGGAGAGATAGGAGAAGCTGCCGCAGGCGCCTATGAGAGTGCTCAGAAGGTGTTTACCATTGCCCGACTGGAAGATGATCCATTTCGGAAAGAGGCACTGAAGGCGGTGCTGAAAAAAGAAGCAGAGGGGAAGCCGTGGATTACTGGGAGCAAAGCCTTTGTCCAGGAAATGGAGAATCAGGGCATTCCTGTATTCGTTGACAAGCGTGGTCGAAAATGGTCCATGCAGGATTATGGAAACATGGCTGTCCGTACCACTGCCCGCCAGGCACAGGTGGCGGCGCTGCTTACTGCCGATGACTATGATCTGTGGCAGATCGTAAAAATCGGGAGCACCTGTCCGGTCTGCGCTCCATTGGAAGGACGTGTATACTCCAAGAGCGGCACTAATCCGGATTATCCGCCTTTGACGGTGGCATTTGGAAAGATCGACCCGGCGGGAAGCAACGATCTGACCAATACATATCTGAACATCCATCCGAACTGTCTGCACGCCCTGGTAAGGTACACCACGATTGGCAAGAGTGCGGAGCGGATCCAGAAGGATAAGGACTTTTCCAGTATCGAAAAGAATCCGCTCAGCCGGGATCCACGAACCAAGAAACAGGTTGAAGCATACCGGGAGAAGCAGAGGAACCGGCAGCAGTTGTACCGGGATATGAAGCAGCACAAGGAATACCGAGTTGTATTGGGAAAAGATATTCCGAAAGACTTTGCTAAGTTCCGGGATCTGAAGTATAATGACCCTGAGAAGTGGGAGTATGCAAAAGGGCTTAAAGAGTATTTAGAGAAATATCCATCCAGTAACAAGAAATATTACAATATTGGGTGCGATCTCAAAAAGCTCGGGATGCATAACATAGGAGATCCGTTGCCGCCACAAAAGAAACAGGCATTTATTTTGCCGGAAGGAAAGCGCGATCCGTATCATATTATGCATAGAATGATGGAACGCCAGATTACAGATGATGATATTCGTGGTTATATGAATAACGCCCATTGTATGTTTTCACAATGGGGCGGGAAACGTCAGGTATTTTACAGTTCTTCGGGTGTGTGTGTGATTACGAAAAACGGTGATGATTGGATTTACAAAACTGCCTGGAATAAGACGGATTTTGATGAGAGTACAGATACAATTTTGGAGGTGATACGAAAAAATGGCTTATGATTTGGATTATGAAGCGGATCATTATTGTCCAGCATACAAGAAAGTGATATGTGCAGATTTATGTTATGATTCAATGATGTGTCTGAACCGTTTTTTTAAAGTGTCATCAACAAAAGAATTAAAAGAAATTGAGGATATTGAACAGGCGAGAGTGATTTGTTCAAAATGTCCTTACAGCCAGGGATAATACCACCGGTCGCAATGATTGGTGGTATTTTTATACCAATTTTTAAGTGTTGCGACATCGCAACAGGAAGGAGGCGCCTATAAATGCTTGCATATTATGGTTACACGATAAGCCCTAACCAGATTGAGACTGGAGAGGGCTTTTTGATTTGCAAAAATGTTCCGATTGCCCGGATTGGAGACCAGCAGTATCTGGGCCGGGAGATCGGATTGACTGGCGCGGATGCGGAGCGGGTGCTCACGGTTCGAAGATCTCCGAAAGAAGTGTTTTCTGAAACAGCCCTTGCCAGTTTCGAGGGCAAGCCGGTGACGGATGACCACCCTCCGGAGCTGCTCACGCCCGATACCGTGACCATGTACTTGAAAGGCCATGCGGAGAATGTCCGGCGCGGTGCAGGAGAGTGGCAGGATTATGTTGTTGCAGATCTGCATGTGCAGGACCGTGGGCTGATTGATGCGATCCAGAGAGGAAAGCGGGAAATCTCCTGCGGCTATGAGTGCGAATACGTTCACAACGCAGATGACACTTATAGCCAGAAAAATATAAGAGGGAATCACATTGCGGTAGTGGAACGGGGAAGAGCCGGGAAGCGTGCTGCAATTTTAGATTCAGATACAATCAACAAAGAAAAGGCCGGGAAGCGGCCGGAAAGGAAGACCATGAAGAAACACGGATTATTTTTTAATCTCTTCGGCCAGGCCGTAAGTGGCAAAAGCCCGGAGGAAATTGAGCAGATGGCCATGGATGCCGCAGCAGCTCTGGATGAGGATGAAGGCAGCGGAGGTACCTCTGCGGAAGAGAAAAAAGAGACTGGAGGCGCAGCACCGGTGAAAGATGCTGCATTTTTTGATGCACTGGACAAGAAGGTGGATCGTCTGCTGGCGGCCTTGGACGGCCAGATATCAGGTGGAGGCACTGAAAAGGATCCAATGGATGAAGTCATTGAAAAACTGGAAGGTGCCAAGGATGAGGGAACCGAGAGTGAGAAGTCTGAGAAAGAAGCAAAAGTTGTTCCGGCTGAGGAAATGGACGCAGATAATGAAACATCTATGGACCGGGCAATGGCCGCAGCGATCCTGAAGGCAGTGAAGCCGACTGTGGCAGCCATTTCAGACCCGAATCAACGTAAGGCTGTAACGGATGCGCTGCTTGGCGCGGTTGGCCTTGGAAGTGCTGACAGTGATATTTCCAAGCTCATGAAGGTGGTGCAGAAAAATGCAAAGAAAACCTCAGACAGTAAATTGGTCATGGATGAAGCAGCCATGCAGGCAGCTTACGACAATATGAACCCGCACAAAAGGGCGGAGAATGGAGGTAAGAGATAATGAGAGGACAGGTTATCGGAAAGACTATGCCGTTTGGTTTTGCAGGCAGTTACTCCAGACAGCCGGATATGGTGGTGGATTCCCACCCGCTTGCTGGTGATGCTGCAGTAACTTTCGGCCAGGCTGTAGTGTATGGAACGAGTGGCGCTGTTACTCCGGTAGGAGAAAGTACAGCTGCAGCTGATTTTGTAGGCGTGGCAGCCAGAGAGGTGAAGACGGCGACCAATTACTTAGATCAGAGCGCCGGAGCGTACAATCCGGGCGAGGCTGTATCAGTATTTAAGCGCGGCCGTATCAATGTGCTGTGCCAGAATGGCTCACCGGCATTTGGTGGTGATGTGTATGTGCGTATCAAGCCGAATACATCCGCTTATCCGAATGCGGTTGTGGGTGGCTTTGAGGCGGTGGCAGACAGCACCAACAGCGTAAAGCTGACCAATGCCAAGTGGAGAGGTCCTGCAGATGTCAATGGTGTAGCAGAACTGAGTATTTTAAACATGATCAATGTGTAAAGAAGGAGGTCCAAAATGGCTTTTAAGAGCGTAGGTACAATGGATTTAGGCACTCATACCGCACAGGGAGCGAGTGCCGCAGCAGGAGGCAATGCTGGAAGATTTGCGATGGATGCGGCAGGCATTGCTTCTGGTCAGGCTTTCCTGACCTCAGAACTTGAAAAAAGAGATATGATGCTTCGCACTCCGCTGACCAGTTTTACTTATGCCCGGGATATTCCGATGCGTGTCGGTGGTGGCTGGGCTGAGACTGTGTCTGCGATGTCTGTAGGATACGGTGTTGCTGGTGGTTCCGGGGATAATCTGGCACATGCTGGTGGCGCAAATGGCATCCCGATGGTACAGGCAAACTTTGACAAGGGCACCTTTAAGACACACATGGTAGCACTGGGTACCCGTGTCATGTGGGCAGATATGCAGCGTGGCAATATGACTGGCCGTAATCTGGATAGCCTGGTGAGAGACGGCGTGCGTTTGACTTATGACAAGCACATGGACGAGAACACTTATGTAGGCTTCCAGCGCCTGGGCACTACCGGTATTATCAACAATCCTGATGTAACAGTGACCAACGCGGCATCAACTGGAACAGAAAGCGGCACCACTTTTGCAAGTAAGACTCCGGACCAGATCCTGGCTGACGTCAATAATGCGATCATCCTCGCATGGGCCGCATCTGAATATGACAACGATGCGATTCCGAATCACATTTTGATGCCGTATGAGCAGTACAACTACCTGGCAACCACCAAGGTCAGTGACCAGGCGGAAAAGACCATTCTGACCTTCCTGTTGGATAACAATGTGGCGGCCAAGAATGGCAGTGATCTATTTATCGGCGGATGCAAATGGTGCAAGGGCGCTGGTGGATCCAGTAAGGACCGCATGGTGGTTTACTGCAACAAGGAGCGTTACCTGGCTATGGATGAGCTGGCATCTCTGACCCGCGCCATGACTGGGCCGAATACAGCACATTTTTGCTTTGATACTGCATATGCAGCAAATCTGTCTGAAACCGAGATGTTTTACGACAATACCATGCTGTATGTAGACGGCATTTAAGGAGGGTGAGAGATGTTTATTATTTCAAAGCGTAATTTTCTGATTCAGATTCCTGGCCGGGCACCGTACCGGATTCCGAAAGACTACATCGGGGAAATTCCGGATGATATTGCGGCGCACTGGATGGTCCAGGCTGCGATCTGTTCCGGTATGATCTCGACTCCTGTCGGAAAGAAAGACAACCAGCTGGAGGCGGCTGACGAAGTAGCCGAAGAAAAGGCAGCGGCAACTGATATCCGACCGGATGCCCAGAAACCTGCGGAAGACGTGCTGGAAACGGATTCAGAGAATCAGGATACTGCAGCAGGAAAGAAAAGTAGAAAAAGCGCAGAAAAGTAGGGAGGTGGCGGCATGTGGCAGATGAATGAGGCTTTTATGGCGGCAAAGGACGCAGCGGCTAATGTGCCGGGAAACGGAGAAGTAGGAAGCTACACAGCCGCCATATTCCAGGAAGATTTTCCGCAGTTTCTGGATGCAGAAAAGAACAGCCTGGTGCCGGAGAAAATCCTGGACCAGTTTATTTCCCAGGCAAATAACAGCGTGCTTCCCTCCAGGTGGGGGAGCATGTGGCGTTATGCCGCCGGACTTTACACGGCGCACTTCTCGGCACTGTATCTGCAGACCTATGCTCAGGCATCTGCATCGGCGGCGCAGGCAGCAGCAAGAGCACAGCAGACCGGCGCAATCAAGTCGGCGACGATGGGGGACACCACCATCAGTTATGATAACAGCGCCATCACTGCCGGGACTGAGAAGTGGGGAGCATGGAACGCAACACAGTATGGACAGCAGCTTGTCACGATGGCGAGATTGGTCGGAATGGGAGGTATGTATGTTATTTGACAATCCGATTTTTGCTGGATGGTATACGGATACAGTCGATATTTACCGCGTGGTAACGGAGCAGAAGGGGAATATTTCTTCACAGGCCCGAAAGAAAATCAACGCAGCATCAATACCTTGCCGCGTGTACAGTTCCAAGCGTGACGGTCCGGTCTTGACTGGCACGGCAGCAGCTGAGCGGTCAACCGAGAAAATGGCCTGCGATCTGTCTGTAGATATTCAGGCGGGGGATGAACTGGAAGTGATCCGAGGCGGCGGTCTTGGGATACAGGGAAAGCCGGAACGGTATTTTTCCGGAACCCCGCAGGATTATTATGATCCGGTTGGCGGCGCCCTGACACAGCTGCAGCATAAGGAAGTGGGGCTGTTACGGGACAATCTCATCGGATCGGGGAGGTGATGCCAAAATGTCGAGTTTTGGAAGCCAGATGCGGAAACGCCTGGAAGAACTCCGGGAGGCCGGGCAGAATGTACCAAAAATCATGGTAGAAGTGGCTGAGGGGGCGACCATAGAGGCGGTGCGTGTGGCAACAGAAAGCACCCAGCCCAATGGCGGCGCTGCCATTGCCGGAACCAACATGAGAAGCGGAGATCTGGCGCAGCACTGGTCTATAGACAGTATGACCAGTCCGGTTTATTCTGGCGGCAGCGTCCGGACAACGCTGGCCAACCAGGTGCAGTACGCATCCTATGTGAATGACGGGCACCGCGTGGACAAACACTTTGTTCCGGGACTGATCGTAAATGGTGGTCGGCTGGAAATGGCGCCGGACGGCGTTGACGGTGGTCTGATGGTGGGAACCAAAACGCCATATGTGAAGGGGCTTTATATGAAACAGAAAGGTATCGGAAAGTATCGTTCTGTGGTCCGTTCGGAACTGGAAAAGAGAGTAAAGGAGGCGTTTCAGTGACCTTTACTGTTGAGAGTTTATTGGACAGCCTGGCGGGTGTGCTGAAGGGCCAGTATCCGGATTTCCCGGTGTACACCAGTCCAAACCAGCAGGGGACAGAGTTTCCATGCTTTTTCATTTTCTTCACTACACCCGTTACGGTAGAGCCGCATATTGGAAACCGGATGCTGAGGGATCTGGGTCTGGACATCGTGTTTGTGCAGCAGCGCAATATTGCATCCAGAAATGTCCAGATTTACGAGGTGGCAGAGTTTTTGGATGAGAAGCTGGAACTGTTCCCTTACACGGACGCAGACGGGAATACCGCACGGATCCGCACGGAGGACAGGCAGTGGAACGAGGAAGATGACGAACTGCATTATCAGTTTCACATCCGGCAGCGCGTGAGCCTTCCGGAAGAGGAAACCAAAATGAGGAAAATGGAGGGAAATTATGCCGGAGTCAAAGACTAAAAGATCTGTTGCGATGTCGCAACAGAATGAAGTGATGTATCCGACTGAGAAACTTTTAAAGAGTAAACAGTTGGCCGGATATCAGCCGGATTTTGCCAGGACGATCCTGGTGGAGCCGGCTTATTCTATTTCCGGAGCAAAGAAGCTTCTGGACAAATATCTGAAGGGAGGAAATTAAGACATGGCAGGAGGAACATGGACAAGCCAGAATAAGATTCAGCCGGGAACCTACATCAATACTTTGTCGCAGGCGAGTGCCGCGGCGAATGTGGGAGATAAGGGAATCGTCGCAATCGCAGAACCACTTTCCTGGGGACCGGTTGGAGTGATTCAGACCATCATTCCCGGTGATGATGTGACACCGTATATCGGCTATGATATCACATCCGATAAAGCGCTGTTTTTACGCGAAATGATGAAGGGCAGCACTTCTGTTTATGGTCCGGCAAAGATTTTGCTTTACCGTCCAGCTGGAACCGGAGGCACGAAGGCAGCGGCCACGGTTGGAAATCTGACGGCTACTGCGCTTTATACCGGTGTGCACGGCAATGATATTACAATGGTGGTTTCTGCAGATCCGGATGCAGAAGATACTTTTTCTGTGTCTACGGTGATTAATGACAGCGTGGTGGATGAGCAGAATGCAAAGACGGTGGCAGACCTGGAAAAAAATGAATGGGTAGAATTTAGCGGAAACGGAAATCTGACTGCATCTGCGGGCGAGGCATTAACCGGCGGTGTGGATCCTACGGTGGCCACGGCAGATTATGCAAAGTTTCTGACTGCGCTGGAGCCGTATCGGTTTGATATCGTGGTCTATGACGGAGCAGAGGCAATTGTGAAACAGTCCTATGCGGCTTTCGTAAAACGTCTGTCCAATGATGTTGGAAGGAAGTGTCAGGCTGTGATGGCCGATGCGGCAACTTGTGACAGTGAATGGGTTATCTCTGTCGGCAATGGCGTAAAGCTCTCAGACGGAACTGTGATTACGGCACAGCAGGCTACCTGGTGGCTGGGCGGGGCAGAAGCAGGGGCAAGATACAACCAGTCCCTGACTTATGCGCGTTATCCGGATGCAATCGAAGCAGAGCCGAAATTGACCTCATCGAAGGTAGACGCGGCGATTCAGGCCGGGCAGATCGTGTTTATTGAGGAGTTCGATAAAGTTAAGGTTTGTACGGATATTAACACGCTGACTTCATACACCACCACAAAGCAGAAGGAGTTTTCCAAAAACCGCGTGATGCGCGTGCTGAATCAGTATTGCAATGATGTTTATAAGCAGTGCTCTGAGTATTATATCGGCAGCACGGACAACAATGCGACCGGACGCAGCCTGTTAAAGGGGTGGATTGTTGGCTACCTCAATGAGCTGCAGGCGAATGGCGGCATCAAAAATTTTGTTGCTGACGATGTTGCTGTGGTAGAGGGTAATGATACGGATGCTGTCGTGGTTACGGCATACATCCAGCCGGTGGATAGCATCGAAAAGATTTACATGACTGTTCCGGTAACAAGAAACAGCGCAACCACTGAATAAGGAGGCCGAATATGAGTTTTTTACTTGAACGCGATGCGTTGAATGGTAAATCTGGAAGCGGATTTATTACGATCAACGGTGAAAATCATCAGATGTTCGGAATGAAGAAATTCCAGTCAGATGCAGAGTTTCAGGAAGAGGATTTCAAGGTAGTCGGCACTACCTTGGTGCAAACAAAAACGACCGGAGTGAAACTCTCCGGAACCATGACTTTATATTACGGATCACCATATTTCCTGCAGCTTCTGAATGAATATCTGAAAACCGGGAAGCTGCCGTATTTCACTATGCAGATTGAAAATGATGATCCATCCACCTCAGTCGGAACCCAGACTGTGGTGTATTACAATGTGAAACTTAATAAATTGCCAATCTCCAAGCTGGATGCTGAAACGAGTGCGCTGGATATGGAGGTTGGCTTTACTTTTACCAATGTTGAGGTCTTGAACTGGTTCCATGATCCGGATCAGTTGGGAGCATAAGAAAGGAGAACGAAATTATGGCAGATATCAAAGCATTTTTATTACCGCCGGTCATGGATGAGACCAAAGAAGTTGTGATCACTAAGAGAGCCGTGGACGAGAATGGAAAGCCGGTTCCGTTTGTGATCCGTGTGATCGATCAGGCAACCAACAACCGATTATTGAAGCAGGCTACAAAGAAAAATCGCTCCAATGGCCGTGCAGTTCAGGAACTGGATACGGATCTGTATGGGAAGCTTCTGGTAGGTGCTTGTGTGGTGCAGCCTAATTTTAAGGATGCAGAATTGTGCGCTTATTATAAGACTGTGGATCCGCTGGAAGTTCCAGGCCGTATGCTGACCATGGGGGAGTACAATCTCCTGGTGCGTAAAATCAGGGAGCTCAATGACATCGTTGACAATGATGAAGATCTGGAAGATATCGAGGAAGAAGCAAAAAACTGATTGCGGAAAATACCGTGGACGTGCAGCTGATGCAGAGAATGCTGTGCGACCACGGTATTTTCCCACATGAGGTTATGAACCTTCCACTCCGGGAACGGTTGTTGATGTCGGCGCTAATAACAAAAGAATCAAAAGAACTGGAGGCAATGAGAAAGGGAGGTGCGGTGTAAATGGGTGTGATTAATGAAACCTTGCTTCTGACAGACCAGTTTTCATCGGCCTTCCGGACTTTTTTGAGTCTTGGTGATCAAACGGCAGGAAAGTTCGACAAGATGAGCAATGCCAATGCACAATTTCAGCAGGCATCTGTATATGCAACTCAAGAAATTAATGCAATGAGATCGGCCCTTGCAAGTCAGCAAACACTTTTTGCCGCACAAAATCAGAGGCTTGCAGCCCAAAAAAATCATGTAGAGGAACTGGCAGAAAAATATCAGAAGTTGGCAGAGAGTAAGGGAGAAAATGCGACGGCTACGCTTCGAGCTCAGGAATCGTTAGCAAAAGCGCAGATTGCGGAACAAAGGATTTTGCAACAATCAATCAAGACATCGGAAGCCATCGAAAAACAGAATAATGCAATCAAGGAATTTGCTTCGAGAATGGATCAGGCCAGGATTAAAACAGAGAATGCCGGAAAAGCACAACAAGATTACAATGATAAAATAAAAAAGACCAATTCGATGGCTGGTGATCTATTGAGAACGCTGGGGAAAATTGCTGCTGCAAGCGGTGTAGTTTCTCTGGCAAAATCCTTTCTCGGTTTTTCTGATGCGCAGGCACAGGTCAATGCCCGCATGAACCTGATCAACGACGGTCAGCAGACTACGGCAGAATTGAACGAGCTGATTTATCAGTCTGCATTGCGGGCGAAGTCATCATATTTTGATACTGCGGATGCGGTCAGCAAGATGGGCCTGAATGCAAAGAATGCCTTTTCTTCTAACCAGGAACTGATTGCTTTTACCGAGCAGGTCAACAAGCAGTTTAAAATCGGCGGCGCTTCGGCGCAGGATCAGAGCAACGCCATGGTGCAGCTTACTCAGGCTATGGCGGCAGGTGTGCTTCGCGGCCAGGATCTGAACTCGATTCTTGCGGCGGCACCGGGAATTGCCAGAACCATTGAGGAAAGCATGGGTTGGGCATCCGGATCCATCAAGAAATATGCTGAGGATGGCAAGGTCACGGCGCAGGTGGTAAAAAATGCTCTGCTGGACATGGCTGATCAGACAAACGCAAAGTTTGAATCTATCCCCATGACATTGTCCGATGCCATGACCATGGGAAAGAACATCGTGCAGCATGGTGTCCAGGATATGGCAGCGCAGTGGAACGATTTTCTGAATACGGACCGCGGCCAGGAAATCATCGGTGAAGGAATCCAGCTTTTCTCCATGCTTGCGTCTGCTGGTGTCGATGCGTTGTCGGCGATTGGCCGGGGAGCGTTGTGGGTGCATGATAATATGGATTTCATTATTCCGATATTATTGGCGATTGCAGAGGGAATTGCAGTAATGAAAGCTGCATCAATAGCAGAAGCGGCTGCTACAATCGCAGGAAACCTGGCTAAGGCTGCATCATGGGCATTGGCAAACTGGTACATAATTCTCGGAGTTGCGTTGCTTGCCAGTGCCTTGATTGCGGCACAACAGTATGGTGTTGGCATGCAGGAAGTTGGCGGTGTTGTCGGTGGCGTATTCGGTTTTATCTATGCTGTTGGTTACAACGTATTTGCATCTCTGTGGAATATTATTGCGACATTCGCAGAATTTTTTGCAAATGTGTTTAATGATCCGGTGGCTGCGATTGCGCACCTGTTTTCTGGACTTTTGGACACGATCCTTGGAATGGTCCAGACTGCAGCGAGCGCCATCGATGCTCTTCTGGGATCAAATATTTCTGGCGCAATAAATGGCTTCCGTAATGATTTATCGTCTTGGGTAGATAGTACCTTCGGGGAAAATGCCGTTCAGATCAAGCGTATGGCCAACTTGGATGTTGGGACCACCATGAAGCAGTGGGGCAGCTACGGCGCTAGCCTTGGTTCAAAACTGGATAACCTGAATCTGAATGTTTCGGATCTTGCCGGAAGTTTCGGGGATCTGGATCTGGGTGATGGTGCTGGTGGTCTTGGTGATATTGGAAATGTCGGAAAGGTTGGCAGTGTTGGAAAGATTGATAACGATGTGAAGTTGTCGGATGAGGATCTGAAACTTTATCGGAATCTGGCCGAGCGGCGCTATATGAACCAGATCGAATTGAAAACGCTGGCTCCTCATATCGAGGTATCAATTCCGGAAAACGAAGCGAAGAACCTGACGGCACAGGACATTGCGGATAAGCTCCGTGCACTCCTGATCGAACAGAGTGCGGCGGGGACTGCGGTATCTCACGGATAAGGAGGCGGCTATGGAAAACACAACAGCAATTTATCTGCGCTTTGGCAAAAAGTTGAAGATCCCGGTGAATCCGGAAACGATTGAGATTAAATATCCGAGTAACGATAAAGAGTACGATGTTCTGGGAGTCGGAAAGGTTACAGTGCAGCGCCGGCCGGGGTTGAAGGAGGTCTCCTGGGAATCTTTCTTTCCAGGAGACCGTTCCGCACCGTATGTCAATACGCAGAGCCGGAAGCCTGGGGAGTATGTGAAGCAGATTGAAAAAGCAATGAAAAATAAGCAGAAAGGGCGGCTCATTATCAGCCGCTCTGGTCTGTATGATACCAATATGCGCTGCACCATTGATGAGTTTAAGACCAAGGATAAAGGCGGGGAGCCGGGAGATATCTATTATTCCATTACCCTAAAGGAATACCGGAATTTTTCTCCGCAGACAGTCAGTATTGTGACGCAGCCAGCCACACAGGATACTCCAACCGTACAGGCTTCTGCGGATACAGGAACTGACCGGGCGGTGGAGACACCGGTGCTGCGGGTAGGGGCATCCGTGGTTGTAAATGGAGAATACTGTTATGACAGCACCGGAAGCAAGCCGCACGGCACGGCAAACAATCTGAGTACAACGGTGACACGGATTGTTTCCGGCGCGGCTTATCCGGTTCACGTGGGATCATACGGCTGGGTGGCAGAAAGCCAGCTGCAGATAACGGGGTGAGATCATGATCGATAATATATCGTTAACGGTTCAGACGGTCAGCAATGCGCCGGGCGGCGCAACTCAGACGACCATCGTGGATTATTCGGAGGTCGTTACCAAAATTGAACTCTCCACCCAGCGGTTTGATGCGCCAGCTTCCCTTTCGTTCACACTTCTGGAGGAATCCGGGATTGCAATTCCGGAAGGAAGCTCTGTGGAGTTTACTGCAGATGGAACGAAAATGTTTAAAGGCTATGTGTTTACCGCTGAGCGGAACCGGGACGGTGAGGTATCCTATACAGCCCGGGACCAGATCCGCTATCTGAAAGCCAGCGCAAGCTATTTATTCCAGAATATGAGCTTGCCGCAGATCATTCAGCGCATTGTCGCAGATTTTGGCCTTGCTGTGGGAGATGTGGAAGATCCAGGATATGTTTTTCCGTATTTGGATAAAGAAAATGAAACCTGCATGGATATTATTTTCGATGCCTTGTCCCAGACGATTGTGCAGACAGGTAAGATTTATAATTTTTACGACGACTGCGGAAAATTGTCTCTCAGGGAAGCAAAAAATATGTATATCCAGACCATGATCGGGGACAAAAGCCTGGTCACGGATTACACCTACAAGCGGGACATTGACAGCGATACCTATAACCGGATCAAGCTGGTGCGGAAAAATAAAGAATCAGGCCGGACGGATGCCTACGTGCATGAGGATACCGACACAATCAAGTCCTGGGGACTTTTACAGTATTATGATGAGGTGGATGAAAATCTGAACGAGGCCCAGATTGATGAAATGTGCAAACAGTATCTGCAGTATTACAATCGTGTACTGCAGACCATCACAATTGATGCTATGGGGATTCCGGGACTGCGTGCGGGCATGATCATTCCGGTGAAAATCGGAGCAATCAGGGAACTGTCCATGGTACGCCTGATGCTGACAGAAAAGGTCACGCATACATTTGATGGCGGCGGGCACACCATGAGCATCGAAGTCAAAGATTTTAGTCAGTTGGGAGGGATGTCAGTTGTCTGATTTATTAGGAGTACTGCAGCAAATCATGCAGGAGAATCAGCAGGCCATGAAACCGACGGAGCTGGCGTTCGGCACGGTAGTATCAGTCGGACCGCTTTCTATTCTGGTGGATAATACAGCGGAGCCAAAACCGGAAGCAGGATTGATTCTGACAGATTCTGTGGTAGCGAGATCGGCCAAGGTTCAGGGCGGAAGCGGCGGCACCGTTGTTATCAATCCTGGGCTTGCCGCCGGAGACCGCGTGGTGATGCTTCGCGTGCAGCGCGGTCAGCGGTACATCGTACTGTCAAAAGTACAGTAAGGAGGCATTATGGCAACATTACCGGAGGGCGTGGGCCTGGATATAGAATTATCAGTAGTGGAACAGCCCACGAATACGTTTTTGATTGACTGGAACTCCAAACAGATCGCTGGCTTGAATGATGGCCTGGAAGCGATGCGGCAGGCTGTGGATATCATATTACAGAATGAGCGTTTCCGGTGGCAGATTTATGACAGTAACTTCGGAACAGAGCTGGAAGATCTTCCTGGCGAAGAATACGCATACATAACAAGTGAGCTTCCTCGCAGAGTTGAGGAGGCTTTTTCTGTTGATAGCAGGATTATATCCGTGGATAACTGGTCTTTTCAAGACAGGGGCTGTGGAGTTCTTGCAGTCAGTTTTGAAGTAGTGACTGTTTTCGGAACGGTAAACAAGGAGGTGGCTCTGTGATTGATTTCAATGACACAAGATATACGCAGAAGAAAATAGAAGCAGAATTACTTAGCAGGGTTCCGGATACGATCGACAAGCGCCAGGGCAGTATGATCCAGACTGCGCTTGGACCTGTGGCCTGGTATCTGGAGGGGATTTACATGTTACTGGCGCAGGTGCAGGAAAATGCTTATGCCGGTAGTGCTGTAGGGGAGTATCTGGACAACATCGTTGCGGAGCGCGGTGTGAGCAGAAAACTGGCAACCTTAGCGCATCGGAAAGGAATCTTTGATATTGAAGTTCCGGAAGGAACTGTTTTTAAGACCATCAATGGAGCCAATTCTGTGCTTTTTGAGGTAGGAGATCAGATAGAATCATCAGATGGCGCTTATACATATGAGCTTATTTGCTGCAAGCCTGGCCTGATTGGAAATGCCTATTCTGGAAGTATTCTTCCTGTAACACCGGGAACTGGTATTAAAAGCGCGGTGATCGGGGAAATTCTTATACCTGGAACTGCGGACGAAACAGACGAGTCCTTGCGGGCTCGTTTTTTTGAAACCTTTGATGTGGCTGCGTTTGGCGGTAACATCGCGGCATACCGGAATGCGATCCTTGCCATTGATGGAGTCGGGGCTGTGCAGGTTTATCCTGCGTGGAAAGGCGGTGGTACAGTGTTGTGCAGCATTCTGGACAGTGAACTGACACCGGCAGAGTCTGGCCTTGTAAAGCAGGTACAGGCAACGATATGTCCGACAGAGGAAAGCGGATTTTCCGTATCCGCAAACGGATACGGCATTGCCCCGATCGGTGCGGCTGTAACCATAACCACAGCCACCAACCTTGTGCTGAACATTTCTGCCACGGTGCAGTTCTCCGCAACCGTACAGGCAGGTGTTGAGACTTACCAGGAACAGATTGAGCAGAAAATCCAGTATTATTTGAAATCCGTTTGTGAAAGTTGGGGCAATGCAATCAAAAGCCAGCGGATAACGTATGTGGTGGCGGTGTATTCTTCCAGGATTGTCGCTGCTATTCTGGAAATTTCGAACATCATCAATGTGACCAATGTTTTGATTAACGGAGCGGCGGGAGATCTGATTCTTACAGAGACTGCAGAGCTTCAGCAGATTCCTTCTCTGGGGGTGGTAACAATCAATGGTTGATTTAATGATGATATTGCCAGAATATTTCCGGCCAGTGCTGGAATTTAAGGAGCTCATGAGAACGGATGGAGCAGAACTGGATAATCTGGAGAGCAATATTCAAAAGCTTCGCGATAATTTCTATATTCAGACTGCAGATGAGAAATCCATTGCACTGATGGAAAAGCAGTTTTCTATCGTGGCCAAGCCCGGAGAGACGATTGAGTATCGTCGGCAGCGGTTGTTATCAAAGTATAATACAATCGTGCCGTTTTCCATCGGTTTTCTTCGTGATCGGCTTCAGGAACTTTTTAGCAGTGATTATACCATGCAGGTCAGTCCGGGAGAATGTACGATCACAATATCGGTTACGTCATCCAGATATGGAGCGGTAGATCTTCTGTATGATCTTTTGTGGGATATTGTGCCGGCGCACATAAAGATTATTGCAAATCAACAGGTGAACAATTACATATCCGGAGCATTGACGGCAGCCGGAATCATGTCGGGCACTTTTGTACAAACAATTTAAGGAGGTCCTTATGGGCGTATATAAAAAAGCAATTATCACAGATGCAGGCGAAGCACTTCGGGCGCGGGCGGTGGCCGGTGAAGCCAACATGCAGTTTTCGTGTGCGAAAACATCAACGTATGTTTATCCTGAAGGTACAGATCTGACTAAGCTGACAGATCTGCAGGAAATCAGGCAGACCGTGGTTCCATCCAATGTCCAGATTACCAACGATACTCTCATCAGCGTGCGGTCACTGTTTGGCAATGAACAGATCAGCGAGGCGTATCTGATTCAGAATGTGGGTGTGTATGCTACGGATGGAGAGAATGAAATCTTATTTGCAGTCTGCCAGGCAATCACGCCAGATCAGATGCCAGCATATGACGGAGTGGCGCCATCATCGTTTATCTACAATGTGCAGCTGACGGTATCGCAGGCAGCACAGATCTCACTCGTGGTTAATACTGCAGGTACCGCAACCACGCAGGACGTCCTGGAGCTGGAACAGAAAAAAGTAAATGGAAATGGCGGGGATATCTCTGAGACGGTAATCGCAGCCACGGAGAAATCTCAGGCCGAATATCCGGTACCGGCAGCAGGAGACAGCGCCAAAACGATCCTCGGCAAGGTCCAGAAGTTTTTCGGAGATCTCCGGAACTGGATGACCGGTGTGTGTCTGTTGGGGCAGATTGTAAATAACTGCGTGACTGACAACGCTAAGCTGCCGTTATCGGCGGCGCAGGGTAAGGTGTTGATGGATCTTTATAATGTGCTAAACACCAACCAGCAAAAGGGAGTGATAAATAATGAAGCCATAACTACATTAAGTAATCCATCACAGCTCACACATGCCGGTTTTTATAGAATTGCGGCCTGTTCGGCGGATGTGAATAGTCAGGTTGAAGCAGATTCCATGAAATTCACAGCTTATACAACAGGAGATTTTTACGCTTTCCTGCTTGGACACCAAGTAACAACTTCTGGTTGTCGTTATGGCACATTAGTTATTACATCCCCACGTTTTGTTGGTACTTTTTGGATTGCACGGATCTGGGAGTATAAGTTCGTTGGATGGTTTAAGTTTACTGCAGCATAAATATGTTCATTATGCGTCTATAGAGTTTTTAAGCGAACAAAAGTTACACATCCAAACGTATTAATTGCGGAACCAGAGCTCTGAGAAGCTTGAACTTTAATACTTCCGGATACATTAGTTTTAAAAATATCACAAACACTCAAACGTGCCCAGTTATTCGAGGCCGCACGAACACATTCAGTAGCAAGATCAAAGGTACCAGACGATGTTGAAAAAGCAAGTCTACCTTTCCTGTCTCCTGTTGCTGATAAGGATTGAAATTCAATACGAGCAATAGCAACATATACGCCAGGGGAAATATCAATAGATTTTATGTCTGTGTAATTATCAACCGATGATGTTATTGATTGAATATTTTGACCTGAATTGGTAGTATTTTCTTCGTTGAATTTTTTATACACCTCATTTACGGCTTTACTGCTGGCACACACTCCATTCGCCGCAGCGCCACCCGAAGCAGTATAACTGTCTGATAACTTAACATGGCCATAGGAACTGGCAGAGCCCAAACCATATGTATTTGCAGTGCTCGCATGGTTTTTGGGGGCAGTATTTTTCTGGTTGGTGTTTTGAACTATAAATATAGAAAATTCAGGTCCTTCGGGGCCTTTTATTATACATAAAAATACATTAGGAGGTATCCCAAATGGAAAAAATCAAATTATCCGGATCTGAGCGGACGTATGAGATCCGGAGCATTATCCCGACAGCAGAGCATGTGCTGCAAATCATCTTTTCAGACGCGGTACCGACAGCCTGGGGCGGCGACATCGAGCTGTATACTGCAGGTGATGTGCTGGCCACAACTCTCACCGGCTGGACCACAGTGTACCGCGATGAGGGCCAGATCATCTACCTGTCAAATGACGGCAGCGTGTACGTGCCGCCTGCGGATCCGGAACCGGTCACGCCGCCAGAGCCGTATGAGCCGACCCTTGCAGAGCTACAGGCTGCCAAAAAGCAGGAGATCAGTCAGGCGTGTGAGCAGATTATTTATGCTGGCATCAGCGTAACACTGGCAGACGGCACCGTGGAGCACTTTGCGCTGACTGAGCATGATCAACTTAACCTTTTTGGTAAGCAGGCCCAGCTTGCGGCCGGAACTGAGCAGCTGGAGTATCACTCTGACGGCAAACCGTGTCGGTATTACAGTGCGACAGACATGCAGACCATCATCGCGGCTGCCATGCAGCATGTCAGCTACCATACCACCTACTGCAACGCGCTTAACATGTGGGTAGCCGGATGCGAGACAGCTGATGAGCTGCAGCAGATCTATTACGGTGTGGATGTGCCGGAGCAGTACCAGTCGGAGGTCCTCAAAGCATATCTTTTAGAGATTGCGAGTCTGGCGGGAGATGATGCGGATGCTTAAACTGTTTTGCAAATACAGCTTTTTGTTTGACGTTGGCGGTGCGCTTTATGTGCTGATCGAGCTGATCTGGCGGGGCTGGAGCCACTGGACTATGTTTATCCTGGGCGGCCTGTGTTTTGTCATGCTTGGACTGATCAATGAGGTGCTTTATTGGGATACGCCGTTATGGCAGCAGGTGTGGATCGGTACGGTTGGCATTACGGCTCTGGAATTTTTGACCGGTTGTGTGGTCAACCTGTGGCTTGGATGGGGCGTGTGGGATTATAGCGGGATGCCCGGCAACGTCTTGGGTCAGATCTGTCCACAGTACATGGTGCTGTGGGTGCCCGTGAGCCTGATCGGCATTGTGCTGGATGACTGGATCCGGTACCGCTTTTTCGGCGAGGAGCGTCCGCATTACAAATTAATATAAGGGAGATACACGATGATTGAAGTGATTTTACAGTACATAGCCACGCACTGGGTTGCGTGGCTTTTTGCGGCTATCTCCGGCATCCTGGGCGCAGCTTATCGCAGATTATCCAAGCAGCTCAAAACGGAGCAGATAAAAGCGCGGTCTATCAATGCTGCAGTGTTGGCCCTGCTCCATGATCGCCTTTACCAGGCGTGCCAGTTTTATTTAAAGCGTGGCTTTTGTACACTCGAAGACCGAGACAATTTGGAGTACATGTTTAAGCCTTATAAGGCTTTGGGTGGCAATGGAACCGGCGAAGAACTATATAACAGGTGCCTGGCATTGCCGTATGAATCGGCAGAAAGTGAGGATAAGAAATGAATATGAACGACGTGTTGCAGTATGCAGCGTATGTGTTGGTGGCCATCGGTGTGATGGCTTTTTTAGTATCCGTAATCACGCAGGTTATCAAAGAGCTGCCATGCTTTAAGCAGGTGCCGACCGCCGTGATTGTGATCGTGCTGAGCCTGGTCCTTTGCCCGGCGGCACTGGTGGCGCTGTTGGCATGGCTGTCAAAGCCGATTAGCTGGTACCTTTTATTTGCTTGTATGATTGCAGCCTTTATCGTAGCGCTGGTTGCAATGGACGGTTGGGAGCGTGTAGCTGAGATCTGGCAGCGCACAAAGTACAGCGATAAGCACTGAGAGGAGGTGATCCGGATATCTCCCGCGGCGGCCCGGGCGACGGCCGCCATGTTGTTGCGATATCGCAATGAGCGGCATAAACGCCGCCTTACATATTAATTAAGAAGAAAAGAGGATTAATATCATGATGAAATTAAGCGAAACTGTCAAAATGATGAACAGCGCAGATTATAAGGAAAGATTTAAGGCTGAGTATAATCAGCTGGCTATCAGATATTATGGCTTGAAAGGGATGTTAGAGAAATGGGATGCCGGCACGCTGCCGTTTAAACCCACTTGCCCGAGAAGTACCTATAATATGCAGCTGACCGCGATGACTGATTATCTGGCGGTGTTGGAAGCTAGAGCGGTTATGGAGGGCGTTGAGCTTGACGACGTAAGCTGCAAATAAAGTAAATGCAACAGAAATCATGTAGAATATTGGCATAAAATATGATATGATGTAGAAGCTGCCGAACCTCCAGCAGAAAGGAGGTGTGCGTCCATGATAATAGAATTGATCACCACATTTCTTGTCTCTGTTTTAGCAGGTGTAGTTAGCTACTACATATGCAAATGGCTGGACAGAGATAAATAGGCAGCAACAGCCTATGCGGAGTGGTTCACCGTAACGAACAAGAAAACCCCAGAGGTGGCAGCCTCTGGGGTTTTTGCGTCGCATGAGAAAAGTTCACCACATTTCTTAGCTGCCTACATCATATTCTATTTTTTTTTAAATGTCAATATGATATCAAAATCACCCATCCAAAGAACTCCAGACCGAAACCTATTTCCATACGCTATGACTTATTTCAATTTTTTTCACAAATAATTCATGTTTTCTTTCCTCTTTTTGTTACAATTTATGCTATAATATCTATGAATGAGTCATGGTAAAGTATCATGACTCTATTTACGCAAGAAAAAGCTGATCCGCTGCTGCTTTGGGACCGGTTTTTGCGTCACTGACCCGGCGGCTGCTGCCGTCTGTACCAGAAGGAGGAACATCGCGAACTTATGGATTACCCTGTATTAAAAAAGAACTTCGAAAACCATCGTTTCCATACATCATATTTTGAGACAAAGGAGGAAGCTGCAGCTTATCTTGCTGAGCAGATCAAAGGTGAGACCGTTGGCTTCGGTGGCTGTATGACCGCAAAAGAGATGGATCTCTTTGAGATCCTCAAAAAAAACAACGAAGTGATCTGGCACTGGGAACAGGGACCGGATGCAAGGATCCGGGCAAAAAAAGAATCTACCGTATACATACTGAGCGCAAATGCCGCTGCAGAGACCGGTCAGATCATCAACATTGACGGAAGCGGAAACCGTCTTTCCGAGAGCTTATTTGGACCGAAACGAGTATACTATGTGATCGGAAAAAATAAGATCGCGCCGGATCTGTCCTCCGCAATGGACCGCGCGAGAAATATCGCCTGTCCAAAGAACGCGGCGCGTTTTAATAAGAAGACTCCATGCGTCGTGTCCGATGGCAAAAAGTGCTATGACTGCAACAGTCCGGAGCGGATCTGTAACGCGATCCTGATCTTAGAACGCCCCTGTACCGGAATGGAAGTTGAAATGGTATTTATCAATGAAGATCTTGGATATTAAAGGAGAGACACATGAATATTCTGTTTTTTCTAACACCAAAGAATGATGTGGCATTTATTTATTCCGACGCGAACCTCAGAGAAGCGATCGACCTGATGGAGGCGCACGGCTATTCCGCCCTGCCGATTCTCACAAAGCAGGGACGGTATGCGGGAACGCTGACAGAAGGTGATCTGCTCTGGTACATGAAGAGCCATCTGAACCAGAGTTTAAAGGATATGGAGCTGATCTCCGTCATGGAGGTAAAGCGCCGTCAGGACAACAGCCCGGTAAACGCCGGAGCAAAGATGGAAGATCTGCTGGATAAGGCGATGCAGCAGAACTTCGTCCCGGTACTCGATGACAATAAATCCTTTATCGGAATTATCACGAGACGTGATATCATGAAATATTTTTCCGGTTCCTATAAGAAAACAGGAAATGCTTAAGTTATTGGATTCCGGGTGAAATGGCTTTTTTCAGACCGTCGCATAAGTTCCTGTCATTTTCTTCCAGCATCATTTTCTGCCGTCCGGTTATACTGATACCATCCCAGAAAAAGGTGGTGAGAAATGATGAATCAGGAAAAGAACGACAGCATCCAGTGCTCGATCCATAACTGCGTGCATCATGCGGAAAATGTGGATTACTGCACCTTAGACCGTATCCATGTAGGAACGCATGAACTCAATCCTACAAAAAAGGAATGTACCGACTGTGATTCCTTCCAGTGCAAGATGTAGTCCGGTCTGATGTTTGACGAGAAAAGAGATCCCTTCCTCCCATAAATTTTATGGAAAAGGAACGGGATCTCTTTTTCTATTCTTCTACCGTGAATTTCCCACCGCAGCCGGCTGCGGATCGAAGCTCGGGTTGAAGGCGTAGAAGTTTCTGGAGTCCAGCTTCTCCTGAAGACCGCGAAGAGCTTCTCCGAAACGCTGGAAGTGGACGATCTCACGCTTCCTTAAGAAACGGATCGGTTCGCAGACATCGGGATCTGTCACGACACGAAGAATGTTGTCGTAGGTGCTCCGGGCTTTCTGTTCCGCAGCAAGATCCTCGAAGAGATCCGTCACAGGATCGCCCTTCGACTGGAACTCGCAGGCGTTAAAGGGCACACCGCCAGCCGCCTGAGGCCAGATCCCCGTGGTATGGTCGATATAGTACGGGCCGAATCCCTGCGCTTCCAGCTCCTCCGCTGTTAAGTTTCTCGTGAGCTGGTGAACGATCGCCGCAACGATCTCCAGATGGGCGAGCTCCTCCGTTCCGATATCCGTCAGAACCGCTTTCTGCTCCCCATACGGCATTGAGTAGCGCTGGGAGAGATAACGCATGGATGCACCCATCTCGCCGTCGGGTCCACCATACTGACTCATAATAAACTGCGCCATCTTCGCATTCGGTTCCTTTATATTTACCGGAAACTGCAATCTTTTTTCGTAGACCCACATCTTAGCATCCTCCTTCCCATGGCCATTTTTCAGTTACCCAGTTCCAGGACATGGACGTGACATCGGTGTATCTCAGCGGCCCAAACCGCCTCTCATAGGCAGCCATGGACTGGTCACGCATGTCACGGACCGTTTTGTAATAGCGAAGTGCATCCTGATTTTCCGGATGAGTGTCTAAGAACAGGACAACATCATCCATCGCAAAACCGGCTTCCATGATCTGACGCATCAACAGTTCTTTATCCCCTGCGGCCATGCCCCCGGCATTCTGGCACGTACCGCACACAGGCATCACATCCTGCGCTGACAGGCGGGAGTCACTCACAGGTTCTGCCGGCATTCCCGGCATCATGCTGCATCGATATAGTTCCCTCATCTTCTGCACCTCCCCACGGCAAATGGAAGATCCAGGGACGGGAAGATCGTTCCCCGGACAAAACCTCTGGCTAACGGATATATGGTCCCCCACATCTGCATCGGAACATATCCCATTCCTATCGGAAATCTTGGATCATTGTCATCAAAACAAAAGTTGGCCACCGGACGCACAACAGGTCCCGGCCCGGAAATATCAGACAGATTTCTGCCGCAGCCGCAGGACGGACCCATAGCGGTATCCGGCAGATCGGAATTTCTGCAATTCATATGCGGATGTCTCCTTTATTTGTTCTGATATTAGAATATGCATCTTTGGCACGTTAGTGCCTTTTATGCAACAGGGAATTTCCTGTTATATAAAAAGCCTCCAGAGAGCTTCCCTGAAGGCTTTTTGGCTTAACTTTGCAAATTACGTGTAATCGTGATCTCTCACTCCAGAAAATCCAGCGCATCCACCGGCACGCCGTCCTTCAGAAACTCGAAGAACACATTCGTGCCTTCCACCGCGTAGTATTTTGTCGGCTCGGCGACATAGCCCAGAAGATCCCCCTGTCGTACATATTCATTTTCTACCACAGGGATCTCTTTCAACTGGCCGCAGACGGCAGTATAGCCGTTTCCCAAATCGAGATCAACATAATTACCGATCTCCTCGTTTGTCCCAACAGAGACCACTCTGGCGTCCGCCGGAGCCGATACCGGGGTGCTGACCTCGCTCTGGATCACATTGGCGGGATTGACTTTGTACTGGTCCAGGGTCGGGAAGTAGGTCGTGGTGTCCATGCAGTAGCCAAGAACGATATTTCCGGTCACAGGCCAGGAGAGCTTATCTGTGTCTGCGAAATCGAGGACCAAGGATTCGCTGACAGCGGCACCGGCTTCCGCCATGGAATGATCGCCTGTCAGGGCGCTATCTGATGCATCAGCAAGACCAGTATCCATCGAAATTTCTCCAGCAAAATTGCCGGGATCAGCGCCAGTTCCGGCACCATTCTTATTGTCTGCCAGACCGACAGCCGTGCCGTCCCCAGCAAGTTCCCCATTCCCGGCTTCATCTCCGGATGCCGCCAGTTCCCCCGCCAGTGTATCGCCGCCGGACTCCGCTCCTGCGTTGGAATCCCCCGCGATCACATGGTCCGGGTCTTCGATCTCCAGATAGGGGCTCTCTCCGATATTTTCTCTCCCCTTCTGGATTCTTACAGCGCCTGCTGCCGCAACAATAGTCAACAGGCCAAGTACGAGCATGACAAGGACAAATTTGTCCTTGAAAAGCTGATTTCCTCTTTCTTTCACGTTTATCACCTCGGTTATATTCTTACCCACGGCGATGAAGTTATACACGAAATCATACTTTTTTCCGGACGTATCCACCTTTTATCTTCTTTTACTCCGCAATTTTCACGATCTCAATCCCTTGAAAATAATATTTCAACAGTTCCCGGAACTCACTCCCCTGCTCTCGCTCCATCGCATCCGCCCCAGCCTGGGAGAATCCGTATCCGCTGCCGATCCCCTTCGATGACACCCGGATCTTCCCGTCCGCAGACGAAAAATGAAAGCAGGAAGATAAAAGCCCCAAAGAATCCCGGACCTCATCCCCAGTATAATCCATATCCCCGATCTGCACCCGCTTCACATACCCGGCATCATCCCGCTCGATGATCTGAATTTTTCCCGCAATGCCGTCCGCTCCCGGACGCGGCCCGCCAATCCTTCCGATCTTATCCGCAAACTCCGCTTCCGTAAAGGTCCGGACGCATAAAAATTCTCCGGCCTCCAGATCTCCCGGACTCTCCACCGAACAGATATATGGATATGCGGCAAGTTCTCTCGTCTTTCCTGCCGACGCCTCACAGTAGAACGGTTCGATCAGCTCCCCGTCGTACTCCGCAACGAGTCCTTCTGTCTCCTGCACCGCGGTACGGATCTTCCCGTAATACTCTCTAAAATGTTCTTTCCCCCATTTTTTCTCCATCTCCCTCATGCTGAGACAATCTATGTCCAGTTCCTCTTCCCGGATACGTTCCAGCCCCGGATCCACAAGCCGGTAGATATATGTCCTCGCAAGCACCGCCTGTGCTTTTAATGTCTCGATCCCGTACTCTGCCGGGATCTCCGCCGCCACGACTCCGGTAAGAAACTCTTCCGCCGGGACTTCCGTCCCTGTATCCGTCCGGATCCGGCCTGTCCACGCCAGCGTTGTCACATAGGGGATCATGACCGTCATCCATAAGACCATAAAAAAACGCTTCATAAAAAATACCCGCCTCATACACCTGTGATACCGGATTTCAGATCCGGAAGTCTTCCGGGCGGATTGCCCGAAAAACTCCTTCCGAATTTTTCTGATATCACTATTGTATGAGACGGGTCTGTTTTTTATGTTATCCGTAACTGTCAAGTACCTTCACAGTTACATTATTTCAGCTCTACCTTGATCTTCTTCAAATGCCAGATATCTCTTACATACTCCTCGATCGTACGGTCGGAAGAGAACTTTCCTGCGGATGCGGTGTTGAGCATCGCGGTTCTTGCCCACCACTTCTCATCGCGGTATGCCTGGTCGATCTTCTTATGTGCTTCCGCATAGGAACGGAAGTCCTTTAAGATAAAGTAGGTATCTGCGCGGTCGCTGCTCTGGGTGTTGAGCAGGGAGTTGTAGATATCGCGGAACAGCTCCGGATCCTGCGGAGAATAATAGCCGTTGATGAGCTGCATCAGCACGCGGCGGATATCCTGATCATTGTTGAAGATATCCATCGGGTTGTAGCCACCGTTATTCTCAAGGTTGATGATCTCATCTGCGGACGCACCGAAGATGAACATATTCTCCTTGCCGACTTCCTCTGCCATCTCAACGTTCGCGCCGTCCATGGTTCCGATCGTCAGAGCGCCGTTTAACATGAACTTCATGTTGCCGGTACCGGATGCTTCCTTACTTGCTGTGGAGATCTGCTCGCTGACATCAGCCGCAGAGAAGATCAGCTCTGCGTTGGATACACGGTAATCTTCGATAAATACGACTTTTAACTTGCCGCCGATGGACTTATCGTTGTTGATCACGTTTGCTACATTGTTGATGAGCTTGATGGTCAGCTTCGCACGCTTGTATCCGGCTGCTGCTTTCGCACCGAAGATGAAGGTTCTCGGAACGATGTCCATATTCGGGTTATCTTTTAACTGGTTATAGAGATACATCACATGAAGGATGTTCATGAGCTGTCTCTTGTATTCATGAAGACGTTTTACCTGAACATCGAAGATGGATCGCGGATCGACATCGATGCCGTTGTGCTCCTTGATGTACTTTGCAAGACGGATCTTGTTCTGGTACTTAATATTCATGAATTCCTGCTGGCACTTCTCATCATCCACATAAACAGAAAGCTTTTTAATATTGGAGAGATCTGTGATCCACTCATTTCCGATCTTATCGGTCACCCAGTCTGCAAGCAGCGGGTTGCCGTGAAGCAGGAAACGTCTCTGGGTAATACCATTTGTTTTATTATTAAACTTCTCCGGCATCATCTCATAGAAGTCACGAAGCTCCTGTTTCTCAAGGATCTCTGTGTGAAGCTTCGCAACACCGTTTACAGAGAAGCTGCCGACGATTGCAAGGTAAGCCATGCGGACCTGTCCGTCGTAAATGATCGCCATTCTGCGGATCTTCTCGTTGTCACCCGGATATCTCTGCTGGATCTGGGCTACAAAACGGCGGTTGATCTCCTCAACGATCTGGTAAACACGCGGAAGCAGACGGGAGAACAGCTCGATCGGCCATTTTTCAAGAGCTTCAGCCATGATGGTGTGGTTTGTGTAGGCACAGGTCTTTGTCGTGATCTCCCAGGCCTCATCCCACTCTAAGTTCTCCTCGTCAAGTAAGATACGCATTAACTCAGCAACCGCAACGGTCGGATGTGTATCGTTTAACTGGAAGGATGCCTTCTCATAGAATTTATGGATATCGTCATGCTTTTCCTTGTACTTTTTGATGGCACGCTGAACACTGGCAGAAATAAAGAAATACTGCTGTTTTAAGCGAAGCTCTTTTCCGGAATAATGGTTATCATTCGGGTAAAGGACCTCAACGATGGTCTTCGCCAGATTCTCCTGCTCAACAGCTTTCTGGTAATCGCCCTTGTCGAACTCGCTTAAGTTGAAGGTATTCACCGGCTGTGCATCCCAGATTCTTAAAGAGTTTACAACATTGTTGCCGTATCCCATGATCGGAATATCATACGGAACCGCCATAACGGACTGGTAGCCCTTCTGTACGAAATGGTTTCTCTTTCCGTCCCATTCTGTCTCCACATAACCGCCGAATTTGACCTCCGTCGCATACTCTGCGCGGCGGATCTCAAACGGATAGCCGTCCTTCAACCACTCATCCGGGACCTCGATCTGATATCCGTCACGGATCTGCTGTTTGAACATTCCATAACGATAACGGATGCCGCAGCCATATGCCGGATAGCCTAAAGATGCAAGGGAATCCAAAAAGCATGCCGCAAGACGTCCAAGACCGCCGTTTCCGAGTGCCGGATCCCGTTCCTGATCCTCAATGGAATTCAGGTCAAAGCCCAGTTCAGAAAGTGCCTCCTCGATTTCCTTCTGCTCACAGAGGCTGATGATATTGTTGCCGAGGAAACGACCGGTTAAAAACTCCATGGACATGTAGTAAACGATCTTTGCATCCTGCTTGTCGTACTCTTTATGAGTCGCGATCCAGCGGTCGATGATCATGTCCTTAACTGCAAGTGCGACAGCCTGGTAAACCATAGCCGGAGTCGCCTCGTCGATCGTTTTGCGGTAGATGCTCTTTACGTTAAACACAATGGTCTTCTTCAGTTCATCCTTGTTAATTGTCTGACTCACCCCTAAAGTCCTCCTTTATACTCTCTTAATGGCCGGATCCCGCGCCATGCCTCTTCAGGCCGCGTCTGTGATCCGGTCAATGTGAACCCCTTATTTACAGGAAGGTTCCGCATTGCGGGTCTGTCCATAAATATTGTTCATGAAATCCCCGCGCTGCGGAACTTTTTCCTGTTGTCATCCGTCTATTTTGTCACTTTCACTACGCCGAATACAACATCCTCGCCGTTGATGTTCCATTCCTTCGTGTAGCCAGCCATCTCACCAAGCATAATGTTGTCTGCCATGACCTCGCTCTTTAACTCGTCTGCGTACTTCTTGATCAGATCCGCGATCTTCTCATTCTTGTCCGCGTAAACGTAGATGTGGTCCATAACCTCAAATCCAGCCTCTTTACGCATGGTCTGGATCTTGCTGACGATCTCGCGGTAGAAGCCTTCCTCGAGAAGCTCCGGTGTCAGTGTTGTATCGAGAACAACGGTCACGGTGTTGTCTGCCTCGGATACATAACCTTCTGTCTGTGCCATATCGATCAGAAGGTCATCCTTTGTGAGAACGACTTCATTTCCGTCAAAGTCGAAGGTCAGAGCGCCCTTCTCGTTCAACGTATCCATCGCTGCGTTTCCGTCTAACTCAGCCAGAGCTTTCTTGATATTTCCGAGCTGTTTTCCGTACTTCGGTCCTACCGTCTTAAGCTGCGGCTTGAAGGTGTAGGAGGTGAAGCTTCTCACGTCGTTTGTGAACTCTACGGACTTCACATTCAACTCGTCCTCGATGATTTCCTGGTAGAACTCCGGAAGCTTCTCCGGTGCCTTTACGAACATCTTCGCGATCGGCTGACGGTTCTTGATGTTTGCGGTATTTCTTGCCGCACGTCCCATCACAACGATCTTTAAGACCTCATCCATCTTTGCTTCCAGCTCGCTGTCGATATGCGCTTCGTCAACGGCCGGGAAGTCGCAGAGGTGGATGCTCTCCGGAGCTGTCTTATCGATGGATCTTACCAGGTTCTGGTAGATCTCCTCCGTCATGAACGGGATCATCGGAGCTGCTGCCTTACTGATCGTCACGAGAGCTGTGTAGAGAGTCATGTAAGCGTTGATCTTATCCTGCTCCATGCCCTTTGCCCAGAAACGCTCACGGCTTCTTCTGACATACCAGTTACTCATGTCATCCACAAACTCCTGAAGTGCTCTTGCTGCCTCCGGGATGCGGTAGTTCGCAAGGTCATCATCCACGGCCTTTACCGTAGAATTCAACTTGGATAACAGCCATTTATCCATAACCGGAAGCTTATCGTACTCCAGTGTGTACTTGGTCGCGTCAAAGTTATCAATATTCGCGTAGAGGACGAAGAATGCATAGGTGTTCCAGAGAGTACCCATGAACTTTCTCTGTCCTTCCATAACAGCCTTTCCATGGAAGCGGTTCGGCAGCCACGGTGCGCTGTTGATGTAGAAGTACCAGCGGATCGCGTCGGCACCATATGTCTTCAGGGCGTCAAACGGATCGACCGCGTTTCCTTTGGACTTACTCATCTTCTGTCCGTTCTCATCCTGAACGTGGCCGAGAACGATAACGTTCTGGTACGGCGGCTCATTAAAGAGCAGCGTGGACTCGGCAAGGAGGGAGTAGAACCATCCTCTTGTCTGGTCAACAGCCTCGGAGATGAACTGTGCCGGGAACTGTTTGTGGAAAAGCTCCTGGTTCTCAAACGGATAGTGATGCTGTGCGAACGGCATTGCGCCGGAGTCGAACCAGCAGTCAATAACCTCCGGTACACGGTGCATTTCTTTTCCGCAATCCGGGCAGGTGATCACTACATCATCGATAAACGGACGGTGAAGCTCAACCTCCCCCTTGTCTCCGTCCATCTCCTTGCTGTATTTCTTAACAACATCCTGATAGTTCGGGCTCATCTTCTTTAATTCTTCACGGCTGCCGATGCAGTGCATCTTTCCGCACTCACACTGCCATACCGGAAGAGGTGTGCCCCAGTAACGGTTTCTGGAGATTCCCCAGTCCTGAACGTTCTCCAGCCAGTCGCCGAAGCGTCCTTTACCGATGGATTCCGGAATCCAGTTGATCTTATTGTTGTTGCGGATCAGGTCATCCTTCACCGCTGTCATCTTGATGAACCAGGACTCTCTCGCATAGTAGATCAACGGTGTGTCACAGCGCCAGCAGAACGGGTAGCTGTGCTCGAATGCCGGTGCCTCGAATAACAGACCTTTTTCCTTTAAGTCTTTTAAGACCATCGGATCCGCTTTCTTCACAAATACGCCTGCATACGGAGTTTCCTTTGTCATGTCGCCCTTTGCATCTACAAGCTGTACAAACGGGAGATCATAACGGCGGCCTACCTGGGCATCGTCCTCACCAAAGGCCGGTGCAATGTGTACCACGCCGGTACCGTCTGTCAGGGTAACATAATCTGCGCATGTCACGAAGTATGCTTTCTTGTGCTGTTTCTCACAGATCTCCACCGCACAATCAAATAACGGCTCATATTCCTTGTACTCAAGGTCCTTACCGGTGCATGTCTCAAGAACCTCATATGCCGGAGTTCCGTTTTCCTTATCCGCAAGCTTCCCGAGAACAGAATCAAGCAGGGCTTCTGCCATATAGTAGGTATAACCGTCTGCAGCCTTTACTTTTGCGTAGGTCTCTTTCGGGTTTACGCAGAGTGCCACGTTGCTCGGAAGTGTCCACGGTGTTGTGGTCCATGCAAGGAAGTACGCGTCCTCGCCTTTCACTTTGAAGCGGGCGATGGCAGATTTCTCTTTTACATCCTTATATCCCTGTGCGACCTCATGGCTGGAAAGCGGTGTTCCGCAGCGCGGGCAGTACGGAACGATCTTAAAGCCCTTATATAAAAGTCCCTTATCCCAGATCTGCTTTAATGCCCACCATTCGGACTCGATATAGTCATCATGGTAGGTAACATACGGGTTCTCCATATCAGCCCAGAAACCAACGGTGCTGGAGAAATCCTCCCACATTCCTTTGTATTTCCAGACACTCTCTTTACATTTCTCGATGAACGGCTCAACACCGTACTCCTCGATCTGCTCTTTTCCGTCGAGTCCAAGAAGCTTCTCAACCTCAAGCTCTACCGGAAGTCCGTGGGTATCCCATCCGGCCTTACGCGGAACCATATACCCCTTCATGGTGCGGTATCTCGGGATCATATCCTTGATAACACGGGTAAGTACGTGTCCGATATGCGGTTTTCCGTTTGCGGTAGGCGGTCCGTCATAGAATACGTAAGGGGTTCCTTTTCTACGGCTGTCGATACTCTTTTCAAAGATCTTTTCATCTTTCCAGAATTTCTCAACCTGTTTTTCCCTGTCCACAAAGTTCAGGTCTGTTGATACTTTCTCGTACATGACACATTTCCTCCAATCAATGTTTTGCGCATAACTTTCTCGTTGTTATGCTCTTCGTGTTTTGTGTGTCGTATGCTGAATTAGTAATGAAAAAGAATGTGCCTTGGCACATTCTCGCGCCTCGCGCGGTCGCTTGCGACAGTC
>OGIE01000905.1_pt1 | contig 43259 bp, 32 predicted proteins | sample 1571581 | NCBI WGS metagenome assembly OGIE01 (sample SAMEA2582021, study PRJEB24529) | metagenome | biome: Human gut stool | place: China | collected 2011 | reverse complement strand
GCAAAGTAATAGAAGAGTTTTTAGGTCTACAATGTGTACTTTATCGGATGCTTACGACCTTTGTGTGATAGGTAGTGTAAATTGTATAGAATCTTTTCGATACAACAGAATTTATAATCGAGTAGTCCGCCATAAATGAAGACTGTTTATGGCGAGCTACTTTTTAGATAAAGAAACGGTAATCGTATGTTACACCATTATATTGTCTTAACAAGTTTCCCACCTGCGCCAATGTATTAGAAGTGTCAATTGTAGCAGGTAACTTTGTATATAGATTAAACGAGTTCCAATTCATTTTTGTAAATCCTAGAATTTCTTTAGCAATAGTTTCCAAATCTCCATGTCCATAGTATTTGGTAATTTTTAAAGGAGCAGGAATACAACGTCCTCCTTGGTAGTATCTACGATTTGACTGTATTGAGGGAACTACTCCATGTGTCCATAACAAAGCATTTCTCGATGATAGTTTAATGCAAGTTCCTCTATCAACAGGATATCCATCTTCAAGAAATTGACCATACATAATCTTCTCTGCAATAAACTTTAAATCATATTCTTGAGTGATTGTGATCAAATCAATTTCTGATATTCCTGCTTGCTTTAATGCGTTTGTTATACCTTTAATCTCATCATTCTTAAAAGGGGTTCGTTTATGAACTACAACTCTTTGAGGTAACTTTTCCATAGCGTCTTGAAAAAGAGCCAGTATATCCATCCCAAATTTATAAGCTTCTTCAAAATTTAAATAAGGATTTTTCTTTTTGTCAAATTGCGGATGTTCAACTTTTGACAGTTTATATCTTAATCCCTGTCCTTGTGCATTGTATATATGGCTACAACCTAAAACAACTTCAGCTTTACCTGAATATTGCTTTTTTATGCTATATCCAATTCCTGCATATGCTGTATTTTGATCTAAGTCTGCAAGAGTCCAGGGAGTTCTTAAAGCTTTCACAAATAAAGCTAAAGAGAGCCACCATGAAATTTTACATACCATCTTGTTATATAAAGTTTTTTCTTCTATAAATTGGGTCGTGAATCTATGTTGGGCGGCAAACGCTTTAATATAGTTATGCAAATCAAATGTTTCTCCATGATAATTGAATTGTCTATAGTTACTCCATGAATTAGGTACAAATATTAATAGCACAATTCCTGGGAACTGTTCTGAAAGTTTTTGCCCTTCTGTACAAATAGTTTTTGCTAAATTAATGGCACTTTTAGGATTATCATTTATTGATACCCATTTTTCAGAATGTATTTCAGGAATATCAAGTCTACAGTTATAAATATTACTAAAACCGGTATAATGATGTACATAGTCGGATAATTTATCTGCAGATACTGTAGAATTTAGTCTTTTTAGAAATTCACTAAATTTTAAAGAATAAGAAGTAGGACAGATACTGCCAATGCATACATCTTTAGGGAATACATCAAAATAATTCGCATCGAAAGGTCTGTATTTTGATAATCCTCTCATCGGATTGTCATCATATGCTGGTTTATTAACGTATGGATTTATAAATTCAAGCTTGGGTTCGTTAATGTGTATGCCATGATATAATGTTTGATTTATATTATATCCCTTCGGAGAATATATCGTTATGTTACCTTGTCCGTAATGGTGTATTTCAGCATAACCACGATTATTGGATATTTTAAAGATAAAACCACTTCGTGAATTAACAGGTATCTCAAAACATAATCTTTTACCATTAAACATTATATTACACCATTCTTGTAATTTCTTCTCATATTGCTGATTTCTCATTTTATCCAAATACTCATGAGAGTATTGTTGTTTGATCTCCTTTTTTATTTGGCCATTAGAAATAAAATAGACTGTTGGAGTGATTGAAAACAAGACATATTTCTTTTGTTGGACAAATGATAATCCACATTCAATAGCTTCATGTATTGTTACATTATTCTTATTTGCATAAATATCTTTTTTTATATAGCATAGAACGCTTGTAATCAACACCTAACCCTCTAATTTGAGAGATTCCATAAAGTGCATCTTTGAGAAATAATTCTTTAAAATGACTATTCTTCTCTATTTCATTAATAGAAATATGAACACGCTCAATTTCACTAATTAAATTTTTCCCAAAAACTTCATTGATAGTAGATACAGTTGAGATGGCATATACTTTGTCTTTATATGGTACAGCAATAAGGGGTTTTTCTTTAATCTTTTCTCTAAGATATTTCCATCTGTTTTCATTCTCATCGTATGAAATTTGAAACTGAAATATTTCATCGGGAAAAGTAGCTGGAATTAGATTACTTTTCAGATATTTTTTTGTATTTCCATCCTGTATGTAAAATGGAGTTGTTGTATTGTCTATACTTATTACTTTAAGTATTTCATTGATCTCCTCTTGTTTATTAGAATCTTCATTAAAACAGAATTTTACAAGAGATAACATGACGTTATCAAATCCGTTTGTGTCAATATAAAACGCTTGTCTTCCAGCAGATCGAATAGTTTGAATCAAATCTGCTATTTCTGGTGTAATATCCTTGCCGTAGCCACACCAATACAATCTTCCTGCTCCCTTATCCGTAAAAGCTTCTTTCAAAGCAGACATAAGGGATTTATCTCTTCCACTATATCCTATGATAATTAAATTTTTGTCAACAAAATAACGTCGCAAAGCTGAAACAAATTCACTATTCTGTGAATCTAGTTCTTTCTCTGTATTTTTGAGTGTTCTAAATTTACAATCTCCATGTAATGCTATATAAAGTAATTCACTTGAACTTTCTGTCCTATATATACGATCAACGCAATCAAGATTTATAGCTATAGGTGTTATATTGGCTTGTTGTGCAGCTCTTTCCACGAGTCCATCGAAATTTGTACTCCAGACAGATTTTACAATTCCATATTTATTCAACAGACATAGCAATTTATATCCTACATACGGACTTTTTCCATTGCACAGGCTTTCAAAATATTTAGTTCTGTCCGCATCTATTGGATATGAAGCTTCGGCATAAAAAGAATATTCTTCTGGACTCCCCAATTGTGGATATTTCCCTTGCACATCTAACCATTTCTGAATGATGTCTTTACTTAAATCAGATTTTTTGGGATCTACTAATTTTTTTTGATTACCTGATAATGATTGATATATTAAAAATTTCCAATCCCATATGCAATCATTTGCCGATTGAATACCAGATGAGATGGATGCACCGGCACCTAATAGGACACCAAATGACCCATCTAAATTTTGTTTGATTGATCGTAAAAAAGCATCAAATTCTAAATATAAATTTTCGGGCATATTCATAGTCGTTGGTTATCGTGATTTTATTATTTCTCGTATATCTGACTCACAGTCTCGGCTGTTTCTTTCATCATTTGTCGTAATGACTCAGGGGCAATAACCTCTATTTGTGCACCAAACGAACGGAGCAAAGAACGTAACTCATAATTATTTTGGACTTTTAAGGTTATCTTCCAATATCCATCTTCAAGAGGTGTTGTCACTGCTGATTGAGATTCATGAAGTGGCTTAGTCACAATATATCCAATGGCTTTATCACTAACCTTTAAAATGACTTCTTCTACAGGAGCATTTGAACGCGAAACGCCGACGATATCGCTAAAGTATTCTTTAAAATCTATTCCTTCAGGTTGTATTATGTATGGTTTAGATGTTTCCTTTACTCCTTCGATTCTATCAATTGCAAAGTTTGATAGATAATCCGAGTCTTTATGTTTGCCGATCAGAAACCAGCGATTATTATATTGTTTAAGATGATAAGGAGTAACAATTACAGTTCTAGCATCCTTCCCAAATGGATGATATATAATTTCAATTACCCTTTTGTTAACAATTGCATTAAAAATGGGTTTATAGTATAAATCCATTCCTTTGAGATAGGGATTATGCTGAAAACTTACAACTGAATCCAGACTATCTCCTAATTTACTGGTCGTATATAGTCTTTTTTCAAGGTCGTTTAACCACTCAAATTGTGGTACTCCATCGAAACGTTTAAGAAGTATCAATGCATCATAAATCAAATTGAGCTCTTCTTGATTGATAGGTTGATTTTTAATAGAAGCCCCTTTGGTATGGTATCGGTAATATTTTCTATGTCCATCTCGAATGGCATCTATCTCCATACTATATCCTTCTTCACTTTCAATGAATTTTAGATCTTCTTGTACTTGACGTTTTTTTACTCCGCAACCATCTTTCGTTTCTCCATTATACAGATAGAGCGCTTCATTGCAGGCATCTACTAAATCCTCAATATAGTAACGCCTAGACCAATTGCTCAGGCATTTATCTATAATCTGGTATCTTAACTGTGCATTTTTATTTGTTGGCATAGGCAATACTATTTATCAAACAATACAAAGCTAATTATGAACAATGCAGTCTTTCTGCATTGTTCATAATCTTTTATATTAAATCTTCTAATTTATCTACTATTGCAGCAATTTCTGTAGAATCAATACTTCCGTTCTCATGGTCAACTGTAGTAAATAAATTTACTCCTTCTATGTAACCGATTGATTTATAAAAATCTCGTTTCTTTTCCCATGATTCCTTATAGGCGGGATTATCTAACATTCCTAAATGTTCCCAAAGAATGGTATCTCCAGATGCATCTTCAAAAGTAAAATCAGGAATACATCGGCGGCCGTTATCTTCTATCATTCTTTCATATTCAAAGTCAATACCTCGTTCATATAGTATATTAGCAATAATTACTTCAGACTTGCTACGTACGATTAAACCTGGCTTTAAGGTTGTGTGAATCAATCCTTCCACATATGGAATGTTTGAAATATCTTCACGAACAGATGTAGAAAAAAGATTTGTATTTCGCTTAGCTAGAACTGACATCTGAGGTTTAGTATACTCGATTAACCACGATATATTATCTTGTATCAACAGAATTAATTTCTTTCTTGCTCGTGTTAAAGCTGTATAGATTAGTTCACGTGAAAGTATACGTCCGCTTTTAGGAAGAACAACCAACACAGTATCAAAATCGCTCCCTTGACTCTTATGGATAGTTATAGCATAAGCCAAGTCTATTGTATTATCAGCCTCATCCGACTTAGAAGAATAATATGAAAATCTCTTGTTGGGTAACCCGGTAAAAACAACTGTCGATTTCTTTTCCCTCTTATTTGCATAATTAACAAAACCTATTTGACCATTTGAAAGTTGACATTCTTCTTTACTCGTAGATTTCTTGCGTTCATTCTTTAATTGAATGACCTTATCTAGAGCAGATATGGTAATAGGAGCTATTTCTATTGAAAAATTTTTATTTATACCAACCCACTCTTGGAAATACGAATTAATCTGGAATGTTCCCCATACCGGATTTTTTACTGGGGATAAAACCTGAAATTTTTCAACCTTTGACGGATCATTTAAGGCTTTATTTACATCGTCAAGTCCTATAGATTTACGAATCTTATCGGATAAAGATTTACCTTCCTCTTCTGGCAACTCTTTTTCAATGGCCTCTTTCAAGCAGTCTTTAAGGTCGTTTTCATCATTCCAAGTATAAACAACCAAGTCATTATTAAGATTTCCTTTGGCAACTTGCTCAAAAATGAGATCGGAATTCTTTGCAGGTTTTTCTCCAGAGAACCATGATGCTAAAGTCAATATGTCAGAGTCTCCTGTATTAATAGTTCTTACAACATATCGTAATTTTGTTATTGCCGATCTTAAATATTCGTCTTTATTATCCTTTAGGTAGTTAAATAAGTCTGCAAATGGTCTGCCAGGGCCAATAGGAGGTAATTGAAATGGATCTCCAATTAAAATTATTCGATTAATGTTCTTTAAATCCAATGCTTTCATTAAGACATAAAAGTCCTTACATGTAAGCATGGAGCACTCGTCAATAATGACATTTTTGGCTCCACAGTATTTACGTTTTTCTGCATCTTCAGGAACACAAGGTGTCATTGTATCCCAGTCAAAGAAACCCTGACGCGTCAGAAATTGCGCAATAGTTAGGGCTTGAATATCTGCAGACATGTTACCCAAGCGAACTCGCGCTTTCCCTGTAGGAGCCAAAAGGAGTGTACCTTCTGCTTTTATTTGTGGCGATTTTAAGAAAGCTTTGACAACTGTAGTTTTGCCTGTTCCAGCTGGACCTGCCAGCACAGAAAGGCGCTTACTGCAGAACATTTCCAATGCCTTTACCTGGTCAGCTACAGCATTACGGCATCGCTCATTTGCTTCATTGTAACCATCAATAGATGCTTTAACGATCGTATTCCAGTCTTCTTTTAATGGTGATTTGACATCCTTTGAAGCACGACCTTTGAATATCTTACGCAAATAATCATCAATTTCTTTATATTCCTTCAACTGCAGTGCACACCTGTCATCAGTATTAAGATATATAGTTTTTTCTTCAATGAACTCTTTGTTTGACATTAAATAATTATATGGCAGTTGATGATTGTCCGCAGCCAAACAATCTTTTATATATAACTCAATCTCGTTTGCAGAAATTAATGTATCACCATCACTGAGACTTGCCACAAGTTTTGAAATGATAAATGAGCGGATCCTTCTATTATCAATTACGGATTCCACTAGTGAAGGAGCTTTTGGAGTCCATTTGCCTTGAATCTTAGGGTCAGCCATTATGCCAAGATCAATCATTTCGGTTGTAACAGGAAGATAATTTTCAATAAGACTCTCCTCGCTGATAATATATGGATTATTTAATAATTCATCATAGCAGCCAGGACTATCAAACCACCATTTTATTACTTCCGAATTTATTTCAAAACGTGATAGCAGTTCCAGTACTTGTCTTTGGTTACTTAGAGTATTTTTCCAAAGAATACGATAATGAGTAAGTTCACTTTTATATACGGAATCAGGAAGAGACAATTCATCTTTCATCAATTTATCAAAGGCTTCCCATGGATTATCTTTAACCCTACAATATCCATTATTTCGTAAATCCTGTTCAATTATAAATGCATAATTTACCCCTATTGCTGATAAAGCCTCGGCGAAAGCTGGGAAAGGACCTATCATATCCTTCACCTTTGCAATTTGGGAATCTATCCACAAAATTTGTTGTTTCCAGTTTCCTCCGACAAGTCCATGATTAATGACACATTCTAAACATTTCCTGGCTACATTCAAAATAATCAACATGCTATGGTTACTAACATATTCACAACCATACGACAACTCGTTAAAAATTTTCTGGCTATTGCCTAGCTTTGGAATGGTAATTTTTATTTCATCAATTACTTCTTGTTTTGATTTTCCTGTTTGGGCTTTTACATAGTCTTCATCAAGTGACATATATTCATGATATGGCAAAAGAAATCCTTTTGACTTCTTCAAATCAGTTCTTATACCATGTTCAAAAATCAAATCCCAAAAAGGATATGTATAATCAGTTGTTGTCTCATATGTTTGTAGCGGTAAAACTTTAGTAATTTCACCTATACCAACGATTAATTTTGCATCTTCATCAATTGGATTACCACTTTTGCAATAGAAAACTCCGAGTGAAGTGCCAGCTTCTATATTTAATCTAAAGTGATTTAATATTTCAAACTGTCTCTCTTTTCCATATACCCAAGATGTAGGAAACGGTGCAGTTTCATCATCAGACATATTCGGATATTTATGATTCAGTTCTTCCTGATAATCACGAGATAGATATCGGAAAGGTATTCCAAAAAAGCTATATGGTTTGAGTTCTATTGTTGTAGGTAAGAGCTTTGCATGTGGAGTCTCTCCAAAAGCATAAACATGTTTGAAGGTTCTTTTATATGGCTTCTCATTCATAAAACCACCATTCTCGCCAACACAAGCAGGTAATTGATCTTGCTTGAGAGAATTCCAATCCTTTCCTGCATAAGTTTCTTCTTTGTTCTCATCTTTTTTTTCAGATATATTGTGAAGCATCATGCAGAATGGATTATTTTTCGGACATTGACAAATAGTTCCATTCCATTTATTATCGTGCCAAGGCACACGGATTGATATATGTTTCATGATAATCGTCTTATTTCGTATTAATATTATTTCCTACAATCTTGGCAAACGCATCAGCACATTTCTTAATATCTTCATACTCTGCTAGTTTTTTGCCACTAAGGTTATTGTCTGTCCAATATTCAATATCTTTTGCATACACGTCTTTGATGGAGCTTTGTAGCGATTCTATTTTAAGAGGAACAGGAAGATTACTTATTTGCATATTATCAATGATTCTTTTGAAATAAGCAAAATCACCTTCTATGATAAATCCCTTATCTGCTGCTATACGATAAATCGCAATCCAATGTCTTTGCTTGTTCAAAGGTGACTTTTTAGGCTCATATCCTATAAGCTGGCAAATGCTCTTTTTCAGAGTTGCGATTCGTTTTTCTTCTGGCCAATCCTTTACGTTCGCTTCAGCGACCAGTTGTTGGTCATCATTTTCTTCATTATAATATGGATGCAACTGAATTACTTTATGGACATAAGAATTTTCTTTGTGAACACTTTCGGACTTTTGTATTTCATGTCCATTCATTTCCAAATCTGTAATAGAAGAGCCTGTAGCATAGAAATACATGGTCAGGATGATGCTGATTGCAGTATCAACTTCCTGTTCTGAAGCTGTAGGAGAAATATGTGATTCACTGTTTCTCCAGCCTTTAATGAGCATAAGGTATTGATATAGCTGCTGCTTTCCTTCATCCGTGCTGTATTTCAGATTCCACAGACATTTATGAGCATAAATCACGTTTTTCCAAGTTACATCTTCACCCGGATTTTGGGCAGGAACTTCATGGCCTTTCATCAGATAATATAATTTCTTCAGATATGCTTCAAACTTGGTGACCAATAAATTAAATGCCACAAACTTATCTACGATAGTTGCTTTCTTACCGTACAGATTTGTAAATGCCCGCTGAATAAACATGCCTACATTGTCCAAAGAATCAATTGACGGTGTGTCTATTACATAGAATGCGCTGTCTATAATCTCGTCGATAGGACGCATTTGTGGAAGCACTGTGGTCAAAGTTGTTTTCAGAATACTCCGGATATTATCTTTTATGACGGCCATGTCTACATGCTGTACTTCGTCTGTAATAACGTCTTCGTCTTGCGGCACCTGTTCTTCTTCGGATTGATAATTCTCCTCCATGTTCAAGTACGCTTTCAGAATATGTTCTCTACAACTGCTGTCTAAAATAAACTCTCGAAGTAATTTGTCTGCCTTGGGAATAACCAGACGAGCCGGAACCTCTGTACCTTCTACTTTGGCAATGAATTCACGGGTCTTGGTCATGTTCAATGTCAGCTTCAGGTTGTCAAACTGGCTGAACTCATTCAGATTCTGTTCCGTTACATTACGACTCATGATGTGCTCCAGTTGACTGGCATTTAAACCGGTCGCTTCGGCCAGAATCATTACTTGTTTGTGTAATTCACGGAATTGGTATTCTGCGATATAATCATAAATCGTCTTACCCGGCGACAGATGCAAATCTCCACTTTGCAGGTCGTGCAGGATAATCATTGCCGTACGCTGATCCTTTTGTGATAGAGAAGCAAAGGTTTTGTGCAACTCTTTAAAGGCTTCTTTGGTCAGTTCGCTTCCCGGACCGGACATGTAGAGGTTCTTGATGAACTTCACAAACTTGGAGTTGATATATTCGGCATCGATCGTACCCGTACCTGTTTCTGTGATATAGGTATCAATAGGATAGTCAAAATCATTTCCTTCCGTACTGCCATCTCCATTACCTTCAAACAGTTCCCTGTATCGTTGCAGCAGAATAAGGTAAGTCTGTTCGTCCAGTTCCATTTTGACGTAGGTATAGGTATCGCCATGCTGGAACTCATATTCATCCTTATCCCATGTGAATCCTTGCAGCTTGGCTGCTTCCAGCAGATGAGTCATCTGGCTGAAATCTTTGGCAAACATATTCCTGTCTTCTCTTGATTCCGGCAATTTGGTAAAGTTTTCGATTTTCTGTGCCTGGAATATATCCCTTATGTGCAAGAACTTCTGGTTGATATTTGTCAGATTGCTTTCCAGTTTATCGACAAAAACACCTAACGGCCTGTCCACATATACATCGAGTGCATCGTTGATATTCTGCTCCATGGTGTAAGGGAAAGAGTAATAGCGGATAATGCCGAAAGGCTTGTCCGGACCAAACAGGCGGTTGGTGCGTGAGAACGACTGGATAATGTCCACATATTTCATTACCTTATCCACATACAGCGTATTTACCCATTTGGAATCATAACCTGTCAACATCTGTGAGACCACAATAAGCAGGTCTATCTGCTGTGTGTGATCATGTTCTATATTGAGGTAAGGCTTCTTGTGTGCCAGTCTTTTGGCCACATCCTTTTTGTATTTGGCATATGTGGAAAGCTGGAATGTTGTTCCATATTTCCGGTTATAGTCATCCAGCATCTCCAGCAAGGCATCTTCCTTGGCAATTCCGCCATCAGAATTGTCTATGTTGTTGTCGAATACGGCTACCACATTCAGGGAAGGATATTGCTCCTTGAATATCCGATAATAAGCTATTGCCTCAGGTATATTCTTTGTAGCCAGAATTGCGTGGAATTTACCGTTCTTGCTCAGTTTATCCCTTCCACTTGCGATGTCGGCTGCGACAGCCTGGTGATGAACAGGCTGCTGATACAAGTCTTTAGGCAGATAATGTTCTATTCCGTGTAAGGTTTCATCTCCTTCCTTATAAGTGTCCGGCATCTTCAGTTCATTCATGAACATGTTGTAAATAGACATTTTCTGTTCGTCATTTTCAATCTCCTCGATGCTGTTTACCTTCAGTTGGGAGAATGCCACTTTTTCGCGAAGCTCATTGTCTTCGTAGGTTCTCACCATATACGGATCGAATCCCAATACGTTGTGATCAGGGATTCCGTTGGCGATGGTGTATTTATGAATCATGTCGCCGAATATGGTTTCGGTCATGATTTCATGCTTGGCGTTTTCTTTGAAGACTGGTGTTCCCGTGAAACCGAAAAGCAGGGCTCTTTTGAAGGTATTCTTGATACCTATCAGCATATCGCCGAACACGCTACGATGACATTCGTCTATGATAAATACCAGTCGTTTACGATCTATCAAATCAATGTCATCTTGCGAAATATCTTTCCCTGCTTTGATGTTCGACATCTTCTGAATAGAGGTCACAATCAGTCGGTCGTCGTTATCTGTACTTTTGAGCTTACTCAACAGGATAGCTGTGTTCTGCGTATCCTGAATAGCTTCGTCTTCTCCCGCAAATCCACGGTATTCATCCAATGATTGCACGCTCAGCTCAATGCGGTCCAATAGAAATACCACTTTGTCTGCATCGCCGGAATTGGCTATAAGCTGTGCTGACTTGAAACTGGTCATGGTCTTTCCGGAACCGGTGGTATGCCACACGTATCCGCCACGATGCTGATGAGTATCCCAGTTAGTCTTATGCGTTATGTCACTGATTTTGCTGGCTGCAAAATACTGATAGCTGCGAAGTACTTTCAGTGTCTTATCCTTATCGTCGGCAATGGTATAATAACCGATTAGCTGATGTGCCATGGGGATGCTGAGCAAATCGGATACAATTCGCCTCCAGTCTCGTATGATTGTGTTGTTAAAGTCTTCCCAATGGAAATAGAATTCCGGCTTGAAATTCTCTTCTTTGCCCGGATTGGCAAAATAGAGTGTTTCTTCCGGAGTCATGGCCACGAAAATCTGCACCATCTTGAAGATACCGTTGTCGAATACACCTTCGTGGGTATAACGCTTAATCTGAAAGGTAGCCTGACTTACATCTACTTTGGAACGTTTCAGCTCTATATGAATCACCGGCATGCCATTGATGAGCAACATCACATCGCCCCGTCGGTCACCGCCCAACGGGTGCGAAGCCTTGAAACGAGGTTGGCGGGCAATCTGGTAGCGGCTCTGTCCGGCACTGATTTCGCGTGCATCGAAAATCTTCAGATATACTTCCTTGCCGTAATTGTTTGTATCGGCAGGATTGTCGCGTTTGATACATACCTGTCCGCCATTGATAAACATATTCATGGCGTATGGGCTGTCGCACAGATTCACCTGATCGATGATTTGGCGCATCTCACTCGCAGTAAGCGGATAATTGCCTAATTTGTTGATGTCACGGTTGTTGTCAAAGAGAATCTTTGCCCAGTTCTGGATCAAATCATCTTCTGTGGGTTGTACAAGGACTTCCTTTTCCCAACCGTGATGGGGGAGAAGGTCGACCAAGGCTTGTTCAAACAGACTTTCCTTGACGAAATATTGTATGTCGTTTATATTATCCATATTTACTCCATTAAAGGTTTGAATGATATTTTACACAAACATCTTATCCAGACAAGCTGCCTTGATTTGTTTTAGCTTTTCAAGGCGTTGGGTTTGGAGAGAGATTTGTTTATCAAGATTTGAAAAGAATAATCCTATTTTAACTTGTTCATTTTTTGAAGGGATCAATACTATTTGTTTGTACAAATCATCCCACACAATGTTCTTTCTACACAAACTAGCACCTGCTGTTGTTGCATTCAGGAAAAAAACTTTTGTAGAATCCATTTTTATCCATTGTTGTAGGAATAATGGTGATATATTAACGATTTCGTAGACCTTGTAAGCTGGTGATATAAGTCCATGCTCAAATCTTAAATTAACATTGGCATTTCCTAAATGGAGATTTTGGGTTGAAAGAATTAGCATATTCTTTTTTATTTTCTTATATCCAATATTAGAAGCTCCTCTTTGATGTCCAAATAATTCAGAGTTTAAGTACACTCCTGTAATTGCGGACGATAATAAAATATCCTCATTCTCTACTGTTGACCTTTCATAACTTTCTTTTAAGAATGACCCAAAAGGAATTTTTTCCCATTCTCCTTCAAATCCTTTAAATCTTACTTTAGGTACAGTTTCTCCTTCTTGTGGAAACATAGATTGTAGGCTTGCATCTTTTATTTGTTTTAAAGATACAAGTTTCTTTGATGTGGTTTGAATTAATGAATCTAATGACTGGAAATAAGATGCTATCTTTTGCTGTTCGTCATAACTAGGAGCACAATTTACCTCTATTGAATTTATTATATTTTTGGATAGACTTGGAACTCCTGTGGATTCATCGTATTTTAACCAATCAATTCTTTGAAATATGCAATTACAAAATTGTAAGTTATTATATTTACGAGGTATTGCATAAAAGAGTGTATCAACAGTCCAAAAAGGTGCTTTTAATATATATGGTTTGTTAATAGTACCTTTACGTCCTATTCCTATAGCATCTTTATCGTAAGATAAAGCTGCGTTAACACTTAACATGTATCCACCAGTTCCATATACAGGTATATTCCCATTACATAAGTGCTTATAATCCATTCCACTATTCAGTTGAACGAGTTCATCCAATGTTTTTTTGTTCCAAGTTTTATCTAATCCTTTAAATCTAATTTCAGGTACGTTCATATACTTATTTCTTTTCACCATTAATCAACTCATTAAGTCCTAATAAAGTAAACTCATCTCCAGTCAGTTCACCAATAAGATCAGATAATTCTTTTTGGGATTTTCCCAAGTCCTCATTCAACTGCTTATAACTTATAGCATATTTCTTACCTAATGTAAGCACTTTAGTTTCAAAAGCCGACAAAACCTCAGTGAGCGTTTCATCAATACCTTTGATAATAGGATCAATCCATTTTTTATGCAGGAACAGAGAAATATCTTCGTCAGAAAGATTCTCTATCGCTTCTACCGTTTTGTCAATAAGAGCCTGCTTTGCCTCCTTGATTTGTTTGTTTTTGTTTTTCTGTTCCTCCCAGAGTTTGACAATCTTCTTCAGTTTCTCTTTAGTTTCCTCTTCCACCGCATCCTTTTTGGCTTTTGCTCCCGCAGTAATGGCTTTCTTATCAAAGGCATTTTCCTTTTCACTATCCAAATAAGCCTCAGATTCCTCTTCTGAGAAGCTTTCACGGATTTCATCCAGTTCACCTGAGATTTCTTCTACCCGCATCTGTAAACCGGCTATAGCTTTCAGTTCATCTTGAAATTTTTCCTGTTGTACCAATTCAAAAGGAATAATGCGGCCTTTCAAACCATCTGGCACTTCAATCTCTTCGTCGCCTTTCTTTACCAGTTTATAAGCAGGTTCTACTACTCTTACCGCTCCAATGCCTTCCTGCTGTATGGTCTCAATGTCGTTGGTGATGCCCTGCCAGTTGTCAGCCAAAGCTTGATAGGCTGCATACCGGTTAATAAGTGGTGTTTCATGCAAACGGGCAAAAATATCATCGGAAATAGCATCCAGTTCTTTTTGTGGATTTATCGTATCTACATGATCAATCAGCCGATGATGAACACTATTGGCAAAACCTTCGAAAGCCCGTGCAAACCTCTTCTGGAAGGCTTTCACGTCTGCATTCTGCTCTATAACTGATTGAGTATCTTCGGCCCTCAACTGAGAATAAGGTTTGTCTGTATCCGCTCTAAACAATTCTTCACGCAAAGAAGGGAATGTGTCCCAATATTTTTGAAGTTCGTCAATCTCACTGTGAGGGATGCCTCCGAACATGGTGGCATAGATGTCGAACTTTTCAACAGGATCACTGGAATCTACATAACGAGGGATATTCAGATTGTAACCGTTTTGACGGATTTCATCACGGGACACTGTACGGGAGTATCCGGGAATCGTCTTTCGCTCGCGTACCGTATCGGCAATACGTTTGATATCACATTCGCGCAACTTGTTATTTTTTCCTTCCTTAACAAAACCCTTCGAGGCATCGATAATCAGCACGTCGTCATTGTCACGATGCTGTTTGAGCACCATAATGAGGGTAGGAATACCTGTGCCGAAGAAAATATTGGCAGGCAGTCCGATAATGGCATCGATGTTGTTCTTCTCAATGAGGTTGCGACGGATTTTGCCTTCTCCTTCACTATTTTCATCAGCATCGCCACGGAAGAGAACCCCGTGAGGAAGCACAATCGTCAGGATTCCGTCCGGTTTAAGATGATGGAGTTCATGAAGCAAAAAGGCGTAATCAGCTTTGCTTTTAGGAGCTACACCATAATCCTTGAAACGTGCATCCAGTTCACGGTCGTTGGCATCCCACTGTTGAGAATAGGGGGGATTGCTGACAACGGCATCCACGTAAAGCGGTTTGCCGATGTCACCGCCGTCGGTCTGCAAAGGCCAGTCTTCTTCCAGAGAGTCGGCACAACGGGTATTGATGTTATCCGGTTTGATACCACGCATCACCAGGTTCATACGTGTCAGGTTGTAAGTGTTTTCCTTCAGCTCCTGCGCATAGTATTTCACCTTGTTCTTGTCCTCGATATGGCGCCCAACCGATTTACCGATAGTAATCAACAAAGAACCTGAACCGCTTGTAGGGTCATAAATTTCAATTTTGTCTTTATTCTTATGGTGTTCAGCCACAATTTCAGACATCAGGATAGCCACTTCGTGAGGCGTATAGAACTCTCCGGCCTTTTTCCCGGCATTGGCTGCAAAGTTACTGATAAGGTATTCATATACATATCCCAGCACGTCATAGTCCTGGCTTCCATCGGTAGGTATATCTTTTATCAGCTTTATCAAATTCTTCAGTGCACGTGTTTGTGAGGTCGTATTTTCGCCTAATTTACTCAAACCGGCCTGTAGTGTCTTGAATACGTTTTCATATACATGTCTGTAGTTAGGACTGATCAGGCGGTCGAAGCTGTTGAGCGCTCCGCTCAAGTCGGCCACGCTAAATTCAGAATTGGGCTTCAGCCATGTGCCGAACAGATTTTTGTATTCAATGAAGTAGCCGATGTTATTTCTGCAATATTCCATCATCATGACTGCTTCCTGGTCTTCATGATTTTCTACAAGTGTCACAATATCCTCATCAGTCCATCCGATACTTTTCAGATAGTTCACCTCATTGTCCGACAGGAATTTATAGAAGATTAAGCCAAGTATATAGTCTTTATATTCGTTGGCTTCTATCTTGGAACGCATCTTGTTGGCAGATGCCCATATTTTATTGGCAAGTTGTTGTTTGTTCATAAAATCAATTTTGAATTTAGCTTACTCTATATGAGAATATCATAAGCAAAGGTTTAAATTAAGAATGCAGACATTCTGCATTTATTTGAGAATACTTAGTATATAGAAATCTTATTCATCAGACTCTCTGAGCAAGTCCTTAACCTCCACATTAAGCACTTTAGCTATTTGAAGTAGCATTTCTAAACTGGGTTGTGCCGTATTTGTACACCATTTGGAGATGGTAGCAGGATCTTTCCCCACTTGTTCTGCCAGCCATTTATTGGTCTTTTCCTTCTCGGCTAGCATCACCTTGATTCGGTTTATTTTTTTGTTGGACATATCTCATCTTTAATTAACAATTATACAAATATAATCCTTTTGCCTAAAAAAGCAATTGAGTTTTAATTAATAATTAGCCGTAAAAGGAAATTTTATTGCGTATAATTCAATTTCATACTGTATTATAGTCGAAAACAATGTATCTAGGAGATTTTGATTAAGATAAATTGTTTACTTTTGAAATATAGACAATCTTAAAATTGATTTTTATGAATGATAATATTGAATATGAGAAATTTGCTCAAGAGATTTATAATGAGATTTTGAAGAATTTGTATGTAAAGAATATAGAGGTTATGCATAATGTGAAATTGATAGGAAAGTCAGGCCAGAAGCATCAAATAGATGTATACTGGGAATATCAATATGATAATACTATATTCAAGATTGCAATAGAATGTAAGAATTATAACCATACAGTATCTATTGGTAAAGTGAGAGACTTTTTTGGTGTCCTTTATGACTTGGAAGAAGTAAAAGGCATTATGGTTACCAAGAAGGGTTATCAAGAGGGGGCAAAGAAATATGGTGAGCATTACGGAATTGATTTAATGGAATTAAGAGAACCAGAAGATGGAGAGGCAATTGTTGCTGAAACCACATTAACTATTGATAGTTCTGTTAGACATAGACTTTTTCAGGTTGATGAAGATTGGGCTAAAGCACATGATTTAAATATCCAATCATATAAGCAACGATTAGATTGGCTCTGTTCCCCCGTTTGTGGTAAATGGATTAATGCTACCCATATCCCTTTAACTACTAAGGAGGATACGATTAGGAATTCTGAAGGTAAGATTATTGCAGATATACAAAAATTGGAAGATGGGTTGCCTAAAAATTCCAAGCAAGATGATGGCTATGTTTATCCTTTTGAGGATGCTTATGTAAAAACAGAATGGGGAGACATTAAGATTAAAGAAGTGAAATTTGAGGAAGAAAATCATACAGAAATAAAACAATTTAAAATTGATGCACAAAATATAACAAAGGCAATACTAAAAAATGCAATTAATAAAGAAGTGCTGTTCGTAGGAAAAACTATTAAGGATTTATTTAAATAATAGGGAAGAAAAAAAGACTCAATGCCTCAAATAAAGCAACATTGAGTCTTTATGCTGAATTATGATGAAAATTTGATGAGTTATAAATCATTCATTCCCTTTTGTTTAAATACAATATTCATCATTTCATCAAATCATCGGAACTTTTTAAGAAATTCTTTTGTAATGGTATAATAGCGGCCAGTTTTCTTTTCTTCTCGATACGGTGGGCCTGGAGGGAAGTTTTTTATGAAGGTTGAATAAGCAAGAGAATTGTCAGTAGGTGTAAGTCTCCAGTTCCTTTTTAGAATGTTTCGAATCTGATAGGTTTCAACCTTGATATTACTAAGCATTAATAACTGTTGAATGTCATTAATACAGAAAGTCAATTTATCCTGGCTCATGGTATCCATGATATTTATGCAGATTTCAGCGAGATCTATTTCTGTATGATTCCTGCTACAATTGATAATCCTGTCGAGAGCTGGCGTATGTATCTGTTGCGGACTGAACCACATTCTGCTTTCTTTGTCCGTAGTGAGTTGACGGTGTTGAAGAAAGTAAAGGAATGCTGGAATTTCCGTGATAAGTTTTTGAAGAAAACTTGTATCATCATTTTTGAGAGGATTAATTTTTCGCATCCAATAACGTGTTTCTCCCGGTTCTATAAGAACAGGGGTATCTTCATTATTGGAACACATGATGAATTTACCAAAAAATTGCACTTCACAGCGGTCTTTACCCTTTGCTTCAATCTTGTATACACTTGCTGTACTTAGATTCTTTAATCGTTCAGAATCCTCTCTACGGTTAAGCAACACTTCGTCAACTCCAATGAGTAATTTGCCGGCCCAATCAGCATTGAACTGGCTACGAAAATCTTCGTTGGTGTTAAATGTGACGTTATCCTGAAAGATTGCTTTCAGAAAATTCAGAAAGGTACTTTTACCGGTGTTTCTTTCTTGCGAAACCAAAAGGAGAATAGGCAGTTTCTGCACAGGGTTGAGATAAAGAAGCTGAAAGTAATCCATACCTAACTCATAATGTTCTCCGAATATATGATGAATAAGTTCTTGTATATGTGGAAACTTCCCTTTTTGAGGGATATGAGTAATCGGCTCATACAGATTAAGGAACGAGCCAATATTCCTCTTATAATCTACGTGACTTGGAACTGTACAGAAACCATCGTATTTAGGAACACTTGCTATGAAGTCTTTCCCATGATCATAACGTAAAGTCCCCATACTCCAAGGGACTCTACGCTTCGCAAATGTGCCATTAATAAGAGGCTGAAAAACTATTTTATAGAGTGTGGTACCAACTCTTACGTATTCATCTGTCATTTCAATTTTTCCCATATCTAAAATTCCTCCCATCCTGATTTTGGCTTATGTTTTACTCCTTTTTGTATCTCTTTGTATAGGCTCTCTTTGTCAATCGGTTTTTTCCATCCACTCCATAAGTTCGGTACGTTTGAATTTAAGCATTTTCCCAGGTTGATAATAGGGAATTTTATTTGCCTGAACAAGAGCATAAACCGTTGGCTTAGCCAGACTGAGTATCTCACAAGCCTCGTTAATACCAATCATTTCTTCCTTTGCTGCTGTCTGTCTCTTTAATAACTGCTTCATCTCATTAATAGAAATCGTCAGTTCTTCCACCTTCTCCAATAGAAAAGCTGTGGCTTGAGGTAATTCCTCGAAATTTAATTTCATCTTCATCATTTTAAATTGATTTTCAGCAAAGAAAGATGGTGTATTATTGGTTAACTGGTGGATTATAAGTTAACCAATGGATAGTAATGTTTTTTCTATATTAATCTTTTGAAAGGGGAAGAGACTGTGCAACGAGCGGTGTTCCGATAGGAATAATTTTTATAGTAAACCGGCCTTCATTACAGGTGAGTTTGCTTGAAATGGTCAGTATCTCAGTATCTTCAAGCATAAGCTGAAAACTTTTTTTGATGAAATGTGCTATTTGCATGTTTGAGCATCCTAACCGTTTCCCGATATTTCTAGCTAAATGGTATAAATCTTTTGATGTAACTCCATTCAAACGACGTAATACAGCTGTCTTTATTTCTGTTTTATTGTTTAAGGCCATAATATTTTCTTTCATGACACTCATTTCATTGCTTGTCAGTATATCTTTGAAAGTAGCTTCAAAATAAGACATGACTTCTTTTATTGTATCATCTTTTTCTTTTTTGATACGTTCTCTATCCAATCTTACTTCTTCCTCATGAGAGTACAATATAGAATTTTCTGTCTTTTCTTTATCATCATCAATGGTTTTATGAAATAGTTTCATCGATAGTCTACCATTCCTTTTCGTATTTCCCTGTATTTTGTTAATCCTTTTACTTCTTTGATCTTGTAATACATCAATAAAATTACATATTGTAGGTACAATATATTTACAGTAAGCTGTTTCAACCATAAATATGATTGTAATAAAAAGTAGGGTAGTGAAGAGTGAGTATAATACAAGATCTAGACTATGTGGAGAGTTTCCTTTCAATATCAGATATCTGGGAATTGAGGTAATTGAACATATTGCAGTTACATATATTACAGCAAAATGGAATAAATTTAATCTTTTCATAATTAGTGATTTTTTGTTATTGATTTTGATGCAAATATATTTTTGAAGTATCAGAAATTAAAGGAAATGATTACAAAATGTCTGGTTTTTAATATAATATAAGTATCATACTTCGTGAAATCGCCAATCATACTTATAAAAAAACGAACAAAGAAAATTTACATTTTTAACTGTATTTTGTATTGTTACATAAATGAAAAAGCCGTTGGGAAACTTCGATTTTTCTCAACGGCTATGCATATAAAACTTTTGATCACTATTGCATGTTTGTTTCAGATATGCAATTTTATTGCATATTACTTTAGTGATATTTTATCGACAGTTTCTCTTTTCTTTTCACTTACTAATTCAGCATAGATTTGTGTTGTTGCAACATTCTTGTGAGTAAGCATTTTTGACACTGTGAAGATGTCTGTACCGGCTGCGATCTGTAGTGTAGCATATGTGTGCCTAAAGCAGTGGAATGTTATATGTTTTTGAATACCAGCTTTCTTTATCCATGCTTTAAGAGGGTATCCAGTCATGCAACGGCGCAATTCTTTGAACACTTTACCTGTGCCCGGTTCTCCACAAAGTGCGTATGCTTCATAACTGATAGGTAGTAGGGCTTCTGTCTGTGTCTTTTGCGTACGAAGACGAATACAATGTCCCAGATCGGGGGCTGTGCATAAGTTTTCCCACTTAAGATTCAATATATCACTGATGCGTAATCCGGTAAGACATGAGAAAAGGGATGCATTTCTTAATACAGGTATATCGCATGGAGTTGAAGCCAGAGTCTTTAATTCATCTTGTGTTAAAAACTCTTTATGAATATCCCTACTTTCTATCTTTTCAAGAAAATCATTGGGATTTTCACGTAAATATTTATCTCTATATGCAAGTTTCAAAACTCCTCGGAATAATGAGAAATAACTGGCAGCTGAATTACGGGAAACCATTTTATCTGTATGTTTTAGTTGCCTTGCATGAAGAAGATAGTCTCGGAAGCGGTTACATAGGTCAACAGTGATTTCTCCAAACATACATTTGCCATTGACAAATTTCTCAAAGTGCAGATAAACAATATGCCATTTATGATCTTTTTTACGGCATACTTCTTTGAAATATGCCATAAAGTCGGCTCTCATTTTGTGTCTGTCCATAAATCCAAATTCTTCATTGATTACAGCCTCTTGTCGGCGGCATCTGATAAGTTCGGCTTTAGCTAGGATTTCATTATTGTAATCTAGCTCAATTGCATTTTTGGGGGTTGCATAAATGTAAAATCCTAAATATTCACGTCTGCTCAGTTGCATTGTTTTAGGATTACGTACAGCAGGGTAGTAGTCCAAGTAAAGAGAGATTCGTCCGTTTCTGATAGGGCGTTGTCTTAGTGTTACAGTAGTACATGTTTGTTGTCTCATAATATATAATGTATTAAAATTTATATTCAGGTTTAATTCTTATTGTGGTGATAGCAAAATAAACAAGTGTATTCCTGGTGATGTGGTTATTTTAAAGTTAACCACAGGATAACCAGTAAATAACATTAAATCGAAGGTGGAGCAAGCAGATCATCAAGCTCTTTGCGCGATATCTTGATATATTTCCCTTCCTGCACTTTACTGATATGATGCCATTTTACATAGTGATACAATTGGTCACGTGTGAGATTGTATTTTTCCATAGCTTCGGCTGTCGTATAATATTCTGGTTCAGCTTTAGCAAGACCTTTGGCAATATCTACATGTTTTTTTGAATAGAATACCTGCCGTTTGATTTTTTTCTTTGGAATTGCAAATCGGGAAACAAAAGAATATATAGCACTTGTTGTCATGCCAAACTTTTCCGTTAGATCTTCTACAGAATACCATTCCGTAATGTTGGAGTCCGGTGCTTTAGATGCAAAATATTTATCAAAATGCTTAGCACTCCAGTATGTTTTTCCTCTTTTGAAAACTTTGGGTATATTTTGTTCTTTCCCTACTTTAAATATCCATGATTCGTTTACTCCATATTTACTTGCAACTTCAGCGGTGGTATAAAAATCAGTAATAGGAGTGTGAAAGATTCTATTTCGTTTTACATAAGGGGTAGAACTCATCATTGAGTCTATGTCAGACTTATGTATAATGGTAAGTCTTGTACTCAATTTTATTGCCTTCAGTTGTCCACTATAAATATAATTATATACTGCTCTTGATGTGATACCTAAAAGTATTCCAACTTCTTTTATTGAAAGATATTCTTTTTGATTAATTACACTAAAGGTACGTTCTTGAGATACTGTTAGATTTTCTGATTCTGCCTTTTTAACAGTATTGACTCTCTGTCTCATTTTATACGCCCTATCATTACATGATTTTGAACAAAAGCGTGTAGATGTTTTCAAGGCATAAAATTCTTGTCCGCAGTATTCGCAGATTTTCTTAATTCTAATTTTGCTTGCTGCCATTTTACATTCATTTTTTATGTTAAACACTATATTTATTACTCCAATTATGGATGCAAATAGTTGTATCATATTGAACTATATTGTACCATATTGAAATCTCTCTACTACTTTGCAAATCGCAAAATACCCAAATCAGCCCATGCGGTACAAAATCGACACAAAAAATGAATGAAAAACCATTAGAAACCATTATTATATGGTATGAAGGCAAAAAGAAAAGGCGCTCAAAATGAACGCCTTACTAATTAAATATGATAGATGTTTATGGTTTGTAATACTACCTTATTTCCCGATGCAAAACCTCTCAAATATATTCCCCAATACCTGGTCTGTAGTGACTTCTCCGACGATATCTGAGAGGTGGAAGATACATTCTCTTAAGTCTTGGGAGATGAAATCTCCGGAAAGATTGGCGGATAAACCTTCCTGGACACGGTGGATGGATTCGAGGGCGTGGGTTAGGGCTTCGTAATGACGGATATTAGTGACGATGACGTCGTTTGAGGACAAAGAGGGAATATGAGCAGCTTGGATCAGAAGATCCTGCAACTTGTCGATATGCTCTCTTTTCTTAGCCGAGATGAAGATCGATTGCACGTTTTCGGGAAGGTCGGTCGGTTTAAACTGGCGATCGGTGAGCAGGTCGGCTTTGTTGAAAACGAGGATCAGCTGTTTACCTTCCGAGCGAGGTAGTATCTTTTCGGATAATTGGGCGATCTGTAAAGAAGCATCGGCTGCATCTATCATCCAAAGGACAATGTCTGCTTGGTCAAGCTTCTGGAAAGTCCGTTCGATACCGATACTTTCGATCGCATCGTGCGTTTCGCGGATGCCGGCGGTGTCGATGAAACGGAAAGTGATCCCTCCGATGTTGATCGTGTCTTCGATGACGTCACGGGTTGTACCGTGGATGTCGCTGACAATCGCTTTGTCTTCATTCAGCAGGACGTTCAGTAGAGTCGATTTTCCGGCATTTGTCTCACCTATGATCGCTACAGGAATGCCATTCTTGATCGCGTTTCCTACACTGAAAGAGTTGGCCAGACGCGATATGACTGTTTCGATATGGGCCGCCAATGTGCTGAGTTCGCTACGGTCGGCGAACTCCAACTCCTCGTGGTCGCTGAAATCCAGTTCCAGTTCCATCAAAGAAGTGATATGCAAAAGTTGTTCGCGCAAGTTCTTTAATTCATGGCTGAAACCACCGCGCATCTGGTTTAATGCCAAGCGGTGTTGACCGGCTGAGGTCGAGGCGATCAAGTCAGCGACCGCCTCGGCTTGGCTCAGGTCCATCTTGCCGTTCATGAAAGCACGTTGCGTATATTCGCCGGGGAGGGCGGAGCGGCAACCTCTTTCAATCAAAAGTTGCATGATTTGTTGCTGGATGTAGACGGAACCGTGGCAGGTAATTTCTACCGTGTCTTCGCCGGTAAAAGAATGAGGTGCGCGGAAAAGGGCGATCAGCACCTCGTCTATGAGCTCTTCACCACGCCTGATACTACCGTAACGCAGTGTATAGGCTTTCTGTGACAGCAGGCCTTTTCCTGCTGTACGCGGTACGAATATCGTGTTGCAGATTGCGATTGCTTCCGGTCCGGAGATGCGGATGACGGCAATCCCCCCGGCTCCGGGGGCAGTTGATACGGCGCAGATAGTATCTTCCATTAGTCTATACAGTTATTAATTCATATTTCTGTGTTCCAAGACCAATCTTTTCAGCATGTTCCAGTCCTGCTTGCCAGTTCGTGTCGGGGTGCATGAGGTGGAATTTGTCGCAACCTTCCAGATGTTCGTGATGCGGAGCGTCTGAAAGGCGGTTACCAGTCTCCAGGATCGGGGCCTTGATCACCATATCGGCACAAGCCTTGTCTAATGCGACCGGATCAAAAGAAGCGGCGATGCCCAGATCTGGCACAATCGCTGCATCATTGTGGTTCCAACAATCACATTCAGGTGAGACATTCATGATAAAGCTGATGTGGAAATTCGGCTTGCCGGACAAGACAGCTTTGGTATATTCGGCGATCTTGTAGTTTAAACGTTCAGACGTGTCGCCTTCACCCATGACGGCTCCGTCGTATTGGCAAAGAGCTACGCACTGGCCACAACCGACACATTTTCCGTAGTCGATTTCTGCTTTATGGGAAGCGTTCAAATGAATGGCATCGTGGCGGCAATGCTTGACGCATATATTGCAACCCTTGCAACTTTCGATGTCGATTCTGGGTTGTGATGCCGAGTGAAGTTCAAGTTTTCCACCTACGCTGGCGCATCCCATGCCGAGGTTCTTCAAAGCGCCGCCGAATCCGGTCTGCTCGTGTCCTTTGAAGTGGTTCATAGAAATAATGATATCTGCATCGGCAATAGCGGAACCGATTTTGGGAGCTTTACAATATTCACCGTCGATTTCGATTTCACGGTATTCGGTCCCTTTCAGGCCGTCGGCGATAATCACGTCGCATTTGGCGGAAATGGGGTTGAAACCGTTTTCCATAGCACTTTCCAGATGGTCTACTGCATTGGCGCGACGGCCTGAGTACAAGGTGTTGCAATCTGTCAGGAAAGGCTTCGCCCCTAAGTTGCGAAGCAACGTGGCCATCCGGGCTGCATAGTTTGGCCGGATAAAGGCCAGGTTGCCAGGTTCGCCGAAGTGGATCTTGATCGCTACAAACTGATTCTGGAAATCAATGTTTGCTATGCCCGCACGTTTTACGAGACGTTCCATCTTGTCCAACAAGTTACTGGACGGGGTCGTACGGAGATTGGTAAAGTAAACTTTAGACGTTTCCATTTGTTTATTGGTTTTTATAGGGACAAAGGTACGAAAAAAACTATTCTTCCTGTAAGTTGTTGGTTTTGTAGATTGGCTTTTATATATTATTTTTGTGTCAAATCAGTTATACTATGGACATGTTTTGGTTAAACCATGAGCAGTTACTTAAAGGCGTAAATCTGGGTTTCCAGCGTTACTTATCCCGACAGGTCAAGTGGGACAGGAGGCTGATCGGTATCTTTGGAGCGAAAGGGGTGGGAAAAACAACGCTTTTGTTGCAGCGTATCAAATTGGCTTATGGCGATTCTCATGAAGCCCTGTATTTGCCTCTCGATAATATATGGTTTCAGGAACGGTGTATGTTGTCCGAAACGGTCAGGCAATTTTATGAAGAGGGGGGCAGGCATCTTTTTCTAGATAATGTCCATCGATATGGTAGCTGGGTACAGGCGATAGAGTGTTTACACGACGATTATCCTGATATGCAGATAGTGTTTGCTGCACCTTTGCTGGTTGAAGGAGAGAAGACGGAGATGCCTTTTGACGGGAAAGGCGATTGGTATACGTTGCATACCATGTCGTTCCGTGAATATTTGTCCTATGAAGGTGCGCTAGATCTCAAACCGGTCCCGTTGGACGAACTTTTGCTTAACCATGCGGAAGTGACGCAACAGGTGATGGATGAAGTAAACATAGTCCCCATTTTCCGGAATTATCTGGAACATGGTTGCTATCCTTTTTATTGGGAAGATCCGGATGCCTTCAACTTCCGTTTGCAGGATTTGGTGCGAGATTCGATCGATGTGGACCTTCCCGCCATTCGACAGATGAATAATGCCATGTTCCGGAAGATGAAACAATTGCTGATTCAACTTGCCCAAGAAGCTCCGGAATTTCCCCGTATGCAGGCTTTGACATCCAAATATGAGGCGGATAATACACATATACACCGGTTATTGGGTTATATAAAAGAGATAGGGGTGCTCCGCATTCTACAAGTCAGAAAAGAAAACGGCACACTGGCCCGTTCGTATCGCTCTTTCCTGGCGAACACGAATCTGATGGCAAGTCTTTTCCGGGAGATGGAGCGGGTTTACGTGGGTGAGACGTTTTTCGTCGATCAGATGTCTAATTGCGGGACTGTGGAGCTTTTGCATAATGGAGATTATCGTGTGAATGAAAAGTACACGTTCATGATCGGTGATCCGTTGATGGATTATGAGCGTATCAAGAATGTGGAAAATGCGTTTGCCGCTATACACGGACAGCCTAAAAGTGTAGGAAACAAAATACCTGTCTGGGCACTCGGTCTTTGTTATTGATTGATTTTGTCATCAACTAAATATGTAAGCTATGTTGGAAAATATGAAAAACAGACGGACGATCCGTAAATATACGACTCAGGACATTCCGGATGCTTTGTTGAATGAATTGTTGGAGGTTGCTGCCCGTGCATCCAATACGGGGAATATGCAACTGTATAGTGTGGTCATTACCCGCGATAAGGCAAATAAGGAAAAGTTGGCTCCTGCCCATTTTAATCAGCCGATGATTACGGCGGCTCCGGTCGTGCTCACCTTCTGTGCCGATGCCAACCGTTTTGTAAAATGGGCGGAGCTGCGCGATGCAGTGGCCGGTTTCGATAATTTCCAGACTTTTATCGCTTCGACTATCGATGCGATGCTGTTTGCCCAAAGTTTCTGTACGGCAGCAGAGGAAAAAGGATTGGGAATCTGCTATTTGGGAACGACGGCTTATAACGCAGATAAGATTATCGATGCCTTGTCGCTTCCACACCTGGTTGTCCCTATCGTGACAGTCACGGTCGGCTATCCCGACGGAATGCCTGAACAGGTGGAACGCTTGCCACTCGGAGCGGTGGTTCACCAGGAGGTTTATACGGATTATACGCCTGCTTCTATCGATGCCTTATACCACGATAAGGAAGAGTTGGAAGTAAATAAACAATTTGTACGGGAGAATGATAAGGAAACATTGGCCCAGGTATTTACGGATGTACGTTATACGAAGGCCAACAATGAATATTTCTCCGACGTATTATTGAAAGTCTTGAAAGGGCAAGGCTTTTTGTAACCCTATGCGTTGTGGTTGCTAACCCTATGCTTTAACCTGCGTAACCCATAGGGTTAGCAACTGTAATGCATAGCTTTCTTTTAGATCCGGTCCAATACCGTTTCGATCAGGCCGGTCATGGAACCTTTGTATTCGGTATTCATGTCTTGGGCCACCCGACCGGCAATAATGCAGCACACGGTCATGGCACGATGTCCCATCAAGGCGGACAGTCCGGCGAGAGACGAACTTTCCATTTCGAAGTTGGTAATCCGGCTATCGTTGAACTCGAAAGCTTCTATTTTACGGTTCAGTTCCGGATCGGCGAGCGGCAAGCGGAGCTTGCGGCCTTGCGGACCGTAGAAGCCGTTGGCTGCAATCGTTACTCCCCGGATAATATCGTCTTGTGTGATCTGCTTGACCAGGGATGGATCGGCGGAAACGACATAGGGCTGGATGCCGCTTAGCTTCCATTTCAATTGTCTCATCAGTTCTGATTCGAAAGCCTTGTCGCGCACTTTCTCGGAGTCGGCATAAAAATACAGAACTCCGTCGAACCCGATTGATTTTCCTGCTGCCACATAGGTCCCGACAGGAACAAACGGTTGCAATCCTCCTGAAGTGCCGACACGTACCATTGTCAGTTGCCGAAATATCGGTTTGATGGTACGAGAAGCAAAGTCGATGTTTGCCAAAGCGTCCAGTTCATTCAGGACGATGTCGATATTGTCGGTTCCGATGCCGTGTGAAAGTGTTGTGATGCGCTTCCCTTTGTAAGTGCCGGTGATGGTATGGAATTCACGGCTCGACACTTCACATTCTTTCGTATCGAAGTAGGAGGCGACGGTGTTTACGCGATCGGGGTCGCCGACCATGATGATCTTGTCGGCGAGCTGTTCCGGTTTCAGATGCAGGTGAAAGCAACTGCCATCGGGATTAATGATAAGTTCGGAAGGTGCGATCATTTGATTTTAGGTTTATGATTTCAGGTTTATGATTTCAGATTTATGATTTATGTGTTGATGATAAATCATAAATCTGAAATCATAAATCCTTGTTAGTCTTTTAATGGTTTCGAAGGTGCATTTGACGGTTTGGCGATTGCCTCACGCATGCTGGTATCTGCTTCGATATTCTTCATCTTATAATAGTCCATGATACCCAAATTGCCATTACGGAAAGCTTCAGCCATGGCCTTGGGAACTTCGGCTTCGGCTTCGATAACCTTCGCACGGGCTTCCTGTGCTTTGGCTTTCATCTCCTGTTCGACGGCAACGGCCATGGCACGGCGTTCTTCAGCTTTTGCCTGGGCGATATTCTTGTCGGCTTGAGCCTGGTCCATTTGCAGATAAGCTCCGATGTTCTTGCCTATGTCGATATCAGCGATGTCGATGGACAAGATTTCAAATGCAGTCCCTGCATCCAGACCTTTACGGAGAACCAGCTTGGAGATGGAATCCGGATTTTCCAGCACGCTTTTATGATTTTCAGACGAACCGATAGAAGATACGATACCTTCGCCGACACGGGCCAGAATCGTTTCTTCGCCGGCACCTCCGACTAATTGCTTGATGTTGGCACGAACCGTCACACGTGCTTTGGCGATCAGCTGGATACCGTCTTTGGCAACGGCTGTAACGGGAGGTGTGTCGATGACTTTCGGGTTGACCGACATTTGCACGGCTTCAAATACATCACGTCCTGCCAGGTCGATAGCGGTTGCCATCTGGAAAGGGAGGTCAATATTCGCTTTCGATGCGGAAACGAGGGCATGGACAACCTTTTCGACATGTCCGCCTGCCAGGTAGTGTGCTTCCAATTCGTCACGGGTCAGCGTTTTCAGACCTGCTTTGTGGGCTTCGATCATGGCGCGGGTGATGACATAAGGCGGCACGTTACGGATACGCATCAGGAAGAGCTGTATCAGCGAGATGTTGACACCTGAAACTTTTGCCGAGATCCACAGAAGGAACGGCACATAATAAAAGAAAATTACCAGCAGCAATATCGCTGCTCCCAAAAGGGCGAGAGGTACAAAGGTCATTTCCATGTGAGTAGAATTATGATTTATGAATTATGATTTATTTTTCAATTTTTAATTTTCACGATTACATTGTAGCCATCGACGCGTATTACCTCGACCGGCGTGTTTTCATCAATCAGCTCGTCCATCGATTTGGCTTCTACGGTGATCCCGTTAATGCGGGCCTTCCCGATTGGGGCGAGGCGTGAAAGTGTCAACCCTTCGTCGCCCGGCACGATTCCCAAGTCGCGGCTGGATACCAGCTTGGAATCGATGTCGGTTTTCAAAGCCACCCGGTTGAAGGATTTGGAACGCAACAACCAGATGAAAGAGGCCGCGAACACAAGCGATGATACCGCCAATGTTACATTGCCGATCGGCGTACTGACCGAATAGGCATAGAACAGGCCGCCGGCAGCAAAAAGGAATCCTCCGACACCGGCAACTGTGATACCCGGTAACATAAATATTTCCAGCAGGATAAGCACAATGGCTACAACCATTAGGAAGGCGATAATAAGCATTTCGAATATCATAGAGCCTTGTTTTATCGTTTGTTTTTCAGATAATTGATTTCGGCATTACGAGCTTTCTTCTCCAACTCGCCGGGCTGTTCCAACAAGGCGTTCAGTTGCTCTTCTGCTTGCAGGATGGTTGGCTTCAGTTGCTCTTTGCGGGCCTTGTTGCCTTCGGCGTAAGAGACGCGCAGGCCGTCGAGTTTTTCATTCAGCTCTTTGATCTGTTTGTTCAAGGCAACCACCTTTTCGTAGTAGCCCTTAGCTTCGGGGCTATTGATGTCATCCAGTTTGTAATAGACAATATTATTACCGATGATAAATTCAAAATCCTTTTCGATCTTTTTCTCTCCATAAGGTATTTCTGTGTGCGACAGACGAATCAGGTCGGCATAGTCGGAACTTTCTTTCCAGGAATCTCGGATAGCAGTGATCGCTGCACGGGCGCGTTTCACTTCTATGTCTTCGCTCTCCACCCGTTTATGCTCTGGATTCGGGATGAAGAGATAGACACAGGCTTTTCCTTCCGGCTGGAAACGATCGGATACAAACCATCCCAATCCTTTCACTTCATCGAAGACCATCATATAATCATTGTAGGGCGAATTGAACGGCATGCCCAACTGCTCTGGAGCCAGATAAGTGTCGGAATTGATGTTGTAGCGGGTGACGAAGAGGTCATAACCGCCAATCGAACCGTTCCCTTTGGAAGAATAATAGATCGTGGCGCCATCGGAAAGGACGAACGGGTAGTTGTCATCGTCATTGCTGTTGATGTTCATCGGTAATTGTTTCTCGTCCCCCCATTCGTCCATAAGCATGGACTGGGTAAAAAGGCAATAACGGTCGCCGTCTGTCGAATGAGCATAGTAAATCTTGTCGCCTTTCTGGTTCTTGTAGACGGTCGAGCTCACTGGCTCGTTTGTCTGGAAAAAATCTTTGTAGGAATCGAGTGTGCCGCTTTCTTCGCTTAGGATATAGGCGGAAAGGAAATCGTCTTTGTCCACGACCAAGCTATCTATGATCTGAACATCTTCCACCTTTTCCATCATGCGTTGTGCATTGTTTGCCAAGTCGAGCCTGGTTTCGAACGATTGCGGATCCTGCTTTTTCTTTGCCAGCAGGTTGATATATTCTTCCAGCATTTCTCCGGCTTCGTCGAAACGATAGGTCTTGTAGTAGACTTCGGACATATAACGGTATGCTTCTTGTACTTTGCGTTTGACAGCTACTTTCAAATGCTTTTCCGCACCGGTCAGATCACCGGTCTCGTAGCAGCAGACACCATACCAATGATTATAGGAGGAATTGCTTGGCGCTTGTTTGACCAGCTTTTCAAAGGCAGGTTTGGCTTCCGCGTACTTACCTTCATTGTATAATTTTTTTGCTTCAGCCAGACTTTGTGCGTGCAGCCCGCCGCAGAGTAACGTGATTCCTATTGTGTAAAACAGTTTATTAGATAACCAATTCATTGATTTATGATTTATGATTTTGATTTTAGATTTATAATCCATAAATCTAAAATCATTACTTTTGTGTCCGATTACAAAAATAGGAATTAAAATCAAGAATCAAAACCCTTATTTTTTTATTCTTAATTTTTAATTCTTAATTAATAAAGTATGGCAAAGTTGACAGAAGAGGAACTCCTGTTTCGTAAAGTAGAAGAGAAAGTCAAGAAGGCGATATTCGAATATGGTCTGATTGTGGATGGTGACCGTATATTGATCGGATTGTCGGGGGGAAAAGATTCGTTGGCGTTGGTGGACTTGCTCGGACGCCGTTCCAAGATATTCCGGCCTCGGTTCGAGGTGATCGTGACGCATATCGTGATGTCAAATATCCCTTATCGTTCGGATATTGACTACCTGAAAAGCCGGGCAGATGAGCACGGCCTTTCCTTTTTCGTGCATGAGACGAGCTTCGACGCTTCGACCGATACCCGCAAGTCTCCTTGTTTCCTTTGTTCTTGGACGCGGCGGAAAGCCTTGTTCGATATTGCAAAGAGGCATGGTTGCAACAAGATCGCCCTCGGGCATCATCAGGACGATATTCTCGAAACCCTTCTGATGAACATGATCCACCAGGGAGCGATCGGAACGATGCCACCGCGCCTAAAGATGGATAAGTTCGATATGGAGATTATCCGCCCCATGTGTCTGGTGGAGGAGAAAGATTTGACCCGGATTGCTGTGTGGAGAGGATATCGGAAACAGATCAAGAATTGCCCGTACGAATCCGGCTCCAGCCGTTCGGATATGAAGGAGGTATTGTCGCGTCTGGAGGCGATCAACCCTGAGGCGCGCTATAGCCTTTGGAGCAGTATGTCGAATATTCAGGAGGACTATCTTCCTAAAATTATAAATCATAAATCATAAATCATCTCATGCAAGGATTTTATACTATTCTGTTATTGGTCGCATCCAATATCTTTATGACGTGTGCCTGGTACGGACATTTGAAGATGAAGCAGCAGTTCAGTTGGTTCGAGCATCTGCCGTTGATCGGTGTTGTCTTGTTCAGCTGGTTTTTAGCGTTTTTTGAATATTGTTTTCAGGTCCCGGCAAACCGGATGGGTTTCCGTGATAATGGCGGGCCTTTTAACCTGATCCAATTGAAGGTGATCCAGGAGGTGATTACGCTGGTTGTCTTTGTCGGTTTTAGTTCGATTGCCTTCAAAGGCGAATCGTTTAAGTGGAACCATGCGCTGGCTTTCCTGTTTCTGGTGGCGGCAGTTTATCTGGTGTTTAAGAAATAAGATTTTAGTATCACTTCAAATCAGGACGAGACAGTGATAGAGAAGTTTGGGATTAGTGATAGGGAAAAAACGCCCTGTGTCACAAGCGGGTGTTGAGGGTGGCGTCTAAATAGCACAGTATCGCCTCCTTTTCATCCGGATGGAACCATCGGATGTCAGTATCCCGTTTGAACCAGGTCATTTGTTTGCGAGCGTAAACACGAGAGTTGCGTTTTATCTTTTCAATGGCGAAATCTAATGTCCATTCGCCATCCAGGTATTTGAACAGCTCTTTGTAGCCGACAGTGTTGAGGGAGTTCAATTTGCGGAAAGGATAAACGCGGCGTGCTTCTTCCAGCATGCCGTCGGCCATCATTTGGTCTACGCGGCGGTTGATGCGATCGTAAAGTTCTTCACGGTCGCGGGTAAGTCCTATCTGGATGATACGGAACGGCCGTTCTTTTCGGGTGTTGGTACGGAAGGAGGAATAGGGTTTGCCGGTCATGCGGCAGATTTCAACGGCATGGATTACGCGTTTGTAGTTGTTTCGATCTACTTCATTATAATGTATAGGGTCTGTTTCCTTCAACTCGGCAAGGATAGGGGAGAGGCCCTCTTCTTCAAATTGCTTGTAGATGGCGGTTCGGATTTCGGGGGTGACGGTGGGGATATCGTCGATCCCTTTTGTGACGGCATCGATATACATCATGCTACCACCTGTCATAACGACAGTCGGATGTGTCTGGTGGAGTTCCCTGAGTAGAGACATCACATCTTCCTCGAAACTGCTTGCGCTGTAATAATCGGTGAGTGACAATGTGCCGACCATATAATGGCGTACACGTGCCATCTGTTCAACCGTAGGGGCGGCTGTGCCTATCGGAAGGTCTTTGTAAAGCTGACGGGAGTCGGAAGAAATGATCGGAGAACCGAAATGCTCTGCTACACGCAGACTCAGTTCTGTCTTGCCGACTCCTGTCGGCCCCAATAATATGACAAGAGAGTTCATTAATCAAAAGCGCTCGTCGTCGTATGGGTTATCCATCGGTCCGTCGCCGAGCCCGTCGAAACCTTCTTTATCGAGTTCGTCGATATCGTATTCGGAATCGCCGTAGAAATCTTCACCTATTTCGGTGTTACCTGTTTTGGCGTCCATTTCGTCGAACGACATGATCTGAACAGGTGCTTCGCCGATAGATTTGCTGCATACGGCTTTGTCCAGATCTTTGCCTGGGATGATTTCACGGAGTTCCATGAAGAAAGCGCGTTCAGTCATATAATCGAAGACAAAAAGCAACTTCTGGTGTTCGTCTTCCAGAAGCTCTTCCAGACGTGTATCTTCCATTATATAATTGTCCACTTCGGAAGAAGTATCCATTTCAACCAATGTGATTTCCGTATTCTTGCTCCAGTCATCATCACAGATGAAGAAAGAACACATCTGGTCTTTTGTATACCCTACAGAATCCATAATGGCATTGTACAAATCCAGAAATGTTGCTTCTGAGTCGATCTTGATCTCACGTTTGAAGTCGTCAACTTCATCTGATAGAATTAAAAATCTAAATACCATAGTCGTTATTAGTTTTTTGTTGGTTCAAAAGTAGTAAAAAAAACAATGTGGCAATAAAATAATGTGCCAATATACCCCATAAAATTCATTCTTTCATTGGCACATTGGCACATTTTCAAATTGGCACATTATTATTCATCGATCGAACCTCTGACGATACCGCGCTGGGATGATTTGATGAAGTTCAGAATCAGATCCCGTTCTTCACTGGGCTCGTATTCGGTTTCGATGGCTTTCAAAGCTTCCGTATTGTTGAGGCCGCGTGTATAAAGCGTACGGTAGATATCCTGGATCAAGAATACCTGGCTGTTGGTAAATCCGCGACGGCGTAATCCTACGATATTGATACCACAGTACACGATCGGATCACGTCCGATCAGGGTATAAGGAGGAATATCTTTGCCGATCCGGGAACCGCCTTGTATCATGACGTGCTTGGATATACGGGAGAACTGGTGAACCAGGCTACCACCGCTAACGATGGCGAAGTCGTCGATCTCTACTTCTCCGGCTATCTGTGAAGCATTGCCGATAATGATATTATCTTTCAGCAAGCAATCATGGGCAATATGGGAATAGGCCATAATCAGGCAATTGTTGCCGACAACGGTTTTGCCTTTAGAGGCTGTTCCGCGATTGACGGTCACGCATTCGCGGAGAATGGTGTTGTTTCCGATTTCGGCAGTTGTAATTTCTCCTTTAAATTTCAGGTCTTGAGGGATACCGGCAATAACGGCTCCGGGAAATACCTGGCAATTATTGCCGATCCGGGCACCGTCTAAAATAGTCGCGTGCGAATAGATACGACAGTTGTCACCGATCACGACATCTTTTTCGATTACGGCGAAAGGGTCGACTGTTGTATTCTGACCGATTTTAGCTTCGGGATGAACGACTGCTAAAGGGGATATGTTCATAATGATTTATGATTTATTATTTATGATTTCGGATGTATGGTTTATCGTATCATGTCGTTACCATAAGTCATACATCTGAAATCATAAATCATTGATTTATTTATTTTTTACGATTTGTGCCATAAATTCGGCTTCGCTGACCAGCTTATCGCCTACGAATACATATCCTTTCATGGTTGAAATACCACGGCGGATGGGAGCCAGCAATTCCAAACGGAGGATCAGCGTATCGCCCGGAACGACTTTCTGGCGGAACTTAACGCCGTCGATCTTCATGAAATAAGTGGAATAGCGCTCCGGTTCGTCTACCGAATTCAGAACGAGCAATCCACCGGTCTGGGCCATCGCTTCAACTTGCAGTACACCCGGCATAACCGGTTCCTGGGGAAAATGACCTGTAAAGAAAGGTTCGTTGCTCGTGATGTTTTTCACACCTACGATATAGTTACCGCCGATTTCGATGATCTTGTCAACCAACAGGAACGGGTAACGATGCGGGAGCAGTTCGCGGATACGGTTGATATCCATTACCGGAGTGCTGTTCGGATCATAGACGGGAGCCTGAACTTCGTTCTGTTTGATGTCCTTGCGGATCATGCGTGCCAACTGGTTGTTGATCTTATGTCCCGGACGGGTAGCGATTACGCGGCCCCGGATCGGTTTGCCGATCAATGCCAGGTCACCGATCACATCGATCAGCTTGTGGCGTGCCGGCTCGTTGTCGAATACCAGCGGTTTATTGTTGATGTAGCCCAGGTCTTGTACGTCCTTATGCGGGATAGACAGCTTGTCGGCAAGATTGTCGAGCACCTCCTGCGATACTTTTTGGTCATAGATGACGATCGCATTGTCGAGGTCACCACCTTTGATCAGGTTATTCTGCAACAACATCTCTACTTCGCGGACAAACACGAATGTGCGGGAAGCAGCCAATTCTGTCGGGAATTCACTCAGGTCGTTCAGCGTGGCGAACTGGTTGGAAAGCACAGACGAATTGAAGGAAATCAAAACATTGACGCTAAACTTGTCGTCCGGCAAGATAATGAGGGATGAACCTGTTTCTTCATCCTTGACTTCAATCTTGTGCTTTACGATATAGTAATCCTTCGGTGCGTTTTGCTCTACGACACCGGCTTTCTGAATCTCTTCACTGAAAAAACGGGAACTGCCGTCGAGAATTGGAAATTCGGGTGCGTTCACCTCTATCAGGCAGTTATCTATTTCGTAGGCATATAAAGCTGCCATCGCATGTTCAATGGTGCTTACTTGGATTCCGTTTTTGGAAAGTACGGTTCCTCTCTGGGTCCCGGCTACGTTTTCAGCAACGGCATCGATTACAGGTTCTCCTTCCAGGTCAACACGTTTGATTTTGTATCCATGATTTTCGGGTGCAGGGTGGAAAGTAATCTGGATATCCAAGCCTGTATGCAACCCTTTTCCTTGCATAGAGAAACTCGTGGCAAGCGTCTTCTGTTTCTGCATACGATCTATATGATTTATGATTTATAATTTATGATTTGTTCATTGGCCATTGCGCGCATTGTCAACAGCCAATTTAAGTCGTTCTATCTCACGTCGCATCTGTCCCATCTGGCGGTACATATCCGGCAGGCGGTTGAAGATCGCGCTGGAGCGCATAAACGCTTTTGCGTTGATAGCCGGAGCACCTAACAGGGTTGCCGGTTCTTTTACATCGCTGATCACGCCGCATTGTGCACCGAATACCACATGGTCCGCCACATGGATATGTCCGGATAACCCGGCTTGGCCTCCGAACATGCAATGGCTGCCGATCTTTACGGAACCCGCAATGCCTACCTGGGCTGCCATGACCGTGTTTTCGCCGACTTCCACGTTGTGGGCAATCTGTACCAGATTGTCCAGTTTGACACCCCGGCGGATGATGGTCGAGTCCATAACGGCGCGGTCTATCGTGGTATTGGCCCCGATTTCGACATCGTCTTCCAGTACGACATTACCCAACTGGGGGATCTTCTTGTAGTTATCGCCTTCTGGAGCGAAACCGAAACCGTCCGACCCGATCACGCTTCCGGCATGCAGAATGCAGTTGTTGCCGATTACGCAGCCGTTGTAGATGGTCGCGTGCGGATAGACCGTACAGTTATCGCCAATGGTCACATGGTCGCCGATATAAGCGTGCGGATAAATGCGGCTGTTCTTGCCGATCTTCACGTCTTCGCCGATGTAGGCGAAGTTGCCGACATAACATCCTTCGCCGACCGTTGCCGAACCGGCGATGAACGCCGTAGCGTCTATACCTGCTTTTTTGACATTGGCCTGTTCCGCCATATTCAACAGTATGGCGAGCGAAGCATAAGCATTGGCAACCTTGACCAATGTGGCTTTTATCGGTTCGGCGGGAGTGAAATCATTGTTTACTAAAACAATGCTTGCTTCAGTTTGGTAGATAAAATGTTCATATTTGGGGTTTGCCAGAAAGCTCACTTCATCGGGCCCGGCCCCCTCCAAGGTGTTGACGCCGATGACTTCGGCATCGTCGCCTTGCAGGATCAAGCCAAGCTGGGCCGCGATTTCGGAGAGTTTACGGGCAACCATTTACTTCTTACCGGTATTGGGTTCCGGGAACTTGCTGCCGCCGGCCTTCCACAAACGGTTGACTTCAGCAAGGACGGGCTTGGTGATGTCGAGGGTGGGCGTGGCGTACATCACGCTGCCGGCAGCGGCGTCGAGGATAAGATCAAGCTTCTGCTGCTTGGCGATCGTGGTGGCGGCGTCGTAGATCTGCTGAGCCATGCTCTGGCGGATCTGGTTTTCGGTGTTTTCCACCTTGCGGGCGAAGTTGCGGGACTTTTCTTCAAAGGCGCGGCGCAGGCGGAGGAATTCCATCTGCTTGTCTTCACGTTCCTTGGCGGACATTTTAGCGACCTGAGCCTGAAGGGCTTCACCCTTGGACTGCAGATCCTTGGCCTGCTTTTCAAGCTGCGTCTTCTCGGCGCCGAACTGCGACTGCAGCTTCTGCTGGGCGGCCTTGGCTGCGTCGCTGTCCATAGCAACGGCCTGAGAGTTGAACACGCCGATTTTCATGTCGGCGAAAGCGGAACCCGCCATCAGCAAACAAGCCACAAGAGCGAGGGACAATACTCTGAACATATTCTTCTCCTTGGATGTACAGACACTAGCGGGAACCCGGCCCGCAGATCGAAATGGATAGCCTTCAACGCGTGAGTCGTCAAGACATGTTCCGTTATGGGCATGAAAGCGGATAGAGAGCCCGGATTTCTGAAAAGATTTTTATATCCAGTTATTCCGGAAGATAAAGAAAGTTAGGATCCTTCAGGGATATTCCCGGTGCGGAGAAGGCTGAGTTTTTTTCTTCCGGCGGGTTTGTTTTACCGCAAAATATATTGCGAGGAGAGCGCTGTGAGCAGATAACTGTCCTCTGGACAGCTCCCCTTGCAGGTTTGTTACTCAAGGAGAACAGAACAGCGTTTTCTCTTTTCCCGAAGCGCACGTGAAAGAGGCAGAGGGGAACAGGGCTGGGAAGGAAATGTTGCCAGACGGGGAAGAACGCGTAGCGGAACGGGATCAGCGCTTGTTCCCGTCGAGGCTGCCCAAATGGGCAAGGATGCCGGAAGCGATCCCTTCCGCCAACGCCTGCCGATACGTGGGGATCGCAAGGTTGGCGGCTTCCTGTGCGTTTGAGCAATAACCGACTTCAACCAAAATACCCGGAATATTCGCGCCGAGCAAGACCTTGAAGGGGCCGGACTTGACCCCTCCGTCCCGGACGGTGAAGGTCTTTTCCTTCATGACGGAGAGGGTACATTTTTGGACCGTGTCGGCGAGGCGGCGGGATTCCTGACTGCGAACCGACGACGAGGCGGCAGGGGATCCCGTATCTCCCTTATGTCCTCCGTTGGCGTTTTCCAGCCCGGCAAGCTTGCCCGCATCCGCGCTGCTTGAGGCTGTATCCGGGAAATACGTTTCCAGGCCGCAGGCGTTTTCATTGGGGCTGGCGTTGACGTGGATGGACAGCAGCACATCGGCGCGGGCCTGATTCGCCATATAGGAACGGGTGGACAACGAAACCCATGTATTGTCCGTTCGGGTGTAGTGCACCTGGATGCCTTTGCCCGCGAGGATGCTGCCCACACGTTTGGCGATGTCCAGCGTCACTTCACGTTCGATGACGCCGTTGTGCACGGTTCCGGGATCTTTGCCGCCGTGGCCGGGATCGATCATGATGGATCGGGTGGCGAACCGGAAAAGCGGATCGCTCGATTGCAGCCCTTGGCCGAACGAGATGCCGCGAGGCATGGCGGCGTCCGTGGCCGAGGTCGTGATGACGATACGGAACGGCGAGGATTCCGTTTTGACCATGAAGCGTTTGACCTGCCTGAAATCGAGCAAAAGCCGGGTTTTATCGGGAGCGGACAAGTCAAGGCGCATACGGCGGAGGGAACTGCCCTGCACTTTGATGCCGGGGCGGATCGTCGAAGCCGGATTGACGCCCATGAGATCCACAACCATCCTGTTGGGGATGTCGTTTTTTTTGCTGCCGCTTTGCGTGTCGATGGACCAGATGATGGGGCGATCGAACTCCAGCGTGATGACGGCCAGATTCTTCTGGTTTTCCCATTTCATGTCGGTCAGAAGCGCCGCCGTCTTTTTGCCCGGCGTGCTGCTCTTGGCCGCTTCCAGCGCCGCCTTGAGGCGCTGGGCGTAGAGCTTGGCTTCCGGTGCGACATCACCCCGGGGATATTGATTTTGGATGGTGTTGAGCGCTTCCTGCGCTCCGGAAAAATCGTTGAACCGTTCCGCCTTGATACGCGCAATGCCAAACAGCGCGTCGTCGGCCAGCACATGGCTGGCGTAGCTTTTGAGGAACACCCCATACCGATCGACAGCGGCCTGAGCGTCCTGCCGCAGCATGGAACGCTTGGCGAGCTCCTCCATCGCCAACGCCGAACGGAAGAGCGCCGCAGGGCGGTTCCGCCAGCGGGGATATTTTTCGTGGAGGTCGAAAAACGACTGGGCGAGTTTTTCCCACGGCTCACGCCAGCCACCGCGTTTGGAGTCGCTCTTGAGGAACTCCATATCCTGCTTGGCCTTCTCGTACTGCTGTTCAAAGGAGGGAGCCGCGTGCGCGTCGGAAAACGCGGTCACGAACAGGGCGAGGGCAAAGGCGACCAAAAGGGGTCTGAACAGACGCCCGATGGCGGGGGATGATCTGTGCGGAGTCTGAGAACCGGTAAGAATCATGAAGGGGAAGCTGTCCTGATGGGCGGTCGTGCCGCGTCAAAGAAGCCCGCCCGCACAGAAGCGGGCAAAGCGGAAGGGGTGCGGGAAAGGTATTCTTTCCCGCACCCTTGTTTTTTAGAAGAACTGACCCATGGAGAACTCGAACCGTCCGCCGGGGCGGTCACCCTTGACGTTCTTGTCCAGCGGGAAGCCGTAGGCGAAGCGCAGGTCGCCCATGGGCGAACGCCAGCGCAGTTCGAGGCCGACCGACTTCTTCAGGTCGCTGAAGGGATCGGAAGTCTGCCTGGAGTCGATGTTGTAGCCGATGTCGAAGAACGGCACGAGGGCGATGCCCATTTCCGGATGGAACGTCCAGATGTATTCGAAGTTCAGGAAGCCCATGCGGTCGCCGCCGATTTCGTCGTGGTACTTGGGATCGCGCGGGGCAAGGTCTTCCGAGTCATAACCACGGATGGAGTCGATGCCGCCGATGAAGAAGCGGTCGAATACGGGGACCGGCTTGTTGGAGTTTTCGAACACGCCGCCGACGCGGCCACGCCAATGGAAGATGTGGTTCGGGTTGCGGAACAGGGTGTGGAACGACTGCAATTCACCGATAGGCTTGAAGAAGTTGTCGTTACCGCCGATACCCCCGCCGCCGTATTCCATAGAGACGCGGCCCACCACACCGGACGTGGGACGTTCGCGCGAGTCGGTGGAGTCGTAGGTGATGCTGGTGCTTACGACGCTCGAGAGGTTCTTGCCCTCGTATTCCTTGTAGGCGCGGGAGGCCGTGTCGGGAATGTCGAACAGGGTGTAGCGGTCGAGACGGTAGCCAACGGACACCGAGGTGTACTCGCCAATGGGATGGAAGAGGCGGATGGTATTACCGATGGTCTTCTTCTTGAAGTCATCCCATTCTTCCCAGATGGCGTAGCTGTTGTTGCTGAAACCGAAATCGGTATCGTAGATGCGCGGGTTGACGAAAGACAGGTCCAGATACGAGGACTTGCCGGATACGAAACCCTGCAGGCCGAGCGAGTAGCCGCGGCCGAACAGGTTGCGCTCCTGGATGCTGCCGCTCACGCCGAACTGGTAGAAGGTCGAGTAGCCCACGCCGCCCATGATGGCGCCGGTTGACGCGGAGATCGACCTCATCGTCCTTGTCCGTGGGAACGATGGTGGTGTCGGCCTGGGTAAAGTAGCGGAGGCGGTTCAGGCGCTCGTTGGAGCGGCGCAGCTTGGAGCCGTCGAACTGGTCCCCGTCGGCAAGGCGCAATTCACGGAAGATGACGTTGTCGCGGGTACGGGTGTTGCCCTGCGTGACCACGCGGCGGATATGCACCTTCTGCTTCTTGTGCGGCACATAGAAGACGTTGATGATGCCTTCCTCATCGTTCTTCGGGGTGTCCACATCGACTTCGGCAAAGGCGTAGCCGTAATTGCCGTAGAAGTCGGTGAGGGCCTTGATGTCGTCCTGCAGGACGGTGAGGGAGAAATACCCGTTGGAATCTTTGTAGTCGTCAAGCTTGATCACTTCTTTCAGGCGCTCGTCGCTGTCGATGAGATCGCCTTTGAAGCCGATTTCGCCGAGTTTGTAGCGTTTGCCTTCATTGACGGTGAACGTGACGGTGATTCCGTCTTCGGAGTAGTCCACCTGCGGCGCGGCGACCTGAATGTCCACGTAGCCGTGGTTCATGGCGTAGGCCGTGATTGCCGCGGAGTCGCGCTCAAGGTATTCTTCGCGGAGCACGCCCGTTCCGGTAACCCATGACAGGATGCCGTGCTCTTGGAGCGCGAGTTCCTTCTTGAGATCGCCGGCGTCGATGCCCTGGAGCCCTTCGATCTTGATTTCCTTGATGTAGAGCTTCTTGCCTTCCTTCACGTCGAAGACCAGCACGGCGGAGGCGCTGTTGGCCTTCTGCTCGATGCGGTAGTTCACTTCGGCGAGGTAGAAGCCTTCCTTGCGGTACAGCTCGGTGACCTTCTGGATGTCTTCGGCAAGCAGGCGGTCGTTGAGGACGGAGCCCGTCTTGGAGCTCATGGCCGCCAGAATGTCTTCTTTTTTGACTTCGTCGGAACCGTTGACGATCACGTCGTCGATGCGGGGCTTTTCCTTGACCGTGAACACGAGCACGCGGCCCTGTCCGCCCTGTTCGATGTCGGCGTTCACGTCGCTGAAGTAGCCGAGATCCCAGATTCGCTTGATTTCTTCATTGAGCGTGGAGGGATCAACCACATCACCCTTGCGGGTGGACAGGCGCATCAGCACCACGTCGGGGTCGAGCACCTTGACGCCGCGGATCTGGATGTCTGTGATGGCGTCGCCCTTGACCGCGCCGCCGCCCATCTTGTCGACAAGTTCGTCGACGGCGGGAAGCAGTTCGATCATGTTTTGCTTCTGGGCGAAATAGGGCTGCGCCCCCTGCTGCCCAGCGGCATCCACCATGCGGGCGTCGATGCTGAACGCGTCGCCGGTCTTGCTGAAGCTGCCGTACACGGCGTAGTTCGCCCCGGCCTGCCTGGCGATGGAGCGCGCGGTCGCCAGATTGAGCTGGCTGATCTGCTGGTTCTTGAGCAGGCGCAACGTATCCTTTGCCGGAATGCCCTTGAATCCCTTTTGGGCCAGCCGCTGCTCAAACAGCTTGGGCAGCTCGTCGTTCAGGTAGTTGAGATCCGCCCCTCCATTGATCTGGAAGGGGAGCACAGCCACACGGACAGCATCCGAGGCCGCCTGTTTGGGCGCCGCCTGAGCCGTACCGTGGAACAACAGGTTACACAGCGCCAGCGCCAGCAGCCAGCCGTAGCCATAAGGCCGCTCAAACGACGCGCGGAACGGCGCGGTAAAATAGGCCAGCTCCTTCGCCACGTTCTCTTCGGTCAGGTGCTCGTCAAAAAGCGCGACGATCGCG
>OGIE01000901.1_pt1 | contig 43322 bp, 45 predicted proteins | sample 1571581 | NCBI WGS metagenome assembly OGIE01 (sample SAMEA2582021, study PRJEB24529) | metagenome | biome: Human gut stool | place: China | collected 2011 | reverse complement strand
GTGGAGACTACTGGACTCGAACCAGTGGCCTCATGCGTGTGAAGATTCGATAGGGACGCCTTCTAATGGATTTTGGGAGAATAAAGCAGGTTTGCCGCAGGATCTCCTCACCCGCTGGTACTCTCTGTTCCACTGTTTCCGCCCCGGTTTTTCTGTTCGTGGGTCACGGCGTGGGTCAAAACGCGATCCTCGTTTTCTGTTTGCTGCGGGCAGAATGCCTTCATACAACAAAGCCGCTACAGCATTTTAGAAGCTTCATCTTTTGAGTTATAATACTTGTTTTTGCTCATTGCGAACCATTTTACATCAATGAATTCTGTGCCGCACTTGGTTACAAGGTACAGTTCCTTCCGGATTCCCATGGAACTGATAACCTTTCCTACATAGGATTCTGCCACGCCCCGTTGTAGGCAGGAGCGGTGTCAATGAAGTTGATGCCGCTTTCCACTGCGGAACGGATCGCGTCCAATCGAGTATCCTCTGAATTGTCGTCCCAGCTGGCGCCGCCGATTCCCCATGTGCCCAGAGCGATTTCTGAGACCACCATATCTGTGCTGCCGAATTTTGCGTAACGCATCGTGTCCTCCTCTCCGAATGATCGGTTTCGCCCGGGACAGACTTAGAAGAACACTTCCTTGCTGCCTGTATCATGCTGTGAGAAGGGATGCAATCAGATCCCCAGACAGAAATCACTTCATAATAGCGTTGCGAGGTGCCGATGCTTGTGATAGTATACTCTATGAGGTTTATTCAGCCCCCTAAAAGCTTGACGCCTTATATCGTATGTAATTGAGGCGGGCTTTTCAACGGAAATGAGATGAAAACAACGGCGAAGATCCCATTGGACTTGAAATTTTAAATCAGAAAGGACTCTTTGACAATGAAACCTAAATTTGACGGCTATGCGGCACAGTATGACGCTTGGTTCATGGAGAATGAAAACCTGTTTCAGAGTGAACTCCGCCTGTTCCAGAAGGTGCTCGGTGATATTCAGGGGAAGCGCGTGCTTTCCGTGGGCTGCGGCAGCGGCCTGTTCGAGAGCATGATCGATTGCAGCGGTATCGAAGGCATTGAGCCCTCCCGCGACATGGGCGCTATCGCAGAGAAGCGCGGCGTGAACGTGGTGGCCTTCGGCGCGATCGAGGATGTCGAGCTGGAGGAGAACGCCTATGACATGATCTACCTCAACGGCAGTTCCAGCTATATGGAGGACCTGACCCGGGCGTTTGATGTCTGCAAGAAGGCCCTCAAGCCGAACGGCACTTTTATTTCGCTGGACGTTCCCAAGGAGAGCGCCTTTGGGTTCATGTATCTGCTGGCAAAAGAGGTAGGCACCTTTGACCATCCGTTCCTCAACGGCGTTATGCCCAAGCTGCCGTATCCCCACGAGTTGTGCTGCGCAGGCGTGTGGCATTCCACGGAGGAGAAGATCAACGTGCTCAAGGCGCTGGGCTTCCACGATTTTGACTTCTATCAGACACTGCTGAAGAACCCCATGTACACCAATGAGGACGTGGAGGATGTGGTCCCCGGCTATCAGAGCGGCGGCTATGTGGCGATCATCGCCCATAAATGAAAGAGGAGGACGGCGTGAAGCTCTCACAAACACTCTATGCCCGGGCGGAAAAAATCTGGCCCCGGTATCTTTGCCACCCGTTTGTGACGCAGATGGCAGATGGAACGCTGCCGCCGGAAAAATTCCGGTATTATATGCTTCAGGATTATTTATACCTCAAGGATTATGTGAAGATCTTTGCGGCAATCATCCAGAAGGCTGACGATTTTGAGCAGATCCGCTTTTTGAGCGGAGAGCTGGCGGACACCATCGGAGAGACCTTCCGCACCCACATTCCGTATATGAAGCGCCTTGGCATTACGGAGGAGGAGATCCACAGCGCCCGTCCTCACATGGACAACAACGCTTATACCCATTATATGCTTTGGGAGGCGCAGACCGGGGATGTGCTGACTGGACTGGTGACGCTTCTGAACTGCTCCTGGAGCTATGCGTATGTGGCGGAAAAGATAGTCGAACGCTGCCCGGATGCGCTGCGGGACAAGCGTTACGGCTCGTGGTTCGCGGGCTACGTTTCAGAAAGCTACCGGCGAACCAATCAGATGCTCATTGACCGAATCGATGCACTCAGCGGATTCATCGACGAAAAAACAGCAGAGCACCTCTGCGAGATCTTTGAAAAGTGCTGCCTGTTTGATTTGCGCTTTTGGGACATGGTCTACGCCATGGGGACAAACGAATAGAGAACTGCAATCCCATAGAAAAGCGGATGCGCGCCATAAGGCACGCATCCGCTTTTCTATGGGATGTGGAGGACTGTAGCTGATAGGATTTTTTGATCTGCCTGTGGAGATGGAAGGAATCATGAGCTGCGTGTCAAGTCCGCTCGGCGGATTTTCCGTTGTTTCCGTCCAGCCCTGCCCGCTCCAATCCTATTCTGGGTCAAAAGTGGGTCAGAGGCTGTAATATCCGGAGGGACTGGCGAACTGCAACCTTGCGCCACAGTCCACACTATCTATCCTCATACCACAAATGGCGTAAAGGCCAGCGTTTCGTGGGTGTATTTGTCCATCACGGCAGTTGCTACGGCCTCGGTGACAGAGTGAAAGTCACCACTGTTGACATACTGATCCGTTGTGACGGAGTAGTGCCATGGTGAGCCGCCGGAGCCGTCATCCAGATACAGCAGCGTTTCCAGATGCTGTAACTCTCCGCTGGTATAGCGGTAGTAAGAGTAGCTGCTTTCAAATGCGCTGCTGCTGCCTTCGTTTGCCAGACTGCCATCGGTGCAGAGATACCAGCGGTTACGGTTCCAACCGTTGACCACGCAGACGGCTCTCGTACCGCCAGAGCGGTAGATGTTGAAAATCACGGCGTGTCCTGCATCCCAATTCGCACCGAGCAGCAGTTCAGAGATCCCATCACCGTCAAGATCGCGCAGCAGCCAGCCGGGTGTCTGGTAGTAGTCATTCGCTGTCAAAAGATCAGAACTGAAATCTGTTTCGGTGCCGTGTGTACCGGCGAGGCGGAGATCGCAGATATTGGCCAACACCTCATCGTACTCGGAGTATCCGGTCACGCGGGGCCAGAAAGTAAACACCGCGCCTGCAGCAAGATAGCCTGTGGAAACGGGAGATTCTGTCAATGTAACGATCAGACGCCCGGTCCCGTCTGCGGTTATGTCTGCCGCGAGAGTGCCGCCAATATCCGCAGTGCCGGAGATATGCAGGATATTCATCTGCGGGTCATAGCTTTCTGCTGTATTGTCGACAGAAGTAAACTTATAGATGCCAAGGTATACCTCATAGCTGCCATCGGTGTTTTTTCGGATTGTCAGACTGGAGCCCATGTCATCGGCGTAGCTGCCGATGAGGGCATCTGCCGTACTGCTTTCATTTTCCACACGGAAGCTCTCCGCCATCATGCGAAGCTGCGTTGCCTGCACTTCAACCTCTGACTCGTCCGCATTGTCGTAGCTCCAATGAGTTTCTACCCAGTAGCAGGATTCATTGGATAGCACGGGATAGAGGTAGACGATCGTGTTGCTTAACCCTTCCTGTGTGACGCAGCGGTAGTATCCGTCCAACTCTTCTACGGCGTGACCGGCGTTTTGCAGACCGGCCAGCTCATCTGCAAGGCTGTCCTGCTTCACAACGCTAAGGTAAGCGTCGCTGTTGTCAGCCAACCACACGCGAGTTCCGAGATTACGCAGCCATTGACCAACAATGCAGATGCTCCAATCATCCACATAGAAGCGGTTCGCATCGGCAGCTTGCGTATCACCGACCTGAAAACTGTCAGGCAGAGGGGAATCTCCCTCGGTGTACGGCCAAGTGATATGGGTGCTCCGGTAGGTATCTCCGTCAATTCGGATATAGATATTGCCATTGTTCGTAACTGTGTGCTGCACGCCGTCAGCTGTGGTGATGTAGAGTGTCATCGTACTGCCGTTGAACGACTCTGGTTCACTGATATACCGTCCGCTACTTTTGTTGATGAGTGCAACCGCCTCGGCAATTTCGTCTGCATTGAAGTCTTTATACTGCTTGTTGGTCGCCTGCGGCATAATCGTCAATTCAACACGCACCACATCCTCCACGCGCAGATTCTTCGCCCACTTCATCGTTTCGTGTTCCGGATCGGTCAGAAAGCACACCGCTACAACGATGCACACGGTGACTGATGCCGCGACCACCCAAAACGCGGGCTTTTTGTAGTGAAGCGCATTCCGCACACGCTCCTTGACGCCGACTTCGCCGAACGCCAGAGGACAGGCAACGACTGCTTTACGCGGTACGCTGCACGCAAGCAGTACCGTCGAATAAGTCTTAATAGCAGTCTCATTCATGTCGCGGATCACACGCTCGTCGCAGGCCAGTTCAATGTCGCGGCAGAGCAGCGCATAGGCGAGCCACAGCACGGGGTTGAACCAGTAGACAGCCAGCAGCGCGAAGCCCAGTGGCTTCCACCAGTGGTCACGCCGCGCGAGATGCGCTTGCTCGTGCGCCAGTACATTCTGCCGCTGCACCTCGTCCAGAGTGGACGGCAGATAGATGCGCGGTTTTACGACGCCGAGAATGAACGGCGAGGAGATGGCATCACAAAGGTAGATATTTTCCCGCACACGAAGCGATACGCTTACACGCCGCCGCAGCCGCAGGTAACTCACGAGTGCGTAAGCAAGCATCGCCGCGAGGCCGATGAGCCACGCCCAGCCTGCGATATATGCCCCTGCGTAGAGCGGGTTGACGTTGGCTGTCGGCACGGCGGCAAAATGCTCGCTGAGCGAGGGATTCACTGCGTTGTCGATGATGTTCACGCCGCTCGTGATGGTTGGCGCAGGGTCAAACTGCACGACCGCGGGACTGACCGTTTCGGCACTGGGGATCAGGCTCAAAGCACTTTCGATGGAAAATGGCAGCATAAGCCGCAGCGCGACGATGCCCCAAAGCAGAACATTCATCCACTTGGGCGAACGCTTTGATATCAGGCGCAGTACCAGCACGGCCAGCACCAGCCAGCTTGCGGAAATGCTCAGATTTAAGAGCTTCAAAAAGACGGCGGCCATAGGCTCACTCCTTTCCGCAGTGGTCGATCATGCGCTGAATTTCCGCAATGTCCTTCTCCGAAAGAGATTTCCGTGTGGTAAAGGCGGCAAGAAATGCGGGAAGGGAACCGTCGAAGGTGTCCTCCACAAATTTCTCACTCTGTACGGCGTTATAGCCCTCCTGTGAGAGAAGGGAAGTAACCGTGCCGTTTTCGTTCTGAAAAATACCGTGTTCGCAGAGCTTTTTCAAAACCGTGTAGGTCGTAGATTTTTTCCATTGCAGTTCCTGTTCACACAGCTTTACCAGTTCGCCGGAGGTCAGCGGCTCGTGCTGCCAGATGAGTTCTGCAAAATGCGTCTCAACAACGCCCAGTTTGTAACCGTCCATGTGTGCCACTCCTTTTTTACCAATCTACTTGTGATAGACTCCCGATACTTGAAGTCTATCACAAGTAGACTGCATCTGTCAAGCACATTTTGCACCATTGGAATCAATGATGACCACCCGACCTCAGAAAATGGCAAGTTAGTCGCTTTGACAAGCGGCCGTCCGGCGTTTCGAGAATATGCAAAACGCTCCGAGGGTAGTGATACCACCTCCGCCTCGCACGTTCAGAAAGTACTGCACACAGAGCAAAAACAGCATCACCAAATTGCAAACAGATTTCAAGATCCAAGACGTTTACGAAAGATCACCACTTGCTCATGATCTTGCCGTACATCTGGAGCTTTTCCTGATCGTAGCGCTGCACCATCAGCATGACGTGCTCGCCCACCATGAAGTCCGCATCCTCGTGCTGATAGGAGTAGTTGCACATACAGGTCACGCCATCAGGGAGGTTGCAGAACACGCCGCCGCCATATTTACCGGAGATCATCGCAAAGCGGCGAGAGCCTACAGGGTGACGCTCCTCCGCACCAAAGAAGGGATTGACCTCCGTTTCCTTGGCAGAGACGATCAGTTCGCCGGTACGGGGGTGATACTCCTTTACAATGCAGTCGATCTCCGAGCCCGGGTGGAACTCCGTGCGAAGATCCGGGATGGCCGCATAGCGGATCTCTCTTTGGGTCATATCAAGGTCGTAGCCATAGCAGTCCACAAGGCAGCGGCGGGGGCCGACCGCCAGCATCCTGCAGGTAATACGGGAACCGACAGCATGAAGATCCTCACGGGCAGCAAAAAAGCGGCGCTGGCTGCGACTGGCCTGACGGCGGGACGCCTGTGCACGGTTACCGCGCGCTCCGGATGTTCCCGCAGCGCGTCAAGTATTCTGATAGACTGCTCCAGCGCCTGCATTGTGTCCCTCTTCTGACGCTTCACGAAGCCATGCAAAAGCAGAATATCTCCATTGGGAAGCATGCAGAAAATGATGCGTATGAGCACTTTACTTTTTACTCGCAGCTCCCAAAGATCCCGATAGCGCTCGATTGAAAATCGCTTGAAATGTGGTTCTTTCATTTCCGGCTTTTCAAGCTGGGTCAGGAAATACAGCCGCAGGAGGATCTTCTCCCGCAGCCGCGGGTCAAGCCCATCAATAAAATCGGCGAGCGGAGCGGACTTGCTTGTTGGCTGATAGATCAGGATTCCCTTCATGGCTCTGTCACCTCCATTGCGTCGCTCAGCTTCTTCAGATGGCAGATAAAGCGCTCTGCAAAGTCCCCGGCAAGCTCCGAATCACCGCTGATCCACCAAATCGGATTGGGAAGCGGCTGAGAGAGCGCGTCGTATTGCAGACAGATCAGCAGAAACTTTTGCCGTGGTTCGGCCTGCTCCGCAGCTTCATATAGTCTCCGAAGGATATCTGTGATCTCACAAGAATTCTGGCAAGTGTCGCACAAGTCATCAAACAATAAGCCGGAATAGGCGCGGCTCAAGGCGTTCAATGTGGCTTCGTCCACACTTCCATCTATCCTCAGAAGGCCCATACGGTGCAAACGGGCCTTCGCCCCATCGTCAAACGGATTTTGCGGTCGTGTTTTGTGGAACTGTATATTCATTTCTTTCATCTTTGTACCTCACAATGGGATAGAAAAAGGCCCGGCACCTTGCGGTGTCGAGCCTTCTGGCATAAGTCTTATTATTCTTTGTCATCTGCTTCGGCTTGCGCCGGCAGCGCGGCGGCTTCTTCGATCATGTCCACAACCAAGGTGTTCATCTGCGCGGCGTTCTGCGCAGTAATAACCGGAGCGCCGGTGCGCTCCTCAAGAGCCTTTCGTGCTACACCGGCAACCTCACCGCCCTGTCGGGCAACCTCCATACTGCCGGAAAATCCTTCCGGCTTGGAGGCTTTGGAAATATCACGGGTGGACGCCTCGGCCAGCATAGTCAAGACCAATTCGGTATCGCTCATGTTGTCCCGCAGGTTTTCCTTTTTCAGCCCCTTGAGATTCTTGTACTGCCGCGTGGTCATGCCGGACCACGTGCGGGTGATCTCATCGGTCAGAATCGCAAATTCACGCCCCTTTTCCACACCGCGTTTCTGCCACTCATCGGTAAGCTCATTTCGAATGCGGATAGAGAGCAGCCTTTGATGTACCCAATCAGGGTCATAGCCCTTTTTCAGATAGGTTTCCAATGCGCGGTCGATGGCCTGCTCCGGATCAATGGTTTCCTCAATGCGTTCCCTGCCGACCTCTGCCAGCCAACGTTTCATCGGTTCCGCACGGGGGGATGGGATAGACTGAATAATGCGGAGAAGCTGCTCGGTTGTGGCAGCGTCGGTCTTATAGTTCTTTCCATCCGACGATTTCATTTTCAGTTGTACGATATTTTCGTACAACTGAGTTGCCCCCTCAGACTTCAACTTGCGCTTTAAGTCACTCCAATATCTGCGAGGGTTCTCGCTTCCAGTCAGTACATGGATTACATCGACAACAGAGAAGTACCACTCCTCTTGTTCTTCATTCCAAGCCGTGCGAATGGGTTGATTTTCAAAAAGCTGAATTTTATTCTGTTCGCTCATAGCGTTGCTATCCTTTCTCTTTCTTTTTTCGATTATACATCAGCCAATTCGCTGCCGCAAGAACTCCAGAAACAGCTCTTCTAAATCTTCATCGCCGTTCAGTTTGTCCAGATAAGGTGCAAATTTCCTACGGTCAAAGGCGATTTTCTTAGGTGGTGCAGCGCGGCGCATTTCCTCGTCTGCCCGTGCCTACCGCCAAGCCGCGTAAATGTCTTGATGCTCAGCAGATGGAGGTGGGCAGGTATGGGCGATCTTCTGTATGGTTGACTTATTGAGTACATATCCCTCAATGGTGCACATTTCTACAAATGCCCTTTGAGCGTCTGCATCATAATCGGCAATGCGTTCCGCACAGGCAATCGGCAGCTTGCGCGGACTGTTCTCCAAAATATCAGCAAGCGGCGGAATCAGTGCTGCCAGCTTGATGGCCTTGCGGATCTCATACTCCGTCACGCCGAAGAAATCCGCGACAATTTCGCGGGTGAGGAACTTCTGGCGATTCTCGCCAGAAGTTCTAATGTCCGTTCGTGTGCCTTGACATTTCTGCGCATCCAACATTGCCTTATACGCTTTGCCCCGTTCAATGATGGTGAGATCCTGCCGCCGCAGGAGATTGGTGGCAACCGCAATGGAAATTGCTCTTGCGTCATCGGCTTCCACAACCTCCGCAGGAATTGTTTGGTGTCCGGTCAGTCGCCACGCTCTGGTACGATTGTGTCCGGCAAGAATCTCATACTGCTCACTATTTGGAACTGGGCGAACGATAATGCGCTCATAGATGCCCTGCTCGGCAAGTTGCTGAGAGAATGCACGGAGCTTTTCGGGCGGGTAGGGATGAAATCCAATGTCTGCCGTGCGAAAAGGGCAAAGGCTGTTGATCGGTAATTCGCAAAAGCGGGGTACTGCCGCATCTGCCTTTGCTTGAAACATGGTTTCATAAGCCTCATTGCCTACTTCCAGCTCTGATGCTTGCTGCGCTGCGCTCATGCGCCGCTTTAACAGGTCATCCATGCTTTTCTTAGCCAAGCCGCAGCACCTCCTGGGCAAGGGAGCGATAGAAGTCAGCAGCAGGATTCTTAGGTGCATAATCCAGAATGCTCATGCCTGCTGCAGGGCACTCCGCAACCTTGATCGTCTGCTCAATGGGGCGGTTGAAAACATGAATGCTGTCACCGTAGATCTCGCCCACGCTGGAGCGAACGCTTTGGCAGAGCTGCGGGCGGGACTGATACATAGTCAGGAGAATGCCCGCAATCTTTAAATCGGGGTTGAATCGATTCTGTACATTGCGCACCATTTCTAAAACATCGGGAATCCCTTCACTTGCAAGGAAGTGCGCCTGCACCGGAATGATGCAGTAATCCGCAGCAGCCAGAGCATTAACGGTCAATAGTTCATGCTTCAGTCCACAGTCGATGATGATGTAATCATACAGTCCACACAGGGATGCCAACAGCTTGTCCAGCACCTTCTCGCAAGGGTCATCCGAGATGCCTGCTGCGTTGTACTGTGAAAGCTGCATGACCTGCAAGCGGGCTGCGGCGTCCGCTAACCTCTTGTTGGCAGGGATCAGGTCAAGGCCACTGCTGGTATGTAGTACCGCACGAGCGAGGTGGAGCTCCAGATCCTCTGGGGAGTCGATTTGGACGAGCAGCAGCTTTGTCAGCGTGTTTTTCTGTTCACCCGGCGTATAGCCGAGGGCTGCGGTAAGATTGCCCTGGGGGTCATTGTCGATCAGCAGGATCTTTTTATCTTCGGCTGCGAGGGCGGATGCGAGATTCAAGGCGGTAGTTGTCTTGCCAACGCCGCCCTTTTGGTTAGTGATTGCGATAGTATGCATACTCATTTTTGAACTCTCCTCAGCAATTCGATGTGTTTTCTTCCTTTACACGGGAAATTGTAGTAATCCTCTGAAGAAACAAAATCCAACAGTGAAATTTTAGGAAAATATGTTTTATTAAAACATTTTAGAGCAATCAATTTCCCAGAATGTTTCCAGTCTAATATCTGCTTTGGGCGATATCCCAAAATCGCGCATACCTGCTTTTCTGTCAATAGATCCGGCAGAGAGGACATTTCCTGCTCCACAGCCAACCGAATAGTGACGCCTAATTCACTTGAATATGGCTGCGGTGGAGTATATGGGATACAGTTGTGGCGCTTGCCCTTGAGATAGTACAATGGATTCTGTTGACGATCAGCCAAATACCTTTCAACTTCTTCCTTTGCAATTTTGTATCCGAATCCTTTTCGTTTCGGTTTCTCTGCAGATACCCGTCCGGTTTCTATCAACCACAATGCAGTTTCCTTGCATATATGTGCAATTTGGTAAAACTCTTCTTTGCTGATATAGTCTTTGTGAATATCCGAAAGACTAAGCTGCCTGTTTTTCATACCCGCACCTTCAGCCTTCTCTCTGCGTAGTCCTCGCTTAATACATAGTCAATAATGGACTCTTTGAAGATCCAGTAGTGCGGTTTAATGAAGATGGCTTTTACAAGTCCTTCGTGAATTAACTTTCGAGCAAAGCTATCGCCTATTCCACCTAACATTTCACGAAATGTTAGTACAGACACTACATCGGGGTATTGCTTGAATTGTTGTATATATCTCTTCCTTGGGTTTTCCATGATCGAACCTCCGTCTGAATTACCATTGACAGATGGGTTCGATACCTATAGTATGATTCAGTTCTCTCCTAAAACTTCAAAATTCGTTTGAGTTCTCTCCTATGTCCAACATTCCTCACGAGAAAATGGGTTGTACCGGAGTTCTCTCCCAGTTCTCTCCAAACCGCTTTTTTGAGCTGTCAGGAGAGAACACCAAGACATTCCGTATTTGCTTAATAAAAACGCGAAAAAATCAAAAAAGCCAGTAACATCAACGCTTCCAGGGAACGGTGGAGTGCAGATTGCTGCGGAAAACAGAATCGATATAACCACTCAAAATCCGCCGCTGGCGACAGCGTACCGGTTCGAGTCCGGTCACCGGCACCAAGAGCAGAGGACCTGCGGCGCAGGTCCTCTGCTCTTTTCTTTGAACGGGCAAAAGAAAATCCGGATATTAAAATTGTGGTCGTTTGGCCGGGGCAGTACCGGAGTGAGGCTTTCCTCTGCGATCCCACTGTTGCACTTGAGAAGATCCGATAAGCAGCATTGTATTCCTCGGAAAATCTACAATGCTGTGCGAGCCTGTCTGTCATCGCCTTTCAGGCCGCAATCAAAGTAAGAAAAAGCACGCCTGCCAAGCAGACGTGCTTTTCGTTTTGTGTCAGGGGTTTTGGCTTTTCAGCGTCTTCCGCCGAAGCCGCCTCCGCGGCCACCGCCAAATCCGCCGCTGCGACCTCCACCGAAGCCACCGCCGCGGCTGCCGCCACCGCCGAATCCGCCGCCACGGCTGCTGCCGCCAAATCCGCCGAAGTTTCCGCTGCCAAAGCTGCCGCCGCGGCCGCTGCTGCCAAATCCGCCAAAGCTGCTACCCGAGGAACCGGAAGGCCGTCTCGGCTGCTGGGGCGGGCGGCGATTACCGCCGGAGGAGCCGCCGCTGCGCGGCGGTCTGGGGCCGCCCTGTGGAGGACGGGGGCCGCCCGAACGGGGCGGACGCGGGCCGCGCGGAGGACGGCGTCCCCAGAAGATGGGGTGATACATCACCGTCGGCACGCCCATGCCGGGCATCATGTAGCGGCGGCGATAGCGGCGATAACGCATGCCGTCAAGCATGATCCAGAGGACAAAGAATATGATGAGGATCATGATGAACATCACACCGTTGGCTGCCTCGTCCAGCGCCGCCTCGCTCTGCTGATACTGCTGGCTCAGCTCCACATGGAGCGCGGCGCAAAGCGAGCACACCGCCGCGTCATAATCGTCCTTCTGCACGTTATCCTCCATGCAGGAGGCAACAAAGCTCTGCGAAAGGCCGCTGAGCAGATCGTAAAAATCGCCGCTGGCAAGCAGGTAGTAGTCCTGCTGCTGTTTTGCGATGAGCAAAACGGCGTCATTCTCGCCAAGCTCCATCTCCATGGCGCAGTCGTACGCCGCGTTCTCCATGTCGCTTTCCGAATCCGTCGTGACGACAGCCATGATGCTGCCGAACATCTTGTCCCAGTTGGCGTTGTAGAGGCCGATAGCCTCCTCAGTCTTGTCGGAAAGAACACCGGCATCATCGCGCACATACTGCGTAAAGGCCGCCGCAGAAAGTGAGGGATCGAGTTTTTCCCCGCCCTCCGGCGTAGAGACAACGGGCGCTTTGTGCAGCCCCCACGCACTGGATGCGACGATCGCCAGAATCAGCACGGCGATGGCGACGCCGCGCTTTTGAAAGAATTTCATATGCTTCTCCTATCCGGAGTGTCTCAGCTTCTCAGCTCCATGAGCTTCTGCTTCAGCTCACCTTCGATACGGCCGAGCTCGACCTCCGCTTCCTTGCGCTTCTGCGCGCCCTCGCGCTGGATGTTCACGACCTCGTCGAGCGTGGAGACGAGCTGCTCGTTCGTGTGCTGCAGCGTCTCGATATCGACGATGCTGCGCTCGGCCTCCTTGGCCGTGGCGATGGTGCCCATCTTGAGCATGTCGGCGTTCTTCTTGAGAAGCTCGTTCGTCGTCTGCGCCACCGCGCTCTGTGCGGCCGTGGCCTGACGGCTGTGCTCCATGCCGAGCGCGAGCACCATCTGGCTCTTCCAGAGGGGGATGGTATTGACGAGCGAGGACTGGATCTTTTCGACCATCAGCGTGTCGTTGTTCTGGAGAAGTCTCGTCTGCGGGCCCATCTGGAGCGACACCATGCGCGTGAGCTCCAGGTCATGCAGCTTCTTTTCAAAGCGCTCGCACTTCTGCGCGTAGTCGTTGTAGGCCTGCGCATCCTCGGCAAGGCCGCTCGCCTCCGCCTTTTTGCGCAGCTCCTCGAGCTCGCCGGAGCGGACCTCGGCCAGACGCTTTTTGCCCGCGATGATATACATGGTCAGTTCTTTGTAGTACTTGAGGTTCAGCTCATACATCTGGTCGAGCATCGCGATGTCCTTCATCAGCGTGACCTGATGCTTTTCAAGCTCAGAAACAATGCGGTTCACGCTCGTCTCGGCCTTGCCGTACTGCGCGCGCATCAGCTCGAGCTTATCCTTCTGCTTGCGGAACAGGCCTGCGAAGCCCTTCTTCTCCTCCTGACCGAAGCCCTTGACCTCGACGACGAGGTTCGAGAGCGTCTCGCCCACCTCGCCAAGATCCTTGTTGCGCACGGAGGACAGTGCATTTTCCGAGAACGTCGCAACGCTCTTCTGCGCGGCCACGCCGTAGTTGAGCACGACATTCGTGTCCTTGATGTCGATCTTTTTCGCAAAATCGTCGACGGCTTTCTTCTCCTGCTCGGTGAGCATGCTCTCATCGACCTTGACAGGCTCGACTTCCTTTTTCTCCGCCTCGGGCGCCGTGGGCGCTTCGGGCGTGAGCGTCAGCTCAGGGACGGCCTCCTGCGCCGCTTCGGTGGGGTTCAGGGTCAGCTCGGGCATCATGTTGTCGCTCATATCATTTCTCCTCCGTATTTTGGCTTTGAGTTTGTTCTTTTTCGTACTTTTTGATGCGCTGGATGCGGCGCAGGCACAGCAGCGTGGCCAACGCCCAGATCAGCGCGGAATAGTAAAGCGTATCCCTGTGCAGATGCCGCGCGCCGATGATGCTTGCCACACACATGATGGCAAAGATTGCACAGAAGATCGGGTCGAGCCACACGCCTTTCAGTCGTTTCAAGATCCACGCATTGACTTTGGCGTTGAACGCCATCACTTTCTTTCGCATCGCTTACTCCTTTATAGTTCGAGCTTGATGTCGTCCTGCGAGGCGGTCGCCGTGCCGGACTCGGCATGCAGCTCGCCAGTATCCTCGCTCAGGCCCTCGCGCTTCATCATGTTCTCAAGCACCGTGATATCGGCGGAAATATCCATCGCCTCGCTGCCGAAGAGCATGTCGAGCTGCTTTTCAAAAGCCGTAACGATCGTGCCCATCATACTCTCCACGCGCTGCATGGTCGCGTCGATGTTCTCGCCGCTCACGCCCTGCGCGCCCATACGGTCATAGGCGTTCAAGAGCTTAAGGGTCGTGGGCAGGTAGTAGTCCATGAACTTGCGGATCTGCGGCAGCTTCGACGGGTCGGATTTGACCTGCGCGAAAATTTTCGCGCTCAGGTCCTCGAGCCGGTCGATGTCGGCGGAGATCTTCTCATCCTTGATGGACGTGTTGAGCCGCTTCATCTCGGAGATGGCAAGATTGCCGTCCCGGATCATCTTGTCAAGCTCGGGGTTGCCGGTGCTCTCTTCCTTTTTCGGCGGGTCGGGCACCGTGACTTCGACCGTGCCGCACACGGCGTTCATAATGAAGAACACCACCCCCGACACGACCGCCACAAAGAGGAAATGCGGTACGCGGTAGAGCGGGAACAGCAGCGCATAAATGACCCATGTTCCCGCCGCGGCATAATAGGGAACGGTGGATCTGCGTTTGACGGTTGCCAAGGCGATCGCCTCCTGTTTTCATAAATATTTTGACTGATATATGATATCACATCGCATCAGCGCGGTCAAGCAAAGCAAGCGCTTGAAACATTGCAATATCGCACTTTTTACAAAAGAAGGCGGCGTCCGGTCCAGGACGCCGCCTTCTTGCAAAATACTGCGTTTTTCTTATTCGTTTCGGATGGCTTCGAGCGCGGAGATCTTGACCGCCTTGTTCGCGGGCTGATAACCGGACACCAATCCGACCATCACTGAGAACACCAGTGCAAAGATGATAAGCTCAGGCTTGATGACGGAAACGCGCGTCACGTTCTCTCCGCCGATGAGCGCCTGCTTGATGAGTTCCCACGTCACTCCCCCGCCGCCGAACGCGCCGAAGGAGAAGAGATTGATGCCGACAGAGATGATATAGCTGAAAAGGAGTCCCAGCACGCCGCCGAGAAGTCCGATGCTGCCCGCCTCCATCAAAAACATCGCGCGGATATCGCGCACATAGCACCCAAGCGCCTTCATGATGCCGATCTCCTTCGTGCGCTCGGAGACGGACATGATCATCGTGTTCGTAATGCCAATGGCCGCGACAAAAAGCGAGATCGCGCCGAGACCGCCGAGCATCAGCTCGATCTGGCGGGTCTGCTTGTTGAGCTCGTCGCGCATGCTTTGCATGGAGTATGTGTCGTAGCCAAGGTCCTTGATGGCCTGCTCCACATCCGCCACGGCGTCAAGGCTCTCGGCCTTGACATTGATGGACGAATACTCGAACTTCGTGTCGGTCTTCCCCGTCAGATCCTGAATGAGCGCTTTGAGCGCATTGATGTCCATCATCACGCCGTCGTTCGTCTCGTAGCCCTTGCCCCGATCTTCCTTCAGAATGCCCACGACCTTGAGATCGACGCTGTAGGGCGTCGTCTCATTGCCGGAGTCGTCCCAGGAGGTCAGGAGCATCTTCACGTCCGTCTTGAGCGGGTCAAAGAACGGGTCGGGGACATTTTCCGTGTCGATATTGCCGTTTTCGTCCCAGTTATATCGGTCGACATAATTTCTGCCATCCGGCATCAGGGTATCCTTAAAGGTGTAGGCAAAGTACTGGCCCACGACCACCTCGTCGCTGCTCTGCGGATAGCGGCCCGCGATCAGCTCAAAGCCCATGTCCTCAAGGGCGCTCACGTCAATGCCGGCAAAGTTGCCCCAGGCGGCGCTGTAGCGATCGTTGATGCCCGCCTTGAACGAAATGTTGTAGTTATCAAGGCCTGCCTTGGGCATGACGGCCTGCACGCCCGCGATCTCGCGGAAGCTCTCCACCGCCTTCTCATCGAGCTTGCTCTCCGTCTGCGTGCCGGTATTCTGGTTGTAGCCGCGGTAGACCTCGATGATGGAGAGGTCACCCATATTTTTGAGCATCTGATCGTAGGACTCCTGCATGCCCGCGCCGATGGAGACCATCACGATGATGGACGTGCAGCCGATGAACACACCCAGCACCGTCAGGATCGTGCGCCCCTTGCGCCGCGACAGGCTGTCGAAGCACATTTTCAGGATGTCTGCGAATCTCATTTGTTCTGCTCCTCAGCACCCGTGGCCGCAGTCTCCTTCGCCGCGGCGTCCGCTGCCTCCTTCTTCTCTTCGGCGATCTCCTCTTCGTCCCACTTGTCCCAGAGGGCCTGCTCGGCCTTCTGCTTGGCCTTTTTCTTGCGGATGCGCAGCACAATGAGAAGGACGATGAGCGCGGCGACTGCCGCGATGATGACGTACTTCCACGGGAAGGTGCTCTGCGGCTCGGGGTCGATCATGCCGGGGTCGTCCATGCCGGGGTCGGCCGGCTCGTAGGCCATGGCCTCGACGCTGGCTTCAAAGACGCGCTCTTTCGTGTTGCCGTTGGAATCTTCGTAGGTAATGACGATCTTGACCTGATTCTCGCCCTCCAGCTGCGGGGTCACGGCAAAGGCGATGGTGCCGTTCTTGCCGCCGTCGATCGTGCCGACGCGCTGATAGGCCGTCGGCGTGTCGATATCGCCGGAGATGGTCGCCTCAACGTTGCTGATGGCGCTCTTGCCCTTGTTGACATAGTCGATCGTCAGGCTCGTCTCCTCGCCGACGTAGCCGGTGTAGGAGGTCTTGGGTTCGCTCAGCTCAAAGCGGTCGGGCTGGTAGAGCGGCACGCTCAGCGACAGCGTCGCGTTGCCGGATTTGCGGGCGTTCTGATCGACATACTCATAGGTGACGGCGATCTGCACCCCCTGCGCGCTGGCGCTGATGAGCTGCGCGGCCTTCATCGGCACGGTGACGGTCTTGCTGCCGCTCGCGGCGACAGATTCAAAGTAGAACGTGTTCGTCGAGCCGTTGAGCATCAGGTCCTGACCGCCGGTGACGGTGACCATGACGTTTTCGATCTTGATGGTCTTGCTGGTGTTCGTGAACGAGAAGCTCAGGTTCGTGCTTGAGCCTGCCGCAACGGACGAACCGCCGTAGTTGTACTTCGAGAGAATGACGATGGGTGTGGGGCTCGCAATGGTCTCCTCGTCCTTCGTATCCTTGGTAACGGTGGAGAGAACGTTCACGCTGCCGCTGGCGCTGCCGCCGGTGAGCTGCGTGCCGTTGTCATAGTAGAACGACAGGCTCGCGTCGATTGTCTGCATCTGGGACTCGATCTTGTCGGGCGCCTTGACCGTCACAGTGACGGCCGTGTCGCGGCCCGCGCGGATATCGTCGAGCATGTAGTCCTGGCTGCCCATGATGAGAAGCGATCCGGAGGATTTGAGCGTCAGGATAGGGTCGCGCATGGCGGTCGTGCCGGCGTTCTGGATGTAGACGGTGATGGTCTTCGTCTCGCCCGCGGCAATAGACGTGCTCGTGCCGTCGGAGTTGAAGACGGCGCGCGGCTCGGGAATCACTTCCGGCGCCGGCTCGGGGGCGGGCGTCGGCTCGGTGTAGGGCACGCACTCGCGCACCGGAACGGTGTTGCCGTCCTGATAGCCGCCGCCGTTGCCTTCATAATAAATGGTAAAGGCAAGCTGCTTGCCGCTGTCGCCGGTGTAGGTCAGGCCGGTGAACGTAACGGTATATTCGCCGTTCTGTCCGCTTGCAACAGCGCTCGCCGTGCCGTCCTGAAAGCTGTCAAGGCCGCGCACGACGCGGATCGAATCGTTGCTGCCGTCCGTGCGGGATAAGTAGACCGTGAGGTCCACCGTATCGCCGGTGTAAATGCTGCTTCTGCTGGCCCGGTAGCCGGTGATCAGAAAGCTGGTTCCCGTCCGTGCCGTCGTGCCTCCGCCCGTCGCTTTGGCGTCATTCACAGGCAGCAGCGCTGCGCACAGCACAAGGGCAAGGCAGAGCGAGAGCAGGGATCTTGAGATGCGTTTCATGTTCGATTTCCTCCGTTATTCGATATAAGGTGCGGCGTCGATCTCCGCCTTGACCTGATTTTCTACGTTGCTGACGATCCTGCCGTCGATGAGCGTGACGATGCGGTCGGCATACTCGGTCATCTCCGGATCGTGGGAGACGAGCACGATCGTCTGGTGAAAGCGCTTGGCAAAGCCGCGGATCATGTGCATGACCTCTTTCGTCGTCTTCGAGTCGAGGTTGCCGGTCGGCTCGTCGGCGAACACGACCTCGGGATGCGTGACGAACGCGCGCGCGATGCCCACGCGCTGCTGCTGTCCGCCGGACATCTGGTTTGGAAAGTGGTCCATGCGGTCCTTCAGTCCCACGCGGCAGAGCATTTTCTTCGCCTCCAGCAGCCGCACATCCGGGTCGATGCCCTTGAACATCAGCGGCATGGCCACGTTTTCCGCCGCCGTCAGCTCCGGCAGCAGGTTGTAGGACTGGAAGACGAAGCCGATATGCTTCTGCCGAAAGGCCGCGAGCTGATTTTCGTTCAGCCGCGAGATCGGCACGCCGCCGATGCGCACCACGCCGCGCGTGGGCTTTTCGAGTCCCGCCAGCTGGTTGAGCAGCGTCGATTTGCCGCTGCCGGACGTGCCGAAGATGCAGCACACCTCGCCCCGCGGGATGTCGAGGTCAATATTGTGCAGTGCGACCACGTGCTCCTGCCCCATCATGTACACCTTTCGGAGCTTTCGCACCGAAATGACGGGCTTCTGGTCATTTGCCATCGCAGTTTCTCCTCAATTTTAATCTTGGGTTCATTATAATCTCATCTTATGAGGAAGTCGTTACAATCAGGCGCGATTTGGTTACAAATTATTTAAGAGTTCCTTAATTCTCGCACCGAGCCTTTTCCTGTATTATTTAGACGAAATTTATCGAAAAATGTTTCATCCTTTTTGAAAAAAAGCGGCGGATTTTTTGATCCGCCGCTTTTCGCGCGCTTACTCTCAGTTCATCGGCGCATCGGGCACAACGTAGACCGTCATCTCTTCGCCATTTGTGTCGATGGACACGGTGTCGTCGATGGGCTGCGTCAGCGCCGCATCCGCATAGAGCGTGCAACCGCTGCGGCAACAGATGTTGACATACGTCCCCCTCGCCACATGGTATTCATTCACCCACCAGTCTTCGCCCCCTTCTTCCGCAGGGAGGCAGACCGTCAGCAGGCAGGCGGGTCTCGTGTCGTCCGTCGCGTACACGACATCGTTCAGAAGGTAGCGGCCTGACTTGTAGGGTTCTGTTTTGTAGGGTTCATCGTAGCTCCAGTTGTAGAGTGTCGTGCCCATCTCCGTCGCGCCGCCCTCGCCGTCCTCGATGTAGTCGGTCACGGACATGGCAAGCAGCTCGCCCGTCTCGGGATCGGCGTAGTAGAGGGTGGTATAGTAGTAGCCGCCGGCGTCTTTAAAGCGCGTGGTGGTCGAGAGCAGCACCGCGCCGTCCTGCTCGCTGCGCTCGTCAAGCGTTTCCTCGGCATTCTTGGCGGCGGGGTCAGTGCACTGCGGCAGCATTTCACGGAGATACTCCGTCCCCTCGCCCGGAATGGGATAGATGTTCAGGCTTGCGTTATCGTCGCTCGTCATGCGCGTGGCATACAGGCCGCCACGCCCCTGGCTCCACAGCTCATCCTCGCCCGGGCCGCTGTTGGCGGTATAGCTGTAGTGCGAGGACATGAGGATCGTGCTGTCGCCCCCGTCCGTGTACTGCAATCTTGCGGTGTAGGCCACCTCGCCGTCCCGGTCGGTGCCCTGAATGTTCACGGTCACGGCGTCGTACTTTGCAAGCAGCACACGCGGAGCGTTGACCTCGCGCAGCGTTTCGAGCGTCACGTCCATCGGCGTGTCAGCGCCGATGGTATCGTCCTCTTTGTCGTCCTTGCCGCCCTGCGTGCCGCAGCCGGCAAGAAGTGCCGCGACGCAAAGCGCGGCAATGCCTGCTTTCTTCCAGTTTTTCACCTTGGTTTCCTCCTTATTTGGGTGCGGACTCACGCCCGCATTCTAAAGCTTTTTAATGGTTCTCTTCCAGCGGCACGATGTAGACCGTTGCACTCTCGCCGCTCGTGTCGACGCCCCGTGTGTCGTCGATGGGTTCGGTCAGCTCCCTGTCCGCATAAAGCGCGAGATCCGCACTGTCGAGGAAGAGGATGCGCGTGCCATGCGCCACGCGCATCTCGCTGACGCTCCAGCCGTTCTCCCCGACGTCCCAGCCCTTCTCCGAGCCCGGCGCGGGATAGAAGTACGTCAGATTGCAGACGTCCTCCGTGCTGTCCGTAGAAAACAGGACCTCGTTCAGCAGGTTGCGCCCTGCTTTATAAGGCTCGTCGTAGCTCCAGCGGTAAAGCGTTGTATGTAGTTTGGATACCTCGCCGCTTTCCTTTTTGATGTAGTCGGTCACCGACGCTTCCAACACCTCATTCGTCGCGGGGTCAACGCGGTAGCACGTGGTGTAATAATAGCCGCTGGAATCCAGATAGCGCGTGGTGACGGAAAGCAGGATCGCGCCGTCCTCTTCACTGCATCCGTCAATCGTCTGCTCTGCATTTTCTCCGGATGTGGGGCATTGGGGCATCATGTCAAGAATATATTGCTTGTCATCGTGTCTAAAGTGAATACTCAGGCTTGCAGCATCGTCGCTCGCCCTGCGCTCGGCATACATTTTTTCGTTTGCTTCGCCCCACACTTCATCCTCGCCTGCGTCGCTGTTCTCGGTATACTGATAGTGATACCAGGCCAGTACCTCATCCACAACGTAGGTGTACTGGAACTTCGCCGTATCGGTCACGGCGTCATTCTGATCGCTCTCCTGCACAGTCACGGTCACAGCGTCGTGCTTTTCGAGCAGGGATCGCGGATCATTCGCGGCACGGATCTGCTCGAGCGTGATCTGCGGCTCATCGGCGCTGTCGTCCTTGCCGCCGTTCCCATCGTCCTTGCCGTCCTGCATGCCGCAGCCCGCGAGCAGACTCATCACGCAAAGCGCGCCAATGCCTGCTTTCTTCCAGTTTTTCACCTTGGTTTCCTCCTTATTTTGGTGCGGGTTCACGCCCGCGTTTCAAATTCTTTTAACGGTTTTCTTCCAGCGGTACGATGTAGACCGTCGCGCTGCCGCCGCTCGTGTCGATGCCCGCCTGATAGTCGATCTCCTGACTCAACGCTGCATCATAATAGATATTGCTGCCGGTACGGCAGGCAAACATGGCATAGCTGCCGCGCGTCACGCGGTACTGCTGTGTTTCCTCGTCCGCTGTGCCGGGGTCGTAGATGAGCGTCAGCAGGCAGGTGTCAGCACTGTCGGTCTCGTGCAGTGCTTCGCCCGCAAGGTCACGCTCAGGCGCGTAGGGCTCATCGTAGCTCCAAGTGTAGCGCATCTTGCCGTCAAAGGCCTCATCATCCGCAGCATGATCAGTCACTGTCATGGCGTGAAGCTCGCCGGATCCAGGTTCAACTTCGTAGAGCGTCTTGCTGTGATAACCGCCAAGGTTCGGATATGTCACACTCCCGGAGAGCAGGTACACACCATTCTGTAATCCGATCGTTTCCTCGCTCTCCTCGGTGCCCATCTCAAATTCCGCAATTGCGGGCAGATCAGCAAGAACATACATCTCGTAATCTATTTTGGTGAAGCAGGTCATCATCGTTCTCTCTTCGTTCGATGATCGATCCAGATACACTTTTCCGTTTGCCTGCGTCCAGCGCTCTTTTGCACTGACCGGATAATTCTCGCTCGGATCATACCCATAATGCCCCCAGGACACGACATTTCCATCCGCATTACGGGTGTACTGCACTCTGGCGGTATAAGTCACATCGCCATTTTTATCGGTGTACTGTACATTCACCGTCACGACCTCATGTCTTTCGAGCAGTGCAAGGGGTATATTGATCCCTCGAAGATCCTCGACGGTATAATCCTCGCCATCTTTCAGCCCACAGTCGCCTCCACAGCCTGCAAGTAAGCTCGCAGCGCATAAAGCAACGGTGACGGCTCTCTTCCAGCTTTTCATGGTGTGCTCTCCTCTCTCATCTCCCGTCAGTCTTGATCGCCGCTTTTCACATAGACGGTCGTGCTTTCGCCGTCCGGCCACTCGATCTCAGGGGTTTGATACTCCTGCGTCATGGCGGCGTCGTAGTAAAGCATGACGCCCTTACCACTCTCTGGGGAAAAGTACGCTGCGCTCGGCACGGTAAAGTGCTGCTCGTGCTCCTGCGCGGTGCCCGGGTCCCACACGAGCGTGATTTCATGCTTGGGAACATCGTCCGACAGCATCAGCGCGTAGAGGTCTTCCTCCGGTTCATAAGGGCGATCATAGCTGAACGTATAGCTTCCCGTGGCAAAGCAGGTGTCTTTTCCCTGCAAGTCTTTTCTGTGCCGCTCCGACTTGATCGATATCAGGTCATCGGAGGTTGGATCGACATAGAGCCATCGCAGCGAGTAGTCAGTGTCATCGTCGGTGATATAATGTTTGATTGGAAACACGAGCTGGCCGTCCTGCTCATACGGCTCTTTGACCTTCACCGTGATACCGTCACCGGCCACGGGCAAAAACGGTTCCCGCGCGGTACTTTCTTCGTACCACTCATCCGTTCCGCAGGCGATCACACTGGCAATTCGAGCGCTGCCGTCATCATTTGTTCCAGCGATAATGCACATACCGCCCGGCACTTCATCCAGGCAGACATTCAGGCTATAAATATCGTCTGCGCCGTACTCATCATAATACCAGCCGTGGCTCCAGCTTTGCAGCCGGCCTTCTTCGTCGCGCGTGTACTGGTCAGTGCTCTTGACGTCCTGACCGCCGTTGCTGCTGTCTGTGCTCTCCCGTACAATAGTCACCACCTTGTGCCGTTCAAGCAGCGCAGAGATCTTATTCCTCTCACAGATGTCTTCGTAGGTGATCTGCAGCTCGTCGGCGCTGTCGTCATCGTCAAGCCCGCAGTCGCCTCCGCAGCCCGCGAGCAGCAGCGCGGCGGCAAGTGCGAGGGCACTCATTAGTCCCCAGCGGTTCATTTTGTTTCTCCTCTCATCGTCTTCTTTCCATCTTGATTATGCGGAGCTTTTTTCGTTCCGTACACTCTCTTAGACGAGAAATTTCTCAAAAAGTTTCCCCCTTATGATTTTTTTAAGAAACTTTTTTCTTTCCTGTGCGAGCTCTTGCATTTTCCGCCGATGCGGCATACAATGAGGACACATTTCACCCGGGAGGGGCGTTTTTATGAACTATATCGGCATCGACCTCGGCGGCACGAACATCAAGGGTGCACTCGTGAGCGCGAAGGGCGAGATCTTAAAGGAGCATTCTATCCCGACGCGCGTCGATCTCGGCCCCGAGGCCGTCGCGGGGCGCATCGGTCAGGTCATCGCGCAGCTCTCTGACGGCGAGGACACCGTCGGCGGCGTGGGCGTCGGCTGCCCCGGCACGGTGGACGACGCAAGCGGCATCGTGCGCTTTGCGGCGAACCTGAATTTTGTGAACTTCGACCTGCGAAGCGCGCTGCGCGCGCACACTGCGCTTCCCATCCACCTCGGCAACGACGCAAACGCCGCGGCGCTGGGCGAGGCGCTGTTCGGCTGCGGCCGCGGCGCGGAGAGCACCATCGTCGTCACGCTCGGCACGGGCGTCGGCGGCGGCGTGGTGCTCGGCGGCAAGCTCCTGACAGGCTACACGGGCGCGGCGAGCGAGATCGGCCACATGGTCATCGCGGAAAGCGGCGAAGAGTGCACCTGCGGCAGCCGCGGATGCTTCGAGGCCTACTCCTCCGCCACGGCGCTGATCCGCGACACGAAGCGCACCATGGCCGCGCACCCCGAGAGCCTGCTGCACGCGATTGCCGCGGAGCAGGGCGGTGTCGACGGCCGCACAGCGTTTCTCGCCAAGGAGCGCGGCGACGAGGCGGGCGCGCAGGTCGTGGAGGACTACATCGAGCATCTGGCCTGCGGGCTCACAAATCTTGTCAACATTTTCTTTCCCGAAGTGCTGGCCCTCTCGGGCGGCGTAGCAAATCAGGGCGACGCGCTGCTCCTGCCGCTGCGCGAAAGGGTGCGCGAGCGTTCGTTCGGCTCGCGCTATGCCGTCTCGCACACGCGCATCGAGCTCTGCACGCTCGGCTACCGCGCGGGCGTGATCGGCGCGGCGATGCTCGCGCGCGAGTGAGCGTAAAATAGCGCAAGATATGATAAGGCCCTCCGCATTTCTGCGGAGGGCCTTTTTTACCGGTAGCCGTCGGGCTCGGCCGAGCCTTCGATCAAAAACTGCACCTCGTCCACGCCGCCGAGCGACAAAATGGACTGCTCGAGCGCGCTCAGCATCAAATCGCGCTCCGCCTCGTTCTCCGGCAGTGAGCCGCTCACAGGGAGATTCAGATAGCACACGCCGTTTTCGATGCGAGAGGAGATGACCGCAAAGTCCTCCGGCAGGAGCGAGACGAGCGAATCGTCCTCCGGCCCCTGCGCGAGCGCTTCGAGCAGCGCGTTCACGCGCGTCTGGCCCTCGTAGAGCGCGAGCGTCTGCTGCTCGGCGCGCAGCTCGCCTGTCTTGCTGTCGAGGAAATAAAGCGACACGGTGATCGGCCGCAGGCCACTCTCACGCGAGGAAAGCAGCGTATCCGCCGAGAGCAGCACTTGCGTCTCGCGGTACGGCAGCTCGCGCCCGTCCGCCGTGATGCTCACAGCGTTCACATTCGGCAGCTGCGTCAGCGTCAGCGTGATGCAGTAGTCAGCGAGCGACAGGTCGATGCCCGTCAGGCGCGCATACTGTGCGCTCAAGTCGATCTGCGCGCGGCGGCCCGACACCTTGAGCGACTTGAGCGCCGTTCCCTCCGGGACGGGCGACGAGAGCGACGGCTCGTCGGGCCCTGCGAGCAGCGCCTCCATCAGCGCGCGGACACAGTCTTCGGTCTCCATCGCGCCGTCGAGCGTCAGACGCTTTTCCTGCGTGCGGATGGCGTCGCCGCCGCCCGCGGAGTTGGGATCGCTGAGAAAATAGAGCTCGTAGCCGTTCTCGTCCATCTCCTGCGCGTGCTGGGCCGCGCAGGCGCAGAGAAGCGAAAGCAGGAGGACTAATGCCGCAGTCAGGGAAAGACGTCTTCTCATGTCTCATCCCCTCCCTCTTCGCAGCGCGGCAGGCGCACGGTAAACACCGTGCCGCCGCCCTCACGGGCGCGGACCTCGATGCTGCCGCCGCGGCGGCGCGCCGTGTCGGCGGCGATGGAAAGGCCAAGGCCTGTACCGCCCGCGGCGCGCGAGCGCATCTTGTCCACGCGGTAGAAGCGGTCGAAAATGCGGGGCATGTCCCCCTCCGGAATGCCGATGCCATTGTCGCTGACAGTGAGAAGGCAGTCCTTTTCATCCCCCGCGAGCAGCAGCTTCACAAAGCCGCCGGGGCGGTTATACTTGATGGCGTTTTCCGTCAGGTTGTAGATGATTTCGTGAATTTCATCCTCGCTCGCAAGGGTCTGTCCCTCGCGGCGAATTTCATAGGAGAGGTCGACCTGCTTTTCCTCGGCCACAAGGCGCAGCATGCGCACCACGCGCGCCATCACGGACGAGAGGTCGACGCGCTGCGCCTCGGGCAGCATGCCGCTGTCCAGGCGCGTCAGGCGCAGCAGATTTTCCGTGATGCGCGCCAGGCGCTCGGACTCCTGCTCGATATCACCGACAAATTCGCGCACGGTCTGCGCGTCCATGTTCTCCGTCTGCAAAATGGAGTCGGACAGAAGCCTGATGCCCGCCAGCGGCGTTTTGAGCTCGTGGCTCGCGTCCGACACGAAGCGGCGGCGAGCGTCCTCCGTCGTTTGCAACCGGTCAGCCATGTCGTTGAACTCGGCGGCGAGCTCGCTGATCTCGTCGTGCCCGCCGACCTCGGCGCGGTGGCTGTACGAGCCCTCGCGCATCTTGCGGATGGCGTCGGTCAGTACGCCGAAGCGCCGCGTCAGCACACGGGATAAGAGTACGCTGATCCCGCCGGCGAACACCAGCACGACCGCCGAAATCGTCAGGAGATTGCGCTGCAGGGACAGCAGCAGCTCCGCTTGCTCGGTGTCGTATTCGTAGGCATACACCGCGCCGATGGTCTGGCTGTGGTAGATGACCGGCGAGGCCGCGCGGCTTTTGAACGCCTTGTCCGAAAATTCGGTGTAAAAGACGTCTTCTCCGCGAAGCGCCTGCACAAGCTCTGTATAAAAGGCGTAGCGGCCGATCGCTCCGTCGGTTTCGCGCGTGTCGTACAGCACGCGGCCCGAGGCGTCCGTCACAAGCACGCGGGAGATGCCCGTCTCCTCCACGAGCGTCATCGCACCCGCGACGTTTTCCTCGCTCAGCTCCTCAAGGCCGGAGAGCGCCGTCACCATCACCGAGATGCTGCCCTGCAGCGAGCTCTGCTTAGAGCGGAACGTCAGGTTTTCCGACGTGATGAGCGGATACGTGTTCAGCAGGATCAGCACCGCCAGAATGATGGCGATATAGCTGAAGCTGAATTTTCGCTGCAGGCTCGCATGCATCTGCACGGCACTGCCCCCCTTCTCTTTCTTTTAGTGGGAAATCAGTCCTTCAAGTAGTACCCCACGCCCCATTTGGTCAGGATGTGCTGCGGCGCGGCGGGGTTTTCCTCGAGCTTTTCGCGAAGCCGCCGGATGTGCACATCCACTGTGCGGTAGTCGCCTGCGTAGGTGTAGCCCCAGACGAGGTCCATCAGATTTTCGCGCGAGTAAACGCGGCGCGGATTCTTGACAAGAAGCTCGATGAGGTCGTATTCCTTGGCCGTGAGCTCGACGATCTCGCCGTTTTTGACGGCGACGCGCTGCTCGGGGTCGAGCGTAATGCCGCCCGCGGTCAACAGGAGCGTTTCAGGCTGCTTTTGCTGCGGTGCGGCGTTCGCGCGGCGCAGCAGCGCGCGGATGCGCGCTTTGAGCTCTAAGATGTTGAACGGCTTTGTGATATAGTCGTCCGCGCCGGACTCAAGGCCGATGATCTTGTCGGCGTCCTCGCTGCGGGCAGTCAGCATGATGATGGGCACATTGGAAAATTCGCGGATGCGCATGCAGGCCGTCAGCCCGTCCACCTGCGGCATCATCAGATCGAGGATGATGAGGTCAAACCCGCCGCTTTTCGCCATGTCGATGGCGGTCGCGCCGTCGTAGGCGGTCTCGACCGTGTAGCCCTCGTTTTCCAGATTGAATTTCATGCCCTTGACGAGAAGCTGCTCGTCGTCAACCACCAGAATTTTCATTGCCATCCTCCTCCGTGAATGTGATCTCCGCGCGGAATCCCTCGAGCTTCGCCTCTCCGATGCCCTTGACGTTCAAAAGGTCCTCCGCCGCCGTAAAATCGCCGTGCTCTGCGCGGTAGTCGATGATCGCCTGCGCGAGCGACGGGCCGATGCCCGTCAGCGTTTCAAGCTCTTCCGCCGTCGCGGTATTGACGTTCACAAGCGTCACAACGCGCGTGGGCGCGGTGATCTCGTCGGTCTTGTCCTGCGTCGTCACGGTGTAATTCCCGTGCGAGGCACCCTCGTAGGCCGTTTTGTGCAGAAAAACGAGCGAAACGGCGAACAGCACCGTCAGCGCGGCGAGCACAAGGTAGACGCCGCTGACTTTGGTTTTCTTTTCTTGCTTTTCCACGGTTGCGCTCGCCTGCCTTTTTTGCTATACTGATGTCGAAGCGTGCCGAACGGCGCGCTCCTCTTCACTGTATTCTATTTGATTGTATCATACAACGAGGTATATTTCCATGAAAAAACGCCGCTGGTTTTCACTTTTTTTATCTTTTGCGCTCCTGCTCCCGCTCTTTTCGCTCACGAGCGCCGACGCCTATGAGGACTTCACACTCGACGCGAAGGCCGGTCTTCTCATTGAGGCCGACACGGGCGAAATTCTCTACGAGAAAAACGCCCATCAGGAGAACTTCCCCGCGTCGCTCACAAAGGTGATGGTCGCGCTGCTGGTGTTTGAAGCCATCGACGAGGGCAAGATCACGCTGACCGACTCCGTCACTGCGACGGAATCGGCGTTCGAGGGGCTGTCGAGCGACGGCAGCACGGCGAACATCGTCCCCGGCGAAACGATGACGGTCGAGCAGCTGCTCAACTGCATGCTCATCGTCTCGGCGAACGAGGCGTGCAACATTTTGGGCGAAACGCTCTACGGCTCGGTCGACGCCTTTGTCGCGCGCATGAACGAGCGCGCGGCGGAGCTTGGCTGCGAGCACACACACTTCGCCAACGCCACGGGTCTTCACAACTCCCAGCACTACACGACCGCGTGGGACCTCTACCTCATCACGCGCGAGGCGCTGAAGCATGACAAATTCATGGAGATCTGCAACTCCAAGAGCTACACCGTGCCCGCCACGAACATGACCGACAAGCCGCGTGAGCTGCATTCGACGAACTTTCTCATCTCCAACTGGCGCGCCCGCGGTTATGTGTACCGCGACGCGCAGGGCATCAAGACCGGCTCGACACCCGAGGCGGGCTACTGCCTCATTTCGTCCGCCCTGCGCGGCAGCCGCCACATGATCAGCGTGGTGCTGGGCGCAGAGCGCGTGACGCTCGAGGACGGTGTGACCATCCAGACGCGCAGCTTCTCCGAAACGTCGCGCATGTTCGACTGGGGCTTTGACAACTTTGTCCTCCGCGACATTCTCTCCTCCTCCGACCTTGTGCAGGAGGTGCCCGTCGCGCTTTCGAGCGAGGCGAGCTACGTTTCGACCCACGCGGCGGAGGATATCGCCTGCCTGCTGCCCGACAATGTCGAGCCCGACATGCTTGAGCGCACCGTGACGCTCACGAACGACACGGTCGACGCGCCCGTTTCCGCGGGCGACGTGCTCGGCAAGCTGACGCTCTCCTACAATGGTAAGGTCTACGCCGAGACGGACCTCTTAGCGCTGAACGATGTATCGGCCTCGTGGTTCCTGACGGCGCAGCGCAGGGTGTCTGACTTTTTCGCAAAGCCGCTCGTCCGCATTCTGTTGATCGTGGTCGTACTGCTGATCGTCGCGCTCGTCGTCTATGTGACGATGTTCTCCCGCCGCCGTCGCTACGGCCACCGCCGCCGCGGCAGAGCCGGCAGCGGCTACCGCGGCCGGAGAAGAAGATTCTAAGTACTTCAAAAAAGCGGTAAAGCCGCTTTTTTGAGAAAGGCCACACTCCGCTTTGTGCCTTGCCGCCGCTGGCGGCTGCGACACGCGCGGAGCGAGAGGTGTCGATCGCCACGCGCTGGTCGCGGCGATCGACGATCAAAATTCTTTGCGTCTGCGAACGCAAAAGCAAAAATGAAGGGACGCGAAAGCGTCCCTTTTTAGTTGAGTGTGATCACGTTGTTCCCCTGCGGGAACTCCACGAAGCGGATGGAGTAGATGTCGGCGGTGATGTAGGCGCTGCGGCCGGGGTGGAACAGCGTGATATAGTCGTTTCCGACCTCCTGTAGCGTGCCGACCGCCACGACCGTGTTCTGCGAACCGACGAGGAAGCTCACGATGACTGCGCGGCCGATGTTGCGCGCGAGCATCCCCTTCCACGAATTGTAGGCCATCTTGTCGACCGTCCGAGACTCTTCGATCTCGTCGGGCGTGGGCTGGAACTGCCCGCTCGCGCCGCTCTGCGGCACGAGCGACATGCCTCCCGCCCCCGACGATCCTCCAAGCATTTCCTCATAGCTCTGGCTCACGTTGTTGTTACTGTTGTTATTACTGCTATTATTGCTGCTATTATTGCTGTTGCCGCTCTGCTGCGCGCTCGCCATGGCGGGCACGGCAGCCATCTGCTCATAAAGGCACGGCATGCTTTTTCCCATCTGGATCATAAAAACGTCCTCTCCCTTTCCCGTTGCTGCTGATTTGCTTTTCTCAGGTGTCGTAATACGCGGCGGTGGGGTTATAAAAACAGTGGTCGCCGATACGCATGACGAACGTCCCCACATTTGAAGGAAAATTCGCGCGGCAGGACGGCGAAAACGGGTTAAAGAACCACAGCGCCGTTCCAAGGCCGTGCAATCGGTTGCCCGCGATGGCCCAGTCCGCGATCTCGTAATGGATATCGGTCGGGCGCATGTTGTAGATGTTCTGCGGGTTGTAGCTGCCGCGCTCGGTCTCGCTCGCGCAGACGAACTGCCCCGGCTGAAAGATGATTTTGCGGATGCTGCCCTGCCCCACGCGCGCGTATTCGCCGCCCGTCGAGCGCACACGGTTCATCACGACGCTCGCCACGGCTTTCATCCCATTCTCGCCCTCGCCGCCCGCTTCGCACTCGATGAGGCGCGCGAGCAGCTCCCTGTCGGAATAGGCCATGTCGATCTCCTCCCCCATTTCTTCTTCCCCGACAGTCTATGCGACTCCTGTGCGCGGGGAACCAAACACGCGCAAAAAAGCACCGCAGATGAAATTCATCTGCGGTGCTTTCGCTTTGTTCAGTTTTCCTCGTCCGGCGGCGGAAGCTCTTCCGCTTCCGGTGGCGCTGCTCCGTAGGCGCCCTTCATCTTGAGCTCCTGCCACTGCTCTTTCGTGATAAGCAGCTGGCGGGGCTTCGAGCCCTCGAACGGGCCCACGATGCCGCGCGTCTCCATCTCGTCGACGATGCGCGCCGCGCGCGAATAGCCGAGCTTCAAGCGGCGCTGGAGCATCGAGACGGACGCCTGCCCCGTCTCCATGACCACGTCGATCGCGGCGGGGAGCAGCTCATCCACATCGTCGGCGGCGTTCTGATCCGGCGCGGCATTGCCGCCTCCCTTGGCGTTGCCCTTCTCCTTTTCGGCGACAGCGGCGTTGATCTTGTCGATGACGGATTCGTCGTAGTCCGTCTCGCCGTTTTCCTTGACGAAGTTGACCACGCGCTCGATCTCCTCGCTCGAGATGAAGCAGCCCTGCACGCGCTTGGGCTTGCCTTCGCCCAGCGGGGCATAGAGCATATCGCCGCGGCCCACGAGCTTTTCCGCGCCCGCGGTGTCGAGGATGATGCGCGATTCCATCGCGGAAGCGACCGCGAACGCGATGCGGCTCGGGATGTTGGCCTTCATCAGGCCCGTGATGACGTCCGCGGACGGACGCTGCGTCGCGATAACCAGGTGCATGCCCGCGGCGCGGCCCATCTGCGCTACGCGGCAGATCGACTCTTCGACCTCCTTCGCCGCGACGAGCATCAAGTCGGCCAGCTCGTCGATGACAACAACGACGCTCGGCAGCTTTTTGAGCGTTTCGTCCGTCTCTGCCACCTTATTGTAGGAGGCAAGGTCCTTGACGTTGTGCTCGGAGAACATCTTGTAGCGCTTCATCATCTCGTACACGGCCCATTGCAGCGCGCCCGCAGCCTTTTTCGGGTCGGTGACGACGGGGATGAGCAGGTGCGGGATGCCGTTGTAGGGCGCAAGCTCGACCATCTTCGGGTCGACCATGATGAAGCGCACCTCTTCGGGCGTCGACTTATAGAGCATCGAGACGATCAGCGAGTTCGTGCACACGGACTTACCGGAGCCCGTCGTACCGGCGATGAGCACGTGCGGAAGCTTCGAGATATTCCCGACGATGTTCTTGCCGCTGATGTCCTTGCCGACGGCGAAGGCCGTGGTGGAAGGATGGGTGGTGAACTCCGTGGATTCGAGCACCGTGCGGATGCTGACGGGCGAAACGAGCTTGTTCGGCACCTCGACACCCACGACGGAGATCTTGTCGGGGATGGGCGCGATGCGCACGCCGCTCGCGCCCAGCGCAAGGGCGATATCGTCCTGCAAATTTGTGATCTTCGAGAGCTTCACGCCCTGACTGAGCGTGAACTCATAGCGCGTGACCGACGGGCCGCGCACCACATCGCCCGGCTGGGCGTCCACGCCGAAGCTCGTGAGCGTCTGCGCCAAGCGGCGGGAGTTGTTGCGCAGCTCCGCGCCCGCCTCAGCGGCGTTCGTCACGCTGCCCTCTTTTAAGAGCGTGATGGGCGGATACTGATATGCAGGCGGCTGGGGCTGCGCGTCGCTGCCCTCGATCTCGCGCGTGACCTCCTCGCGCGCGGCATCGACCTCGGCGCGGCGGAGCTTGTCCTCCTGCTTGTCGGTCAGCACGGCGGGAACCGTCGTTGCTGCTGCGGCTGCGGCGACGGGTGCGCTCTGCACGCTCGGCGTGGGCGCGGCAAACGGTGTGTGCATCACAGGTGCGGGTGCCGGGACGACCGGCGCGGGCGCGCTCGGCGCTGTATCAAACGGCGGCAGGTCGAAGTCGTCGGCCTCCACCGTCACAGGCTTAACGGGTGCGGACGGCGCGGCGGCAGGCGAAACGGGTGCAGCGATCTTTGTCTCCGCGGCACTTCCGCCCGCTAACAGCTCGTCGGGGCTCTTGATATTATCGGACTTCTTGCGGAAGAAGCCGCCCGTGGGATTTTTCTTGATGACGCGCTCCTCGCCGTCGAGCGGAATGTCGATGGCGGCGTCCGGCGTATGAACCGGCGCACTGCGGCGCGGCACATGGGTGCGCTGCGGCGGAAGGTCTTCTTCCTCCACCGGCTCATAGGGCACGCGCTCGTGCGAGCGAACGGCCTCGATCACGGCGGCAGGCGTCAAGCGGAACGCCATCATCAAAAACGCGACGAACAGCACGACGAGCAGGACCATCGCCAGCACCTTTTTCACCAGCAGCACCAGCATGATCGCAAGCGATGCAGACACCGCGCCGCCGGACTCGAGCGCGTTGCCGCTCGTCCACAGAAGCTTCAAGATGCCATCCATGTTGACATACTCCTCCTTGCAGAGGGCGATGTGCATGATCGCGCCGAACACGACCGGCAGCAGCGCCGTGCCGACAAGGCAGGACGCGACGTTCCGCCCACGGTGGAAGAGCAGAATGTAGCTCCCCAGCAGCAGTGCGGGCGCAACGAGGTAATAGCCCCAGCCAAAGAGCGACCGGCACAGCTTCGCCGGCTGATCGAGCAGCCACGCGCCCGACTGGAAATAGCTGAAGCCCAGGCACAGCGCCAGCACCAGCAGGATCGCGCCCGCGACCTCGCGGCGGATGGGGCGCTTTTGATTCTTCTTCGCCGTGCGCTTGCCGGAAGACGAGGAGCGGGACGAACCCGTCGTTTTCTTTTTCGTTGTGGTGGTTTTTTTCTTCTGTTGTGCCATGATTCACCTCAGAATCAAAAATTAGTGCAGGATCGTGAGCACCAGCGTCAGCACGCCGGCGGCCCAGCAGTAATAGGCAAACGCGCCGAAGCGGCCCTTGTCGGCAACATAGCGCAGCAGGCGGATGCTCGCATAGCCCGACACCGCCGCGACGACGACACCGACGAGGTACACGGGCACGCTGGAGAAGTCGATGCCCGCGTCGATCGCGTCCTTGAGCGTCAGGATGTTCGCCCCCAGCACCGCGGGGATGGAGAGCAGGAATGCAAAGCGCACGGCAAACTTGCGCTCAAAGCCCGTGAAGCAGCCCGCCGTGATCGTCATGCCGGAGCGGGAGATGCCCGGGCACAGCGCGATGGCCTGACCGATACCGACAAGCAGCGCGTCGAGCAGCGTGGCGGTCTTTTCCGTCTTGCGGCCATGGCGCACACGGTCGCTCACAAAGAGCAGGATGCCCGTGACGATCAGCGCGCCGCCGATAAAGTACATATTATCACCCAGCTCCGTGAAAAAACGGCGAAACGGCACCATGACGAAAAGCGGCAGCGTGCCCACAATGATGAGCAGAATAAGGCGGCGCGCAGGCGGCACGGGGTTCGGCGTGCGATGATGGGCAAGGTCGCCGATGCCGGTGAAAAACTCCACGATCATATCGCGGATATCATCCCAGTAAGCGGCAAACACCGCCACGAGCGTGCCGAGGTGGAGTAGCACGTCGAAAAAGTCGGGCACGTTGCTCGCGCCCTGGATGCTTAGTAAATGCTCCGCGATGGCGAGATGGCCGGAGGACGAGATCGGTAAAAATTCCGCGATCCCCTGCACAAGGCCGAGAACAACGGCGGTCAAAACTGACATAAAAAACAACTCCTTTTGCGTTTTATTCTGTAATGGCAATATTCTAACAGGATAATTATAGCACGCTTGTTCGCGGAATACCACCCCGAATTGCCGCATCTTCTTTTTCTTTCCTTTTTCGGTGCATCCCTTGCGAACGCAGGGCGAATGTGCTATGATTGGCGCGGACTATCAGAAAAGGAGAGATAGAAATGACTTATAACTACCGCACCAAGGGCGTTTGCTCCAAGGAAATGCACATTGAGCTGAACGACGACCACACCATCAAGAACGTAGAGGTCATCGGCGGCTGCAACGGCAACCTTCAGGGTATTTCGCGCCTGGTCGAAGGCATGAAGGCCGAGGATGCCATCGCGCGCATGCGCGGCATCCGCTGCGGCTTCAAGAATACCTCCTGCCCCGATCAGCTCGCCATCGCGCTGGGCGAGGCGCTGGCGCAGGACAAGCAGTAAGTCGTCATTTTTTGCCCGCGCGGTGCATCGCACGGGCAAAAAATGCATAAAATCCTGCAAAATGCCGTTTCCCTCTCTGGACAAACGGCGCTAAACTGTGTATACTGTTAAAAAATAAGCATTCAACGCACTATCAACGCAAAACATTTTGCTTTTGCCGGTCTGACGGGGGAACTTCATGGACATTGATATGGATATCAAAGAGCTCGAAGCGTTCGTCTACGTGGTGGAAAACTGCAGCTTTTCCCGCGCCGCGGAGCTGCTGCACCTGACGCAGCCGACCATCAGCTCGCACGTCTCCGCACTGGAGAGAAAACTGAATATCAAGCTCATCGTCCGCACCACGAAGGAGACCTACCCCTCCGACGCGGGCAAGCTCCTCTACAAATACGCCAAGGAGATCCTGCAGGTGCGCGAGAACGCGGCCATCGCGCTGCGCAACTTCTCGCAGGAGATGAAGGGTACGATCTCCATCGCGGCCTCCACGGTGCCCAGCCAGTATTATCTGCCGCACCTTTTGCAGGACTTCCGCGCCCGCTATCCGGACATCACCTTCAATATCCAGATGGAGGACAGTCCCAAGGTCGTGGAGCTCGTCGCCACGCGTAGCGTAGAGATCGGCTTCTGCGGCACGATGGTGGCGAGCCACAAATGCGTCTATCAGGATTTTGCCAACGACCCGATGGTGCTCATCACGCCGAACACCGAAAAGTATCAGGCCTTTGCGGGCAAGCCCTTCCCCATCAAGCAGCTCAAGGAAGAGACGTTCATCAGCCGCGAAAAGGGCAGCGGCACGTATCAGGCGGGCAAGGAACTCTTAAATGAGCTCGGCGTCGACATCGCCCAGCTGCGCACCGCGGTTGAGATCCGCTCGACCGAGAGCGTCAAGCAGATGGTCAGCGAGGGTCTCGGCGTCGGCCTCATCGCGCAGAGCGCCGCGCAGGACTATGTCCAGTTCGGCAAGCTTCTCGCCTTCCCCTTCCCCGACTCGCGCTTCCGCCGCCAGCTCTATATCGTCAAGCACAAAAACAGCATTTTGTCGCCCATCGCGCAGGTGTTTTACGACTATGCGCGCAAAGCCAAGGACAAAGCATCCGCCAAATAAGGCGGATGCTTTTTTACAGGGATCGCACGCTTTTTTGTCCGATTTTTTCGCGAAATTGTCATTTACTTTTTTTCCTCTCTGGTATATGATAATGTAATAGGTCAACGGCTGCGCTGCACCGGTAAAGCAGCAGGCCTTACGGGAGGGAGAGCGATGGACTGCCGCGATTCCGCACTGTTTACAGGCGTGGACGAAGTATCGTGCGAAAATATGCTGCGCTGCTTCAGCGCTTACGAGCAGCGCTTCAGCGCAGGACAGACCATCCTCACCTGCGGGCAGCAGCAGGATATGATTGGCGTGCTGCTCTCGGGCAGCGCTGCGCTTCTGCGCCTGCACGCCGACGGCAACCGCACCGTGCTTGAAAGCATGGACGAGGGCAGCGTCTTTGGCGAGGAGCTGGCGTTCACCGGCTTTCGCGACGGCAGCGCGCTCATCGAGTGCCGCGAGGACTGCCGCGTCATCTTCATGCGCTATGACCAGATCACAAAGCGCTGCGAAAACGCCTGCGCCTGCCACAGTCAGGTCGTAACGAACCTCTTCCAACTGCTCTCGAAAAAGTCTCTGCATCTGAGCCGCCGGATCGAGGTGCTCGCCTGCCGCTCCATCCGCGAAAAGCTGCTGTGCTTTTTCGAGCAGCTCGCCGACGAGCACGGCAGCCGGACGTTCCCCCTGCCGTTTTCCCTCAGCATGCTTGCCGACTACATCAGCGCCGACCGCAGCGCCATGATGCGCGAGATGCGCAAAATGCGCGAGGAGGACCTCATCAGCACCGAGGGCCGCAGCGTGACGCTGCTTTAGTTTTTTGCAAGTATCTTTCGTAAATGCAAGTTTTCCTGCATTGTCAGAATTTTGATATTCATTGACGCAAGAAAACTTTCATGATATAAATATAGCATCATTCCATATTCCCGGCGCTGCGTCCAGGAATCCCGCCTGCCGTTCTCCCCGGACGGCACGGCGCTGAATCTCAACAAAAAGGAGAATCATTCATGTATCGCATCGTGAAGAAAGAAGCGCTCAAGCCCACCGTGACCCTCTACGAGATTGAGGCGCCGATGGTGGCAAAGAAGGCCGAGCCCGGCCAGTTCATCATCCTGCGCGTCGATGAAAACGGTGAACGCATCCCCATCACCATCCACGACTTCGACCGTGAGAAGGGCACCGTCACCATCATCGTGCAGACGATCGGCGCCACCACCGAAAAGCTCAGACATAAAGCCGAGGGCGAGTACATTCAGGACTTTGTCGGCCCGCTGGGCCGCCCGACCGAGACCGAAGGCAAGAAGAAGGTCTGCGTCGTGGGCGGCGGCGTCGGCTGCGCCATCGCTTACCCCGTTTTGAAGAAGTTCCACGACTGCGGCGCGGAAGTCCACGCGGTCGTCGGCTTCAAGAATAAGGACCTCGTCATTCTTGAGGACAAGTTCCGCGCGGCGTCCAGCGTTTTGAAGCTGATGACGGACGACGGCTCTTACGGCGAGAAGGGTCTTGTCACCGATGCGCTCAAGGCGCTCATCGACGCGGGCAACCAGTATGACGAGATCTTCGCCATCGGCCCTGCCATCATGATGAAATTCGTGTCCAAGACCACCGAGCCCTACGGCATCCCCACCACCGTTTCCATGAGCCCGATCATGGTCGACGGCACCGGCATGTGCGGCGGCTGCCGCCTCACCGTCGGCGGCGAGACGAAGTTCGCCTGCGTCGACGGCCCGGACTTCGACGGTCACAAGGTCGACTGGGACGAGAGTCTCAAGCGCGGCAAGATGTACTTCGACTGGGAGCGCCACAAATACGAAGAGACCTGCAACCTGTTCAGCAAGGAGGTTCAGTAATATGCCTAACATGAGTCTGAAGAAGAACGAAATGCCCTCGCAGGAGCCCAACGTCCGCAACAAGAACTTTCTGGAGGTTGCCCTCGGCTATACCGAGGAGCAGGCGCTCGACGAAGCAGCCCGCTGCTTAAACTGCAAGAACCATCCCTGCGTCTCCGGCTGCCCAGTGCAGGTCAAGATCCCCGAATTCATCAAGAAGATCACCGAAAAGGACTACGAGGGCGCCTATCAGGTCATTCACGAGACCTCTTCCCTGCCCGCCGTCTGCGGCCGCGTCTGCCCGCAGGAGACGCAGTGCGAATCGAAGTGCATCCGCGGCATCAAGGGCGAGCCTGTCGGCATCGGCCGCCTCGAGCGCTTTGTCGCCGACTGGCACAATGCAAACGTGCAGGAAGCGCCCGCCAAGCCCGCGCCCAACGGCCACAAGGTCGCGGTCATCGGTTCCGGCCCCAGCGGCCTCACCTGCGCGGGTGACCTTGCCAAGAAGGGCTACGATGTCACCGTTTTTGAAGCGCTCCACCTTGCCGGCGGCGTGCTGGTCTACGGCATCCCCGAGTTCAGACTTCCCAAGGCCATCGTGCAGAAGGAAGTCGACGGCCTGAAGGCCCTCGGTGTCAAGGTCGAGACGAACATGGTCATCGGCCGCGTCGTGTCCATCGACGAGTTGATGAGCGAGTACGGCTTCGAGGCCGTGTTCATCGGCTCCGGCGCGGGTCTCCCGATGTTCATGCACATCCCCGGCGAGAACCTCTGCGGCGTTTACTCCGCCAACGAGTTCCTGACCCGTATCAACCTGATGAAGGCTTATAAGGACGGCTCCGACACGCCCATCATGCCGCTTCAGGGCAAGAAAGTCGCCGTCGTCGGCGGCGGCAACGTCGCCATGGACGCTGCGCGCTGCTCCAAGCGTCTGGGCGCGGACGTGTACGTCGTCTACCGCCGCGGCATGGAAGAGCTCCCCGCCCGTCACGAAGAGGTCGAGCATGCCATCGAAGAGGGCATCGTCTTCAAGACGCTCAACAACCCCGTCAAGATCAACGGCGACGAGAAGGGCTATGTCTCCTCCATGACCTGCGTGGAGATGGAGCTGGGCGAGCCTGACGCCTCCGGCCGCCGCCGCCCGATCGAAAAGGTCGGCAGCGAACACGATCTGCCGGTCGACTGCGTCATCATGTCGCTTGGCACCACGCCGAACCCGCTCATCAAGAACACCACCCCGGGTCTTGAGGTCAACCGCAAGGGCGGCATCGTCGTCAACGAGGCCGGTCTTACCTCTCACCAGAACGTCTACGCCGGCGGCGACGCCGTCACGGGCGCTGCCACCGTCATCCTCGCCATGGGCGCCGGCAAGCTCGGCGCGAAGAGCATCGACGAGGCACTGAGCAAATAATTTTCGTCAGCGAAAGCGCGCAGAAGCGTACTTCTGCGCGTTTTCTCAATACCATTTCTCACGAAGGGAGAACTATTATGAATCTTTGGCATGATATTGCACCGGCGCGCGTGCGCCCTGAGGACTTTTTCGCGGTCATCGAGATCGAGAAGGGCTCGAAAAACAAGTACGAGATGGATAAAGAGACCGGCGCGCTGCGTCTCGACCGAATTCTCTACACCTCGACTCACTATCCCGCCAACTACGGCTTCATCCCCCGCACCTGGGCGGACGACGGCGACCCGCTGGACGTTCTGGTTCTCTGCTCTGAATGCATCCGCCCGCTGAGCCTCGTGGAGTGCTACCCCATCGGCGTTATTTCGATGGAGGACAGCGGCAGTCTCGATGAAAAGATCATTGCCATTCCCTTCCAGGATCCGACCTACAACACCTATCAGGACATCTCGGAGCTGCCGAACCATGTGGCAAGCGAAATCCGCCACTTCTTCCGCGTCTACAAGGGCCTGGAGGGCAAGGAGACCGTCGTCAGCGACGTCCTCGGCCGCGAGGAAGCCATCAAGATCATCATCAAGTGCCAGAACGCTTATATTGAAAAATATTGCCGTTAAAGCAAAAAAAGGGAAAGGCTGACGGCCTTTCCCTTTCTATTTTGGCATAAAGAAGGACGCATTCGAAAGAATGCGTCTTTCTTTATGCTGCATCTTCGATTTACGAAATACTCTCCTAGTAACCTCATTAGTAACCTGAAAGCAACTCGGTAACCTCAAAAAACCTCTAAGTAACCCCAAACCTTGGGATTTATTACGGCATTTTTATCTTTGTAGGACTGCTTGTGAGAACGGAAATTCACCGTATGCCCCATATACTCCGGCTTGGACAAAATCTGCCCGACGATGTAGCCGCTCCAGTTATAGGGATTGGGGAACTCCTCTTTGCTTTTCCAGACGCCCTTGTTTTGCTTACCGAAGTAGACCGCAGGGGTGTCGATCTTATCGTCAAACAGGATGCGGGCGATGTCGTAGGGGCCTTTGCCCTCAATGGTCAGTTGGAAGATGCGTCGCACCACGGCAGCCGCTTCCTCGTCGATCAGCCAGTGGTATTTGTTCTCCGGGTCTTTCTTGTAGCCGTAAATGGCGCAGTTGGTGGTGGGTTTGCCGGATTCCCCCTTGACACGAATGGCAGTTTTCTGCTTGCGGCTCAGGTCGCGCAGATACCACTCGTTCATGATGTTGAGGAAGGGGGCAAACTCGTTGCTGTTCTGATCGTCGCTGTCCACGCCGTTGGCAATCGCAACAAAGTGAACGCCGTGCTGCCGAAAGAATACCTCCGTATAAAAGCCGGTTTGCAGATAGTCACGCCCCGCCCGACTCATGTCCTTGACAATGACATGGGCCACCTTTCCGGCCTCAATGTCCGCCACCAGCCGCTTCCATGCGGGACGGTCAAAATTGCCGCCGCTCCATCCGTCATCGGTGTAATGGCGGCAGTTGGTATAGCCTCTCTGCCGGGCATAGCTTTCGAGGTATTTTTTCTGATTCACAATGGAGTTGCTGTCGCCGGCGTTGTCATCGTCACGGCTCAGCCGCTCATACAAAGCGGTGATTTTTTCCTCAGTCTGTTTCATGCGCATTCGGCGCTCCTTTCAGACTGACGGCTCATTTGTGGTGCTTCCATTATATCATAAGTGCCGTCATTTGTAACCCCTTCATTGCGGATCATCCGCAGAATCTTTTCCTCCATGGTCTCCGCTGCCGTCTCGCTGAATGCGACCCTGACCTTATAGGTGGTGCCGCCGATGCGCCGAATGATGAACTGTTCCTGTTGCGTTTGCTCCATAGGCTTCCTCCTTGCGTAATTTGTTGGTTTTTGGTATAATAAGTCCGGTTCCGTTGGCTGTAAGCTAGCTGCGTCTTTGCGCTGATTTTCCATACTCATTTCTCCTTTCTGTCCTCTGTACTTTAAGATAGTAACCTTAGTAACTTGCGTTTAGATTACCCTTTCACTAATAGGAGAAAAACGGGGTGTAAATCGGAACTGTTTTTTGAGAAAAAGAAAAATATTTTTTGGGGAGGTGAAGCCGTCGTGGATTTATGGGAGGATGATCTGCTTGACGATGATTTTTCCGATGAGGAAGAAGAATTAGAAGATCTGCCCGAAGATGAAGCCCTTGATTTGGCCGAGGACGGCTTTGCCGATTGGGAGGACGCTTCTGACGGTTCGCCGGAGGATGAGCGCTTAGAGGAAGGGCTGGCGGAGGAACGCACGCTGGAGCTGGAAAGCGAGCTGGAGCAGGACGAGCATCCCAGAGACTATACCGCCGAGCTGGAGGACGAGGAGGAAGAAGCCGCGCCCACCAGCGAGAAGCGGCTCAAGCGGGAAATTCGCGCAGAGGCTCTGCGGCGGCTGGAGGAAGCAGCCCGGACGGAATCGGATTTTCTGAGTGTTGTGGACGAGTGGAACAAGCTGGACAGAAATCGGGAACGCCGGGAGCGTGACCACGAAAACCTGCGCGGGGATGTTCCGTTGGAATTTCAGGCGGTACCTGAACCGAAGATCGCCCCGCTGTGGATGAATCTGCCGAGGTTCCGCCAGCTTTGTCAGGGAAATTTTCTCGACATCATCTTCTCCTGTCCCTACGAGCTGCATGAGCTGACAGCAAACCGTTTTCTCTCCAAGCTCTTTTTTACCCTCAGTGATGAGCAGAAGGAGGTGCTGTATTACCTGTTCGTCAAGCAATACAGCGCCGCACGGCTTGCCGCCATCCGTGGGCAGTCCGACCGGAACATCCGAAAGCTACGGATGACCATTCAGAAAAAGCTGCAAAAGCGGATGTACGAGCATCTGAGCGAAAAGCTGGAAAACGATCATGGCCTTACCCTGCGGGAGCGCGAGTTCATGGAAGAATATGAATCGCTATTGCAAACCATGGGCAAGGATGCCGTGATCCGCCGGGAAAACAAAACGAAGCCGAGGAAAAAGAAAACCGCCCTTGACGATGCCAAGGACGGTTGATACAATAGTAATATGGTTAATATATAGATAGATTACGATTTGAGAGGAACAGCGTCATGAACAATCTGTTTGCGCAGTCCCGTTCCCATTGGGTGCGGTATGACCGCTATGAGATCAAGATCGGCAAGGACGGAAAACGCTATATTACGCCGGAGAAGGTGGCAAAGCCCGACATCTATAACCCGCTGAAGGAGTCCTCCGAGATGGTGCTGGAGGCACTGAATGTGGGGATGTTGATGATGAACCGCAGGCCGGAAGATGTGGTGGAAAAGGCGATTCTGTCCTTTGTGACCCATTACGGTCTGTTGGGGCTGATGACGGCACTGCCCACTACGCCGTCCTTCATGGATTATGAAGCAGTTTATCTGCCGAAGAATCACTTCATCAAGGAAGAAAGCATGGCAACAGAGGATTACCTTGCGCTGTTCTATCCATTTGACAAGCTGGATGTGGTGAAAAAGGGCGTGGAATCCAGTTGGAATGTTTCCGGGGATAATATGATGATCGCCCTGACGATGACCTTCATGGAGGAACCCATGGCGAAGAACATGAGCTTTCAGCGGGAGTACGCCGAGCCGTATGACTGGGTAGCACAGCAGTTCAAGGATTGGGCATTCACGCTGACCACCTCCATTCTGTACTACAATGACTACGACAGCATTGATGAGGACACAAGAAATCTTTACCGCAAGGCCATGGCTGCCTTCGGCGGCATTGCGCCTACCTATCATATTGAACTGCTGGAGAAGCCGACCATCTATTGGGACTTCCATTCGTTGCTGCTGGGCATCCAGATGATGTTCAGCTTCATGCTGGTGGGCGATGCAAAACCCCTGCGGCTGTGCAAGCACTGCCAGAAGGTGTTCCTCGGCAGTCGGGCCAATTCCGCTTTTTGCAGTCCCCGCTGCAAGAATCAGTATAATGTTTATAAGAGCAGAGGAAAAAATAAGGGACAGGAGGGTGAGGAAAATGATTGACCGTTGGATTGCAGAGGCAACAGAGTGCGATTTCAAGGTTGCCTTAGAAGCGAAGAAGCCGAAAAGCTGGCTTAAAAGCGTCAGCGCCTTTGCCAACGGCATCGGCGGCACGCTGTTTTTCGGGATTGATGATGACAGAAACGTGGTAGGCTTGTCAGATGCGCAGACCGATGCAGAGACGATCAGCCGCCTGATTAAAGAACGAATCACGCCCTATCCGAGTTTTATCCTTGCTCCTGAGAGGGAAAATGGCAAGGATATTCTGGTATTGTCTGTGTCATCCGGACGGTCTACGCCGTATTACTATAAAGCGGACGGTATCATGGAAGCCTATATCCGAATGGGCAATGAAAGCGTGATTGCCCCATCCTATGTCCTCAATCAGCTGATTCTCAAAGGGATGCACCGCACCTATGACGAGCTGATTTCCGAGTATGATTTTAAGGATTACGCTTTTTCCAAGCTGCGGGAGCGGTATAAGGCGTGGACAGGCAACAGCATGGAAGAAAAGCTGTTCGATTCCTTCGATATGCGGGACGAACACGGCAAGCTGACCAATGCAGGCGCTTTGCTTGCGGACGATTCGCCTATCCGGCATTCCCGCCTGTTCTGCACTCGCTGGAACGGACTTGACAAAAGCGGCGGCATGGTAGATGCGCTTGACAGCGCAGAGTATTCAGGCAGCCTGA
>OGIE01000897.1_pt1 | contig 43407 bp, 39 predicted proteins | sample 1571581 | NCBI WGS metagenome assembly OGIE01 (sample SAMEA2582021, study PRJEB24529) | metagenome | biome: Human gut stool | place: China | collected 2011 | reverse complement strand
GCAATGTATCACTAATATTGCAACCAAAAAAAAGTTATGGTTATGAAGACAGAAATGAAAGTGCTGCTCTATATCAAGCGCAGCGGACAGGACAAGGACGGACAGTCGCCCCTCATGGGCAGGATAGCCGTCAGGGGAAAGAACAACTCCATCGCGCAGTTCTCCTGCAAATTCAAGGTGGACGTGAGGCTGTGGAACGCCACGGCGCAACGGTGTACGGGCAAGAGCAGGATGGCGGTCATGGCAAACCGGGAGATTGAACGCACGTTGCTTCTGCTCCGCCAACGGTTCAACGAACTGAAGGACATCAAGGAAGTCGTTTCGGCGGAGGAAGTGAAGAACGCCTACCAAGGGCTGGCGGAATCTCAGGACACCATCATGAAGCTGTTTGCGGATCATAATGAGGAGTATGCCTTGCGCGTGGGCGTGAACCGTGCCGTGAACACCTATTACCAGTACACGAACACTTACCGCCATCTTGCCACCTTCCTGAAAGACAAGTACCGCCTTTCAGACATGCCTGTCAAGCAGTTGGACGAGAATTTCATCGAGGATTTCGACATGTACATGCGCACCGTCAAGCGGTTTATGCCCAAGACCATACTCGGACATGTAAACCGCCTGAAAAGCGTGATGATGCTTGCCGTGTTCCGTGGCATTATCCCGTTCAGCCCGTTCAAAGGCTACAGACCGCAAAAGCCAGAGTTCAAGCAGATGTACCTTACGGAAGAGGAACTGGGCAAGTTCGCCAACATGACTTATGATACGCCCAACCGCAATTTCACGAGGGACATGTTCCTGTTCTCGTGTTGGACGGGCATCTGTTACTGCGACATGAGGGCATTGACGGAGAAGAACCTTGTAAAAGCCGAGGACGGAAGCCTGTGGATTCATACCGAACGGCAGAAGACCGGAACGCCCGAATGTGTAAGGCTGATGGAGATACCGCTCGCCATCTTGGAGAAATACAGGGGCATGGATGCCGGAGGAAAATTATTGCCCATGCTCACGAAGGAGAGCATGAATATTCATCTGAAAAAAATGGCTGTAATGTGCGGCATCAACCGTCCGATTTCATTCCATCAGGCCCGCCATACATTCGGCAGCATAATTTGTTTATCGCAAGGAATACCCATCGAAACGGTGAGCAAAATCATGGGGCACAAGCATATAAAGACCACACAGCGGTATGCGAAAGTCACGCAGGACAAGATTGACCGTGATGTGGACAGGCTGAATGAAGCCATCGGCGGCAAGTTTTCCTTGTTCGGGATTGATGCATCCCCTTCCACAATACGCAAGGACAACACCCGGCGCAGGGTCAATCCGAGTTGGAAACAAAGGGCTATTGTCAAACAAATGATGGAGGGATAAGCCATGCGCAGCACGTTCAAGCTATTATTTTACATCAACCGACAGAAGGTGAAGAAGAACGGCAAATGCCCTGTCATGGGGCGCATCACCCTTGACGGCAAGGTCAGCCAGTATTCCACGGGACTGGAAATCGAACCGGACTTTTGGGATGCGGACACGGGCAGGGCTTCCACTGACGGACGCAAGGAAAACCTTGCAGGCGAGAAGAAAAAGGAGCTGGTCAGGCTGAACGATGCCCTGTCCGCACTGGAAGTTAAAGCCCGTGCCGCCTACAAGGAGAACGTGGACAGTTACGGCTTCGTGTCGGCAGAAATCATCAAGAACGCCATAACGGGCAAGTCGCAGGTAAAAGAGACCCTGCTCACATTGATGGACGAACATAATGAGGAGTATGCCAAACGTGTGGGTATTGACAGGACAAGGCACAGTTATGTCCGCTATCTGACCACACGCAAGCACATTCACAATTTTATGAAGTACAAGTACGGCATGGAGGATATACCGTTGCGTTCGCTGACCATGCGCTTCATGACCGACTTCACGTTTTACCTCTCCACGGTACTGCGGCTGAAAGTGTCGGCATACAACGACTATCTCATCCTGCTGCACAAGATGACGCGGCTCGCCTTGAAGAAGCATATCCTCAAACGCGACCCTTTCGCGGGACACAAGATAGAAAAGGTTCCGGTGAACCACCGCTACCTGACAGGCGAACAGTTTGAGAAACTGCTGAAAGCCAAACTGCCCACATACAGGCTTTGCCATACGAGGGACTTGTTCGTCTTTTCGACTTTCACGGGTATCGGGAGGGCTGACTTGGCAAACCTGACGGAGGACAATATCATCACGAAGGAAGATGGTAGCAAGTGGATTCACATCGCACGTCAGAAGACCAAGGCGGAGTGCCATATCAAATTGTTGGACATACCCTTGCGCATCATTGAGAAGTATCGCGGAGAAGGCAAGGACGGCAAGCTGTTTTATGTACCAATCACCGGAAACCTCAACCGCAGCCTGAAAATGATTGCCGAACAATGTGGCTTGGACTGCCACCTTACCTACTATCAAAGCCGTCACTCCTTCGCAACCTTGATTTGCCTGAACAACGGCGTGCCGATAGAAAGCATCAGCAAGATGATGGGACATTCCTCCATCCGCACCACGCAAATCTATGCGGAAATCACCAACCAGAAGGTGAGCCGTGACTTGGCTGTATTGTCCGAAACCACTAAGGGCAAGTTCTCCCTGCCGGATGACGGTATGCCCTCACGTGTGTTCAAATGTGGCAATTACAGCGGTTGGAAAAAGGAATGTAAACGGAATTCAGACAATGAAAAATGATGCGGACATGGAAAGAGGAATAATCACAATTACTGAAAACGGGGCGGTCACGATGCCGATCGCTCCCGTTTGGATGACGCAGCAAGAAATGTGTGATGCGTTCAACGTATTCGGCTGCTATATTCATAAGGCTATTGCTGCCATTTACAAAAACAATGAATTGTCGGAAGAGGAAACGGTGCGACACATCAGGCAGAACGGCAGGATTCGCTATGACGTGTACAGCCTTGAAATGGTGATTGCCGTGGCTTTCAGGTTGCGAAGCCGCGAGGCAATGACTTTCAGACGGTTCATCATGGACAAACTCTGTTCTTTCAATAGAGGAAATTCCATCCATTTGTTTTTTTCGCTATCCAATGCCCATCCCCGATGCACATGTTAGGATAAAGCGAAACGACCTTCCCATAAAGAGTAAGCCGATGGCTAGGCAGTTATCTTGCAGCCATCGGCTTACTCAGTTTTTGCATGTATCAAATCACGTTTCCAAACGATAGGCGTTCCGATAACCGCTCATCACCATCTTTTCGATGTCGGACTCCTTGTACAGAATTTTGCCGCCCAACTGGTAATAGGACACCATCCCGTTGTTGCGGTAGTCCTGCAAGGTGCGGCGGCTCACCTTGAGCCATGCCGACACTTCCTTGTCTGTCAGGAACTGTTCGTTACTTGACGAAGCCTTGTGGCTCGCATCCATTCTTTCGATGCCTTCAAGCAGGGCATCCAGTTGTCCGATAAAGCCGACTTCCAGTTCACGGTCGGCAAGAATTAAGTCGTTCATAATTTACAGTGGATTTAGTGGTTGTACTTTCGATTGCCTGATTAGATGCTACAGCCACGATAGGCTGCATCCTTACGCCTGTCCTCCACAAGTCGGACGATGCGCTGCACGTCCTCCGGCTTATAGAAAATCTTGTGCCCTATCTGCGAGTAAGCCAGCGTACCGTTGTCGCGGAGCGTCTGCAAGGTTCGCGGACTGATGCGCAACTGTTGGCAGACCTCTTGGTTGTCCATCCAACGGCTGAGCCGTTTTCCTTCCCTCTTGTGGAGGATTTCATTCACCCGGTCGGACAGGCGGTTGAGCTTGCCGACCATTTCTTCATACTTGCTTTTTGAAATGATTACTACTTCCATACTACTCATTATATTTACTAATTGTTCTTCTTTTTGCCTGCAAAGTAAAGCCGTTGTCCGCTTGAAACAATGGATTTGCAATGAGGTGGCAGCTTGTGGCAGCAAGTGGTCGGGAGTGGCGTAATCTACCGAACCCGTAGCGTCTGTTCCAAGCGTCCGTGATGCAAAGAAAAGTGAAGTCCGGCATAATCCGACCACTTCACATCTGTATGGCAGCATTTGGCGTCGGTGTGGTAGCCTGTGGCGTTCTTCGGTTTCTAATGCCATCCGAAAATATGTTCTTCGGGTTTCCTAAAAGCCATATCCTTAAATCCGCCCTGACTGCTCCAATTAAGCCCTTAAAATTTCCAATGCCCGTTTCATGTACTATGGCAAAACGGCGCAGCCTGTACCGCTTAGGCAATGCGTAAAGTGCAAAACCATACATTGTTGTCACACTCAGTCCAATCCTTTGACTGTCTGTTTTATAGCCATTTCCTTTGCAACCGATAATCGGTCAACTGTGCGCACAACGACCAACATTGTTAAACATTTAATTCAAACAAGTATGAAGAAAAATTTAAGCAGCCAAAGTATGGATGCAGCATTGCAAGATTTTTTAGGCAGTAAGCCGAGTATGGAAACCCCGAAGCCGGAACCCCAGCCTGCCGACACACAGGAACTGGCAAGTGAAGCTGTGCAGGAAAAGACTGTCGAAACCGTACAGGAACAGGCGGATGAAACTCCGCAAGTGGTACGCCGCATCAGCGGCAAGCAACGCCGTGCATCATTGGAAGAGTACAAGGAAGCCTTCCTCCTTGTTCCGTCCATCGAAGACCGCAAGCCCGTATTCCTAAGCCGCAGCACGCGCGATGCCCTTGACCGCATCGTCCGCATGTTCGGCGAGCGCAGGATGAGCGTGTCTGGACTGGTGGAAAACATCGCGCGGCAGCACCTTACCACCTATGGGGAAGACATCGAGGCATGGCGTAAACTCTGAGAATTAAGAGGTGGATTGACGGGGCGCAATTCAGAGTTACCCTGAACCAATCCAACGGAGTTTTGAGGGGAGCAAGTTTGTGTTTCGGGCATACCGAAACCACTTGCTTCCACTCATGAACTCCGTGGAAGCCGCATCCCGTTGGTCTAATCAGTAATCGCATTCTAATCATTAGAAATTAAAAGCCAATGGAGCATAAACGTAAAATCAACAACAAAAACAAAGGAGGTCGCCCCAAGAAGGGAGCGGCAGACAAACTGAAATACCGCCTTACGGTGAAGATGGCGACATCGGACTACTACACGCTGAAAGGCAAGGCACGGAGCGCGGGCATATCCGCCGGGGAGTTCCTGCGCCGTTGCATGAGGGACGGGCAGGTTAAAGAACGGCTCACGCCGGAGCATACTGGTTACGTCCGCCAACTCTGCGGCATGGCGAACAACCTGAACCAGCTTGCGCACAAGGCGAACGCTGCTGGCTTCGTCACGATGAGGATGGAGTGCCGAATACTCGTGGCACGGATTGAGGAACTCCTTAACCTTATCCTCCTATGATAGCTAAAATCGTAAAGGGAAGCAGTTTCAGGGGTGTGGTAAGCTACATTCTTGACAAGGAAAAGGACGCTAATATCCTTGTCTGTGACGGTCTGTTTGCCGAGGACAAGGACACGATAGCCATGAGCTTTGAGGCACAATCAAGGATGAATCCGAGGGTAACGAAGCCCGTCGGACACATCTCGTTGGCTTTCTCTAAGGAAGATGAACACCGCCTGACCGACCGCGCAATGGCTGGAATAGCGTTGGAATACCTGAAAAAAATGGGGATAACCGACACGCAGGTTCTCATCGTGCGCCACTTCGACAAGGAGCATCCGCACGTGCATATAGCGTTCAATCGTATCGCTAATGATGGTAGGACAATCAGTGACCGCAACGAGCGGATACGTAGCACACGCATCTGTAAGGAACTGACGAAGAAATATAACCTGTACTTTGCCAACGGCAAGGAACGGGTGAAGCAGCACCGCCTGAAAGAGCCGGACAAGACCAAGTACGGGCTTTATTCCATCCTTAAATCGGAGGTTTCAAGGTGCGGAAACTGGAACATGCTTACCGCAAATCTGAAGAAACAAGGAGTGGAAATACGGTTCAAGTACAAGGGCAAGTCGGACGAGGTACAAGGTGTAGTTTTCACCATGAACGGCTATTCGTTCTGCGGTTCCAAGATTGACAGGCGGTTCAGTTTCTCCAAAATTGACGCTGTATTGGAACGTAACAGACATACCGAGCGAATGGAAATGCCACCGTCTTTGCGTCATGAAGAACTGCCCACGTTTCAACCTGAATCAAGGGGCAACGATGATTTGTACAGCGGTTCGATAGGTCTTTTCATGCCGGACAACGCAAACGCTCAGGCGGATGAAAACTATTTTGAGGAAGAATTAAAACGCAGGAACAAGAAAAAGAAACAACGTAAAATAAGATTTTAAACATGGATAATAATGAAGTTTACTCGCTCTTTGAGGACATCAAGAACGGCCTTAAAGGTATCAGTAGTAAGTTGGAGAATACTCCAAAAGTAGCAAACAATTCATCAGGCGGACAACCTCCGACGGTGGATTTGGCCCCCATAAAGGAGCTGTTTGACAGTTCCGCAAAGGAGCATCAGGCACAGACTAAAGCCATGCTGACCAAGTTCGCGGAGGCGGAGGTTTACGCATCGAACAGGATTCTGCACTTGTTGCGTGATTTGAAAGAGGCATTTATTACCAACTCGGAAGAGCGGAAGAACGAGCCGCAGGAGCATATCCACCGTCATCAATTCGACATCAAGTCCAACAGGATGTTTTCTCTTTTGGTCGGCATGGGTATCGTATGCAGCCTTTCCATCTGGGGCAACATCGAGCTTTGGAAATCCAAGCGTCAGTATGCGGACGATGCGTTGAAGTTCCGTGTCATCCGTTCATGGGGAGGCTGCAACGCAAACAACATCCTATGGCTGAACGAAGTGTTCGACATCCACCGCAACGAAGAAGCCATCGAATGGATACGGCAAGAGGCTGACGGCTACGACAAAGGGTTAAAAACTTTATCGGACAGCCTGATGCAGGAGAAGTTGAAAGTGACACAAATGACGAATAACAATAACAAAAAGTAACGTGAATGGCATCGGTAAAAGTGAAATTCCGTCCTTCCACCACAGGCGGCAGGGAGGGCAGCATATACTATCAGGTGATACACAACCGCGCGGTCCGCCAGATTACGGCAGACCTGCATGTATATGAAAATGAGTGGAACACCGGAACATCGTCCGTAACGATTCCCACTTGGGCTGATGCGGACAGGAAGCACCATCTTCATATTATCCAAAAACATATCAGCCGTGACGTATTGCGGTTGGAGAACATTATCCGCGACCTGACACTCAAAAGTGTCTGTTCGGCAGATGCCATTGTGGACGGTTATCGGAAACAGACAAGCCTGCAATCGTTCTTCAATTTCATGGATTCCGTCATCGGGCAACTGAAACGCCTGAACAGGGAACGCACATCGGAAACCTATACGTCTGCTTTGTCCAGCTTCATGCGTTTCAGGCGGAACAAAGATATACAGTTGGACGATATGGATGAGGACTTGATAATGGAATACGAGGCATGGCTGAAAACAAATGACGCATCCCTGAATACCATATCTTTCTATATGCGTATCCTGCGCGCCACCTACAACCGTGCCGTGGAAAAGGGGCTGACCGTGCAAAAGCATCCGTTTAGGCATGTTTATACGGGAATGGACAAGACCGTGAAACGCGCAATATCCTTGAAGGACATCCGGCGCATCAAGGAACTTGACCTGATGGGAAAGCCGCATTGGGAACTGGCAAGGGATATGTTTCTTTTTTCGTTCTACACCAGAGGTATGTCGTTCATCGACATGGCTTATCTGAAAAAGTCCGACCTGAAGAACGGCATATTGAGTTACCGGAGGCACAAGACCGGACAGCAGTTGCACATCAGGTGGGAAAGCTGCATGGAGGAAACCGTGGCGAAATATGCCGCAGGATGTTCCGGCGATTACCTGCTCCCCATCCTGAAACTGCCTTCCAAGAAACTGCGTAGCCAATACAAAAGCACGCTGTTCCGCATCAACAAGTACCTGAAAGAGATTGCCCGGCTGTGCGGCATTGCCGCGCCGCTTACCATGTACGTGAGCAGGCACTCTTGGGCAAGCATCGCCAAAAGCAAGAACATCCCCATTTCAGTCATCAGCGAGGGCATGGGACATGATTCGGAGGAAACCACACGTATCTACCTCGCGTCACTGGACGGTTCGGTGATAGACAAAGCGAACTCACTTATCTTGAAAGACTTGTAGGCTGGGATTGTTTGAAAATGAAAGCGGTACTTCTGACGGGAGATACACTATCGGATACAAAATTACACATTTTTGTGAAAAACGGGCAATTTGCAGTCCATAAAAATGCGTCAGACAAGCATTAAAGTAGCATTGAAACGGCTGTTGTTTTACAAGTGAGAAATAAACGGTTTGATTATCAAGTATTATGCTCTCCCGTCAGGAGATACACTTTAACATGAGTGTATCAACGTGCCTGAAACAGCCGACATATTGGAGAACAGCGTATTGCAGGCTTCCCCCGGATTGCTGTCCACCCTGCTCAAAGACCATACGACGAGCAGGGGCGATGCCGTGTGCAACATATTCTGGGCGACTTCCGACTATGAACACCTTGGCAAAGGGTATGGCTACCGTGACCCGATATTGCCCGAACTCATCACGGGTGACAACGGTCAGGTCATCATGCCCCGTGTCCTGAAGCACAAGGACACCCAGTCGGCGCGTGTCCGTGACATGGCGGAGGTGTTCACTCCTGCGTGGGTGTGCAACGCGCAGAACAACCTCATTGACGAGGCGTGGTTCGGCAGGAAAGACGTGTTCAATACGGAATACACGTCAGAGGATGGTACACACGGTTGGAAAACGAATCCTGAAAGAATCTCTTTCCCCGAAGAAAAGACATGGAAGGATTATGTCCGTGACACACGTCTTGAAATCACCTGCGGCGAAGCGCCCTATATCGTCAGCCGCTATGACGCCACCACAGGCGCGGTCATTCCACTTGCCGACCGTATCGGACTGCTTGACCGCAAACTGCGCGTGGTTAGCGAGAACACCGAAACTTCCGGCGAATGGCTGGAAGCCGCACAGGAAGCCTACAAAAGCCTCTATGCCTACGAATGGCAGGGCGACAGCCTGCTTATCGCCCGTGAATCCATGCTCGCCTCTTTTGTCGAATACTACCGTGCCAAGTTTAGCAAAGACCCGTTGGCAAAGTCCGTCAACTACATCGCCTACATCATTTCGTGGAACGTGTGGCAGATGGACGGGCTGAAAGGTGTTGTGCCTGACAGTTGCCACGAAAGGGTGGAAATGTCCACAGACCTTTTCGGGGAAACCACACGGACTGTGACTACTTGCGAGGGATGCCGCACGGACAACATTTTCAGGCACAACGGCACTTACTGCCTCATAAAGGACTGGCGCGCCAAAGACCCGCAGACCGGGCGTAAAGGCAAGCGAATCCTATACATCGACCTCCTAAAATGAATGCCTATGAAATACTTTTCTTCCCTTAAACTGAAGCTGATATACGTGTTCCGCATCAACGATGCTGCACACGAAGGTTGCCTGAAGATAGGCGAGGCTACCTGTGACGATGAGAACGTCATCGGGCTGGCATCGAACAGCAAGCCGCTGAACGAGGCGGCAAGGAAGCGTATCAACCAGTACACGCAGACCGCAGGCATACGTTACGACCTGTTGCATACCGAACTGACTCTGTACAACCGTGGCGGCTTGCGCTCATTCAACGACAAGGAGGTACATGCCGTGCTGGAGCGTTCCGGCGTGAAGAGGAAGGTGTTTGACAAGGAGAACAAGGCTAACGAGTGGTTTGTAACGACGCTCGATGTGGTAAAGCGTGCCATTGCAGCCGTCAAGGAGGGCAAGGAATCCCTGTCGCCGGGAGAGGTAACAAACGGACGCAGCCCCATTGTGTTCCGCCCCGAACAACGGGAAGCCATTGAGAAGACGGAAAAGCAGTTCAGGAAAGGCAACCAGATGCTCTGGAACGCCAAGATGCGTTTCGGCAAGACCCTTTCCGCTCTACAAGTGGTCAAGGACATGGATTTCAGGCGAACGCTCATCCTGACCCACCGCCCCGTGGTGGACAGCGGATGGTTCGAGGACTTCGGCAAGATATTCTATGACCGCAACGACTTTGCCTACGGCTCCAAGAATAACGGGGAGAGCCATGAAAGCCTTGAGCACAGGGCAGAGGCTGGCGGACTGCATTATGTCTATTTTGCCTCCATGCAGGACTTGCGCGGCTCTGAACTTGTCGGCGGCAACTTCGACAAGAACGATGAGGTGTTCGCCACGCCTTGGGACTTGGTTATCGTGGACGAGGCGCACGAGGGAACGCAGACCGAACTTGGCAAGGCGGTGATGGCGGAACTGGTCAAGGAGGATACAAAAGTTTTACGGTTGTCTGGTACGCCGTTCAATCTTTTAGACGATTTCAAGGAGAACGAAATCTACACATGGGACTACGTAATGGAGCAGCGTGCCAAACTGGAGTGGGACAAGACCTACTTCGGCGACCCCAACCCGTATGCGGCACTGCCAGCCATGAATATCTATACCTATGACCTCGGACGTTTGCTGAAAGAGTTTGTCGATGAGGACGTGGCTTTCAATTTCCGCGAGTTCTTCCGTGTGGACAAGGACGGCGGTTTTGTCCATGAGCGTGACGTTTCCGCTTTCCTCAACCTGCTTACCAAGGAGGACAAGGAAAGCTGTTATCCTTTCGCCAGTGCGGAATACCGCAATGTTTTCCGCCACACACTGTGGATGGTGCCGGGCGTGAAGGAGGCAAAGGCGTTGAGCGCATTGTTGCAGAGGCATCCAGTGTTCCAGCATTTCCACATCGTAAACGTGGCGGGTGACGGTGACGAGGACGAGGAAAACCGCGGTGCGCTTAAAATGGTGAACGCTGCCATCGGCAAAGACCCGGACGCGACACGCACCATCACCCTTTCCTGCGGGCGCCTGACCACGGGCGTGAGCGTTCCGGCATGGACAGCCGTGTTCATGCTTTCCGGTTCGTACAACACGGCGGCATCCGGTTACATGCAGACCATCTTCCGCGTGCAGACACCTGCCACCATCAACGGACGGGTGAAGGAACAATGCTACGTGTTCGACTTTGCGCCAGACCGCACGTTGAAAGTGCTTGCTGAAACAGCCAAGATTTCCGCCAAGGCTGGAAAGACCTCGCAGGACGACCGCAAGACGATGGGCGACTTCCTCAACTTCTGCCCGGTCATTTCCATTGAAGGCTCACGCATGGACAAGTTTGACGTGCCGCGTATGCTGGAGCAGTTGAAGAAGGTCTATGTGGAGCGCGTGGTACGCAACGGATTCGAGGACAACAGCCTGTACAATGACGAGTTATTGAAACTGGGCGATTTGGAGTTGCAGGAGTTTGACGACCTGAAACGCATCATCGGTCAGACCAAGGCTATGCCCAAGACCAATCAGGTGGATATCAACAACCAAGGGCTGACAGGCGAGGAATACGAGGAAAAGGAGAAACTGGAGAAGAAGCCCAAGAAGGAACTGACCGAGGAAGAGAAGCGCAGGCTGGAGGAACTGAAAAAGAAGACGAAGAACCGCGAGGCGGCTATCTCCATTCTCCGTGGCATCTCCATACGTATGCCCCTGCTCATCTACGGTGCGGAGTTGGATAACGAAGACGAGGAAATCACCATTGACAACTTCGCCGAGAAGATAGACCCGCGTTCCTGGGAGGAGTTCATGCCCAAAGGGGTGAGCAAGCAGAAGTTCAACGCCTTCAAGAAATACTACGATCCGGACATCTTCCGTGCCGCAGGCAAGCGTATCCGTGCGATGGCGAAAGCGGCTGACAAACTGAGTGTGGAGGAACGCATCGGGCGCATCACGGACATCTTCAGCACGTTCCGCAATCCCGACAAGGAAACGGTGCTTACCCCGTGGCGCGTGGTGAACATGCACCTCGGCGACTGTTTGGGAGGCTACTGCTTCTTTGACAAGGATTACGAGCATACCCTTGATGAGCCGCGTTTCATCGAACACGGAAAGGTTACGGAAGAAATGTTCACTTCTGATAGTCGTATCCTTGAAATCAATTCCAAGTCGGGTCTGTATCCGCTTTACATGGCTTATAGCATTTACCGCTCCCGGCTGAAAGACAGCACCATTTCTGCCGACACGCTTGAAGAGCAGCAGGCGGTGTGGGACAAGACCATTGCCGAAAACATTTTCGTGGTTTGCAAAACACCGATGGCAAAGAGCATTACAAAACGGACGCTTGTGGGCTTTCGCGGAACAAAGACAAATATGTATGCACCCGATGACCTTATCAACAAAATTAAGAACCAACCGGAACTTTTCATCAAAAAAGTTCATGACCTAGCAGGAGACAATATGAGATTCAACGCAGTGGTGGGGAATCCGCCGTATCAAGAAGTAGTAGCTCAGAAAGATACAGATAATGGGCAAAAACGCAGTAGCAGTATTTTCCAATATTTCCAGATGATAAGCGAAAAAATTGGGAAATACACTTCCTTAATATATCCTGGCGCAAGATGGATTCATCGGTCGGGCAAAGGTCTAGAGAAATTTGGCTTGGCGCAGATGAACGACCCCCACTTGGCTATGCTTGAATTCTTCCCTCAATCCACGGACGTGTTCAAGGACGTGGCCATCGCCGATGGATTGTCTATCGTCTTAAAAGACATGGGCAAGAGGGAGAAAGGCTTCATCTATCGCTATTCCAAAGAAGGCAAGGCCATCACCATTCACGTGGACAATCCGGGTGAGGACTTGTTTCCGCTCAATCCTAATGACGATGAGATTGTAAGGAAGTTGGACAAGGTGATAAAAGAGAACGGCTGCTTGCATGATGCGGTATTATCGCAAAAACTTTTTGGCATAGAAAGCGACTTCGTGGAAAAAAATCCTTCTCTTGTCAGGGAATATAACGAGGGAGACACCTTTAACCCCAATACGGAAATAAAGCTATTCACCAACGACAAAGCGGGTAAGAGCGGGCGTGCTCGTTGGTATGTGGCAAGCAAGAATGTTATATCTTCTGGAACAGAGTATTTAGGACGTTGGAAAGTCATTGTTTCAAGTGCGAATGCCGGAGGACAAAAGCGAAGTAATCAAATAGCCGTAATAGATAACCATAGTGCGTTTGGACGTTCACGAGTAGCCTTGAAAACTTTTGAAACAGAAAAAGAAGCACATAATTTCTTCAAATACGCGACCAGTGAAATAATACGGTTCGCGTTCTTAATGACAGATGAGTCTTTGACATCCTTGGCAAAGAAAGTTCCTGATTTATTAAACTATACCGATAGTAACGGGTTAATTAATTATAATGAAGATGTTAATATGCAGTTGTACAGACTTTTTGGTATAGCTGATACGCAGCGACAGTATATCAAAAAAGTGCTTTCTACAAAAAAATGACAGACAATTCTATACAAAATAGCATCTGGCCTATGAAGAAATTGCATTCATTGAAAAGATGATAAAGCCTATGTAAAAATAAAATAGGAAGTGAAAAAACGGCACTATAAAATATCTTGTGTAAATGGGAAATACGAGACTCAAACTTGAATCCCGTATTTCCCATTTACACAAAATTTTGGACAGTGTCGAAAAATCATGTTGTTCCTGAATCATTGCTGTCTTTTTTTTTTCAGCATCCCAATTTCCATGACCTCCTCCCATCCACTTTCCAGTAGTTACCCATATCTCATAATAGTACATCCATTGAACGGCCCAATGTACAATTGTTGTAGCAATAAACATTGAAGAATTCCACTCGCCAGCTTTCGGTAGAAACAGACATAACTGTTGTTTCCCATTACTATAGCTGTATGTGTGAGGTAATCGTTTAGCCCCTTCTGCCAACGGTAATGGCTTAGGGGACACTATATAAACTTTGGGCGGCTTTCCGGTAGTATAAGTTATTTTCAGTCTATAAGTGTCAGATAAAGCAGAAGGCATGAATTCTCCAAACCAAGTCATTGTGCCACAACGAACCGAACCTGACGATTCGGGAAATTCATGTCTCAAAATGTTGTATTGCTGAATTGCTGTTATTACTTTATTCCCCATAAAACGTATTTGCTGTATTTACAATTCTTCCAACTGTACTTGCAGTTACTTTTCCCGCACTGGTTAATAGTGCGGCTCCGGTTGCAAGCTTTGACTTCCGTCGTTCTACTAAGAGAGATGAAGCCTTTGTAATCAAATCCTTACCAAATACACGATTCATTGTGTTTTGTATCTGTATTCTGTTTGCCCCATCAAGAATCTCATGCACGTCCTTTTTCACAGCAGCCAACCACTTATAGAAATTCTCACGTCTTTTAGGATGAGTCGGCCATTTGTCAGCAAAATTCTCTTCCGGATTTACTGGATTAGGTACAACATCCTCACCTTTATCATTTTTGATAATACTCTTTTCCATATTTTCTATTACGTTCACCAATCCTTCAAGCAAATTCTTTTCACCATTATAGGCACGAGCCGCTAAAGTTGTAATAATAATAGAAATAGGCTTATCATCTGTATCATAGCGGAACATCATGTCTCTATGACGTTTCAGGATCTGTACTATACGTTGCAAAACCGTCTTATCCTTATTATACTTTTCTATAGGAACTATTGCCTCAGCCATAAGTTTCACCGATTCATCAGCTTTACATCTGTTTGCGAACCACAATGCATACCCATCAGGATTACTTTTCAGCCATTCTTCTTTACATGTTGACGTTGCATAATCCTCCGCTTCCTTATCTGTAATTCTTATAGAAATCCGATCTATTGTTTGAGCAGAAAAACTCTCAGAAAACAATCGTGTCATTCTTTCAACGTACTTGCCATCTACTACTGAAGGAAGAATATCCATATGATATTTCTCTTTGGGATTGTCGGAATTGTCCCTATATAATAGCGTCCAACAACGACGTCCTTCCTTTTTCTCAAGCATTGGTGCATAACGGTCACTACCTTTAAGCCTTACTCCCACTTTGTCCTTTAAGTCTTTCTGTGTCCACTCTGGATCTTTTTCGGTAAGTCTATATACTAAGTCTACATCCAAGTCATCGTTTGGATTAATAGGTTGGATGATAGTACCTAATCTAAGTGACCCCTGAGGCGTCACAATAGGCTTATACGACTCAAGCTCAGGATCGTTTTGCAAGAATCCACCTACAGCCTTATAACTCTTCGTTAGATTATCATACTGTGTTTGGGTGATGTCTAACGACTCACCCAGTGTTTCAAGAATATCCTTAAATTCTTCTTTTTGTTCTTTACTTAAAATTTTTCCCATTACATTTTAATTTATTGTTATCGCTTCCACATCTTCATTCTTTTCCCCCCGATAGTCATACAATACCCAAGGCAGGTCAGCCTTGGGCATTCTAATACGCCCAAGTTCCACTGCGCAAGAGGCTGGTACTGCCATAAAAATTTTCAAACGATCTGCATTCTGATGTGTTGTCTTAATAGCATCCATCGTTGCGCGGGCTACACGATTGAACTGCATTAACTGCCCCTCACATCTCATCATGTCATTTTCTGGTTTCTTACAAGTTATAGTCCAAATACTTGCAGTATCCCTATATTTCATAGTAATCCTTTCTTTAATAGCATTTGCACTTAATGCCAATACAAGTACAGGCTCCTTACTTTTATCTGCTGGTTCTTCTAAATATATGTCATTTTGAACACTCTCGTCAAGCCAGCGCCAAGTATCAGGCACACGATGTTTCTGGTAAACCCTCACGTTATATTTATCATTAAGTACCGTACCTAGCTTTACCAAGAGGGGTTGGGGTCCTAATGGGAAAAGCGAAATATGTGTCGTGACCCCATCCTCTAATGCCCTAAGTACTTTATCATTGCATACTTGTTCTATTTGACGTTCTTCTGCCATCCAATATTCAGACTCACCGTCGTGCAGTACAGACTTCATCTGAATTTCAATTGGAGACGAATCTGCCGGATATCTTTCGGGAAAGATTGTGTTGAATAGAGCATCTTTATGGAAATGTGGAGTGTCAGTTCCAATTTTGGGGCTATACACAACTATCAGGCTCTTCATGTTAGGCTGAATTCCAGTTGCAAGCAGAATTCTCTCTTCATGATCTTTTTTCATCTTTTTAAGCACTTCCACAGTATATTTCTCTTCATTGCTGTCAATCAGTTTATGGCATTCAGGACAAAGTAGAATGAGATTATTAATATCTTTTGATAAAGCTTTGGATTTTTCCTCGTCCCCCCGAGGTCCTTTTGCAGAATCTCCTATAATATGGGCGTAATTGGAAATATTACATTTATCCATTGTAATACCATGTTGAAATAAAATCTTGTTACATCCTGCAAATTCACATCTGCCATGAGCTGCAAACCAAAGGTCCCGCTTTACATCTGTTGGAATAGTTGTTTTACTCATCTGCAATTTAATGTCAACTCTCTGGTCCTTTTGCCAGGGTCTTAAGTTCGAATTGACATTGCAAAGATATAGTTTCCTTTTTAGAGGAACAAGTATTTGCGTGAAAAAAACACGGAATAATTGATTTTATTATCATGATTATTGGCTTGAATTTAGATATTCCGTGTATTTATCATATTTCTGCAAGCGTTTTTTTACTTATGATTTATATCATCTTTGTATTTTAAGAATGCATCAATATTTTTCATTATATCATCAATTTCAGGAGCAACTTCTTTCTCATAAGTCCGATAAAAGCTAACTGTATTATGCAAATAATCCCTACGTTTTACTTTAGTAGTGCCATGCTCATCCTTTTCAAATAAACGGACGGCATCTCGCCTCAGGAAATCGGCATTTAACAAAGATAAATCATGCGTAGCAACAATTATTTGACAATCTTCGGCCAAAGTTAAATACATTTTTAATATAAAAGCTAACGCCTTAGTATGTATTCCATATTCTATTTCATCAATGCATGAACATTTCTTTCCTAGTATGACATCATATAATACTATAAGAATACGTATTATATTTATAGTTCCTAATGACTCTAATCCTGAATCCAACGCTCTTTCACCTTCAACTGTCGAATGGACAAAACGCAAGTTCTTATGAGTAATAGTACCTGAAGGATATTGCTCTAACATTGCTTTTACAATAATATCTGGAGCCCCATTTTCTATAAGTTCAGATATGTTTAAGCTCGCATCTTCTACAATGTAATCACAAATATTAGTGCCAACATCTTTTAATAAGCGTAAAAGTAAACGCTTCATTATAGCATCTTTCTCAGCATCTCCTGTTTGCAGTTTGTCAGCAAGACTTTTATCAGACCTTCGAATCAGACTAATATGATTTTCAAAAAAATTATAATTATCGCTTAGCACTTGACTATCTATATTTAAGGAACCAAATACAGACAGTACACTGGAATTAGATAAGGTATTTACTTCTAAATCGTGTTGGTCTGATTTGGACAAATCACAAGCATTTCCAAAACTAATGGAAACAGTATCTGTCTTAACATTATGTTTGCGTTGATATATGCGAACTAAACGATTTTTTTTTAGATTCAATTCTTCTTCTTCTATACGCTCATTTGACACCTTAATATAATAATGATAACATGTATCCTTAATGTAGTAAACTAAAGATAGTTCGGTTGGCTCATTTGACGAATGTTCGTCTAACAGGAATGGACGATATTCTGGCTTCTCTGTCGGTTTCTGAGGTTTTGCGATAGCTAACATGCGCAAATAATTTAGGGCTGAAAACATTTTAGATTTGCCAGTTCCATTTAAACCAACACACAAAAGCATACGCAAAATACGCTTCCCGTTTATTTCTTTAAACCATACAGGAGGCAAATCCGAATTTTTTCCTCCTTCTTTTTTTGATGCAATAAATGATAATTCTGTTTCTTCACGATAGCATCTATAATTCTTTATTGTAAATAACTCAATCATATTCTTCTTTTTTATGATTACAAAGATACTATATTGATGGGAAAAAACAGCACTTTTTTATGAACTTTGTGGCGATTTTCGTGATTTTTACACGCTAACACTACTTTAAGGTCTTAATTATTCTCCATTAAACAAAAAAGTACTATCTTTGCATTACAGTTGATTGACTTATTGGGAATGAGCAGAATGACGAACTTCGATGGTTTCTAAACCATTACCTATTCTCTTTTTATTTGATGATAACTTTCTGATTTACAGTTATATTTTATTTAGTGCAACATTTGTGAAGCAGGCAAAAAAGAAGCCGGTGGATGCCATCTTCTCGGCACTCTCCGTTTCCTGCGCCCCCAACTTACGGGAGATGTAGTTCCCCGAACCATGACCGAAGAAGAATCCCACAGCCTGGATAATGGACATCACAGAAAACACGATACCTACGGCAGCCGTAGACTGGGTATTTATTTTACCCACAAAATAGGTATCTGCCATGTTGTAGAAGGACGTCACCAGCATGCTGATGATGGTCGGCACAGCCAATGACGTAATCAGCCGGGGGACCGGAGTCGTCGTTAAGTGGACATAATTATCCTTTGCGGAATGGTGCATCATAGGGAATGGAATGACAAGACTATTTGCAGCAATTTCTCAATGGAGTACACTGTTACCGGCTCCTTGCCCGGTCGATGGAATACGAAGCTGCCGTCTCCCTTCAAATCTCCGGTTTCGATATAAATCTCCGATTCAACATTCCGGTTTGCCAGAATCCCGTTTCTCTGGAGTGCCTTGCGCACCATGGCATACTTCTGCCCGTGGCCCGCCAAGCGTATCTGGGAGGTATATTCATTGGCTACCCTGAACAGTCCCGTTTCCAAATCAAAGGCAATACCCTTACGGGCAAAGAAGTTGCTCAGGCTGCCGTTCAACGAAAGGTCCTCGGGAGTACCGATAGTTACGCCGTTCACCTTGTCCATCAGCCATATTTTGTCCGCTATCTGCAGGGCCAGTTCCAGGTCGTGAGTAGAAAGGAAAATCGTCTTGTCCGTTTGCCGGCTGAGCTGGTGAAGCAGTTGCATCATCTCTACTTTACTGGGAAAATCAAGGAAAGCTGTCGGTTCATCCAGATAGATGACGGGAGTTTCCTGGGCGAGCGCCTTGGCTATCATCACCTTCTGCCGTTCACCGTCACTCAGCGTATGCACCATGCGGTGTGCCAGATGGGGAATGCCTACCAGGGCGATGGATTTGTCCACCACAATCTTGTCCTCTTTCGAAAGGGTTCCCCAGAAACCGGTGTAGGGGCTACGCCCCAGACCTATCAGTTCTACGACGGACATATTGCGTATATCGCACTTCTCCGTCAGCACCACGCTGATGACGCGCGAAAGCTGCTTGTCGGTATAGTCCCCAATCTCTTTTCCTTCAATAAATATGTTTCCTCCAAGTTTCGGCTGGAAGGCGGACAGCGTACGGAGCAACGTGGACTTCCCCACTCCATTGGCTCCCAACAGGCAAGTCAGCTCACCACTGTTAATTCCGGCGCAAATGCCGTCTGCCACCACTTTCACATCCCCCTTACCGGGGTAACCGATGGAAAGATTCTCTATATGTATGGTTTCCTTATTCATTCAATTCTCCTTTCCGTTTTCTAAAAAGTACAGAAGCCACTACCGGCGCACCTACCAGTGCCGTCACCGAGTTGACCGGCAAAGCTCCCTCGAAGCCGGGCATACGGGCTATCAGATTGCAGACCAATGCCAGGGAAGCGCCTACCAGCAATGTGGCAGGCATCAGTACCCGATGGTCCGAAGAGTGGAAGATGGCACGGCACAGATGGGGAACCGCCAATCCGATAAACATAATCGGACCGCAATAGGCCGTTACAATAGCCACCAGCACACCGGAGCATGAGATAACCAGCAGGCGTGCCCGCTTGATGTTCAGTCCCAGATTGCGTGCATAGCCATCGCCCAGCAGCAACAGATTCATCGTCTTTATCAGCAGGAAGGACAACGGAAGCAGCACAGCCATGATGCAGACAAACAGCACCATCTGGTCGCCCGAAACACGGGCAAAGCTACCCAATCCCCAAATGACATATGCACGTATATCTTCCTCCACACTGAAATATTTCAATACGCCGATGACGGCACTTGCCACATAGCCTATCATCACACCGATTATCAGCAGCGTCACGTTGCCCTTCACCTTCTGGGAGACATAGACAATGAGCGCCATCACAGCCAGCGCACCGATAATGGCGGCAACCGACAAGGCAACCTCGCCCATATACCCCAAACGGCTCAATGCCACACCGCCCATCGCCCCGGACAGCAATACCACACAAGCCACACCCAGGCTGGCACCTGAACTGATGCCCAATACCGAAGGCCCTGCCAGCGGATTGCGGAACACCGTCTGCATCTGCAGACCGCTGACTGACAGCCCTGCTCCCGCCACCAATGCCGTCAACGCTTGGGGCACGCGGGACTTCCAGATAATATTCTGCCAAATAACGGATTCATCCGTATTTCCCCACAATATGTTCCACACGGAGCGCAGAGGAATGTGAACCGACCCCAAAAGCAGGTTCAGCAGGAAAAAAAGAAAGATAGATGCCAGTGTCAGCAACATCAACGGAAGTACGGGTCTTTTTATCATTTCAGCAGTTCGTAGTAAGTCGGTTTATAGTCAGGCAACAAATCGGGATGGAAAGCATGTATCAAGTCTTCCAATACAATTTCGGGCTGCATGGGCATACTTTCGTAGAAGGGTTTCTCACGCATGTTGCAGTATACCACTCCCTTCTCACGGAACGCACGGAAGTCGGCATAACGCGGGTCGAGGGACTTCAAGGCATCATACGTGAACGTCCCGTCATAGCTGTTGACAATGCGCCAGTAATCGGCACTCTCCGCCTGGCTATATACGGTTTCAAAATCCAGCGTGACACCTCCCGAACGGGGATCGTCTTTCAAGAAATAATCCGCACCGGCATCACGGAACAGTTCGGCAAGAAAGCTCTTTCCTCCCACTGCATACCAGTTGCCACCCCGTATCTCGCCGCTGAATACCACCGGACGCTTCTTCACGTTGGCAGCCAGCTCCTTCAATTCGTTATAGCGCTTCTCTATCGCAGCAAACTTTTCATTCGCCTCCACTTCCTGGCCTATAAACATGCCGATGAATTTTATCCATTCAGCCTGCCCCAACGGGGTCATCTCCTTATATCCCAAATGGGGAACCAGTGGAATACCGATTTCCCGCATGGCATCATATCCGCCCCGCTTGAAAGGAGAGATAAAGATAACATCCGGATTCATGCTCATTATCACTTCATTATCAAAGTTCCCTTCGATACCAATCTTCACGGTCTCGCCGGACTTCAAACGGTCGTTCATCTCCTTGTTGAAGAGATGGCGCGTACTGGTGATGCCCACCACATAATCGCAGGCATCCAGACGGATGAAGTTGGAAAGTTGCAGGGATGTCATACACATAACGTGCTCTACCGGCGTTTCAATCACCGTATAGTCGCTCGGTATACCGACAGGCTTTATGCCTTTCGGTACCAGCGCATAGTGGAAAGTGCTGCTGCTTTCTTTTTGAGGGTCGTGTATATCCACCAGACGGACATGGTGCGGAAGATATTTCACCGTATAGCCTTTGGCATAGCACGGTACAATGGTAGCTGCCGTGTCTGTCGTAACCGGAGAATAGCCCGTTTCGGAAGAAGATTCGGTAGTAGTCTGTCTTGATTTTAAGCCGCAAGAGGTTACGCATAAAATGCACAGCAGTGCAATGCCTATGGCAGATATCCGGGTCATGACTATTGGGGTTTATAGAATTCGGGCACAATATTCGTCATTTTTGGGGAAATACGCAAATGCTCTTCCCGCAAATTGGTGGATATTGTGCCTAAATAATCTTTAAAAGCCCATCAAGTCATTCAGTGCTTCACTCATGCTGGGATGTGTAAAGACAAAATCACGGAGGAAGGTATATTCCTGCCCGGTCTTCATAGCCATTGCCACCAGGTTGATGACTTCACTCGATTCCGGCCCAAACAACGTGCAGCCCAAAATCTTGTCCGTATCGGCATCTACCACTACCTTGAAGAGTCCGTTCGTATCGCCCAAAGTCCTGGCACGCGGAATGGCGGCTACCGGCAGCTTGTTGACCTTTATATTCAATCCCTTCTTGCGTGCTTCCGCTTCGCTCAGCCCGATGCGTGAAAGCGGCGGGTCGATGAATACCGAATAGCTCACCGGGTCACGGTCGGACACCTTGCGTTCTCCCGCCCCGAAAAGGTCTTCGCGCAGAATGCGGTAATCATCCAAAGAAATGTAGGTGAACTGCAAACCGCCCTTTACATCACCGATAGCATGTATCTTGGGGTTGGTAGTCTGCAAATAGTCGTCTACCACAATGGCTCCGCGCTCATTCACCTCTACACCTGCCGCCGGCAGATTCAAGCCAGCCGTATTCGGACGCCGGCCGGTAGCCAGCAGGATGGCATCTGCGTGTAACTGATGTTCCTCTCCCGTGACCGCATCCCGGTAAATGACGTCAGAGTCTTTCACGGACTGCACGCGTGCATTCAGCCTGAAAACGATTCCTTTCTGTTCCAATACCTCCCGGACACTGTCCGCAATGTCCCGGTCCTCCCGGGATATCAGTTCGGAAGAGCCCTCGAGCACCGTGACTTGCGAACCGAATGAAACATACATGGAAGCAAATTCTAGTCCGATGTATCCCCCGCCTACAATGACGAGCTGTACCGGCAGCTCAGTCAGTTCCATAATGGAGGTGCTGGTATATACCCGTGGGTTACCTTGTATCCCCTCTATCGGTGGAATGACGGTTTCGGCACCCGTATTGATGAATATCCGGGGAGCTTGCAATTGTAATGTCCCTTCCACCATCCCAACTTCCACCACATCCGGACCTGCAAAGGAGCCGATACCCGTATAGACCGTTATATGAGGATTGTCGGCCAGATTGTGATAATTCTTCTGACGCAGGAAAGAGACGACCTCTTCCTTCCTTGCAATGGACTGACGATAGTATGCCTTCTTGACCTCCCAAGAAGCGTCTTTGTCCGCATGCTTTGCCGCATGCACCAATGTTTTTGTGGGAATGCAACCGATATTGATACATGTCCCTCCGTACATCTTTTCCGAACGCTCCACTACGGCAACGTCCAGCTTCCGTTTTGCCAACTCGGCAGCCAGCGTCTTTCCGCCTTTGCCGAATCCGATGATAATGGCATCATACTGTTTCATACGTCTATTTCCTTAATTGGTTCAATACTCTTTTTGCACTGTCAGACAGTACGACAATGGCACCGGCAAGAATGGCCGTATCCTTGATGACCAAGCGCCCTGCCCCCGTCAGCAACGGAAAGCCGTGCTCCTCGCTTCCCAAGTCGGGCACCCACACCTCAGGGGTTGTCACCAGGAAAGAGAGGGTACCCATCGTCATGACAATGACAAGTGCGGCTCCCGCCAGTCCGATTTTCGGAGAGAATATCCCCAGAAATGTCAGGATGCCGATGGCCATAATCAGAATGCCCAGACCGTGAGAGAAACCATACGTATTGTTCTCCACGTGCCACTGATGTTTCGCCTCATTGAACTCGCCCTCTTTCAGCTTATACTCCTTGTACTCCGGGGCACTCTTTGTATAAAAGAAGCTCATGAACGGGCTGTTCGCCACAAAAGGGACAATCCCTTCAGCCTCATAATTCCAGAATTTCAACCCACCAATCCATACGAAAATAACCAGGATGGCTACACGAATCAAATTAACACCCAACTTTTGAGTGGAAGCGGCCAGCGTCAACGCAGCCATAAACAAGTTTTGCAATTTCGTTTTCATCTTTGTTCTACTTTTTAAATGGTTTCAGTAATATGACTTGATTTTTGTTTTTGCAAAGTTCCTTGTTTTCCGCCACGTACGAAATGGCAATTATTCCGCAACAGTTGGCAATTCTTCCCGTTTCACTCTTTTCCGGTAGTCCGAGACACTCTCGCCGGTCATTTTCTTGAAAAAACGGCTGAACGCGGGCAAGTCTTCAAAGCCCAGAATGGAGCTGATTTCTTTGGCGCTCTTGCGGGTATACAACAGCAGTCTCATGGCTTCCGCCTCAATGCGCTCATGAATCACCCGCAACGGGGAAGGCAACCCGCAGGCCGAGAACAGATTGGAAAGTGTCTTGGGAGAACGGCAAAGAATATCGGCATAATCCTGCACCTGCTTCTTCTCCTTGAAGTGCCGGTCCACCAGCACATAATACTGTCGGATGATGTCAAACGTCTTTTCCTTCTCCTGCCCCACCCCGAAAAGCTGGCGCGCAATGCGTGTGCAGGTAATGATGAAACGTTTCAAGACAATCCGCAGCATCTCCTCCTGCAGATTGTCATGAATGACCGATTCCTGCCGGAAAATGCGGACTATGTCATGCAGGTTGGAAGACTGCCCGGCAGAAAGCGCCAGTCTCATCACCTTGGAAGAGCCATAAAAAAGGAATCCGTTGCAAGAGACCTCGTTGTCATGTCCATAGATGCAATAAAAATTGCTGTTGAATACAAACGTCAGGTATTCACCGTCCACCTCTTTTACCTCCAGGTGATGCAACGGGGTCAAGGTCACGATTTCGTCCTTTTCCAAGCGCATGGAGATATGGTCTATTTCCAGAGTGAGCGTACCGCTCTGTACCCAAATGAATTTATACAGAGTCTTGTCACGTTGCAGCGACGCACGCTCATGGTAGCTGGAAGTCATGGCTATGTTGCCATTCAAGCGGGTGTTCAGTTGATAATCCATAAAAAACAGATTGTTTTAGTAAATAACAAAGATAGCGAATATCTTGTTTGCTACTGATTATTTCCCCACTTTTGTAGCCGTTTTGCTGTTCTTTAATTTTTAACCTTTAATGTCTTCATTCAAATGTTCCCCGTCATATTTGTATCTCTCGGTCCCGGCGAACCGGAACTGATTACCGTAAAAGGCTTGACAGCCCTGCAGGCAGCCGACTGTATCTTCTGTCCCGAAACACTGACTAAGGATGGAAACAGAGTTTCACGCGCAGCCGACATCCTATCGCAACTCGACATCCCGGAAAACACGGTACGCCGCTTTCCACTCCCCATGAGCAAACTGCGTGAAAAAGCCCTGAGCGCCTACGACGAGGTCTATATGGAGAGCTCCACCCTCCGGCAACAAGGAAAGAAGGTCTGTATCGTTGCCGAAGGAGATGCCGGATTCTACTCTTCCATACATTATGTATATGACAAACTGCAGGCAGACGGCATCCCCGTGAAGCACATCCCCGGTATCCCCGCCTTCATTGCCGCCGGCGCACTGGGCGGGCTCCATGTGGCCAGCCAGGAAGAGCGGCTGACGGTGATACCCGGCATTACTACGACAGAAGAGATAGAGAAACTGACAAGCGAAAACAGTGCGGTTGTCATCATGAAGCTGTCCAGATGCACCGATGAGATTCACCGCTGCATCCGCCTGCATCCCGAATACCGGTATCACTATTTTGAGAATGTAGGCACTCCGGAAGAGAAGTATATCAATGACAGCAAGCGGATAGCGACCATCCGCTTCCCCTATTTTTCCCTGCTTATCATTCGTACAGAGACCTTTTGAGCCCGATTTAATACAATTTCGCACGCCATAGGCATTATTTTAATGAAAATGGGTTACCTTTGCGCCGTTGAAATATAAAAAAGATAAGAACATGAAGAAAGTCGTTTTTTATATGATGCTGCTGGTTATGAGCATCGGTTATGCCTATGCACAAGGAAAGGCAGACATCAAATTCGAACAGACCACCCACAACTTCGGCACATTCTCCGAAAACAGTCCTGTGGTCAGCTACACCTTTAAGTTTACGAACGTAGGCGATGCTCCGCTTGTCATCCATCAGGCTGTAGCTTCCTGCGGATGTACCGTTCCCGAATATTCACAAGAACCGATAGCACCGGGAAAGACTGGAACAGTGAAAGTAACTTATAATGGAACCGGAAGATACCCCGGACACTTCAAGAAATCCATTACCCTGCGCACCAATGCCAAAACGGAAATAATGCGATTGTTTATCGAAGGGGACATGACCGCTAAAGATACCAAATAAGCATTTTACCATACAGAATTAAGGAGATTTTTTTAAATCTCCTTTTTTTTTGCTTTCTTTGAAGTCTATTAAAGAAAAACATAAAACTACAAAACCTATGAAACAAGAAGAAGAACCTATTACCGGACTACCGGAAAATGCGTTCCGTGAATTGAAACCGGGAGAAGTGTACAACCCTCTGATGAGCCCGGATAAGAAGTATTCAGAAGTAAATGCCTGGTCGGTGACATGGGGTATTCTGATGGCCATCCTCTTTTCGGCCGCAGCCGCCTATCTGGGGCTGAAGGTGGGACAAGTATTCGAAGCCGCCATCCCCATCGCCATCATTGCCGTCGGCGTATCGGGTGCCGCCAAACGCAAAAATGCATTGGGCGAAAACGTCATTATCCAGTCTATCGGTGCCAGCTCGGGCGTCATCGTGGCAGGTGCCATCTTCACCCTTCCGGCACTCTATATTCTCCAAGAGACCTATCCGAAAGAAATCACCGTCACCTTTGCACAAGTCTTTATCAGTTCCCTGCTGGGAGGTGTGCTGGGTATTCTTTTCCTTATCCCCTTCCGCAAATATTTCGTGAGCGACATGCACGGCAAGTATCCCTTCCCCGAGGCGACAGCCACCACACAAGTGCTCGTCTCCGGTGAAAAGGGCGGCAGCCAGGCAAAACCATTACTCATGGCTGGTATTATCGGAGGTCTATACGACTTCATCGTGGCAACCTTCGGCTGGTGGAACGAGAATTTCACTACCCGCGTATGCGGCTTCGGCGAAATGCTGGCCGAGAAAGCCAAGCTGGTATTCAAGGTTAATACGGGTGCTGCCGTGCTCGGTCTGGGTTATATTGTGGGACTGAAATACGCGTCCATCATCTGTGCCGGCTCACTGGCCGTATGGTGGATTATCATCCCCGGTATGTCCATGATTTGGGGAGATTCCGTACTGAACCAATGGAACCCCGAAATCACGGCAACCATAGGCGCTATGGCTCCGGAAGAAATCTTCAAATACTATGCCAAGAGCATCGGTATCGGTGGCATTGCCATGGCAGGTATCATCGGCATTATCAAGTCTTGGGGCATCATCAAGAGTGCCGTAGGACTGGCTGCCAAGGAAATGGGAGGTAAGTCCAACGTGGAAGCCAGTGTGAAACGCACACAGCGGGACATCTCTATGAAGATTATCGCCATCGGTTCCATCATCACGCTGCTGCTGGTTGTTCTCTTCTTCTACTTCGATGTGATGCAGGGCAACTTGACACATACCATTGTAGCTATCCTGCTTGTTGCAGGTATCGCTTTCCTGTTCACCACCGTGGCTGCCAATGCCATTGCGATTGTGGGCACAAACCCCGTATCCGGAATGACGCTGATGACATTAATCCTGGCATCCGTAGTCATGGTAGCCGTAGGGCTGAAAGGTCCCGAAGGGATGGTTGCGGCACTGGTGATGGGCGGTGTTGTATGTACGGCACTGTCCATGGCGGGAGGCTTCATCACAGACTTGAAAATCGGTTACTGGCTGGGTAGCACGCCTGCCAAGCAGGAGACCTGGAAGTTCCTCGGAACCATCGTTTCTGCCGCTACCGTAGGTGGTGTAATGATTATCCTAAACAAGACATACGGTTTCACCAGCGGACAGCTGGCCGCTCCGCAAGCCAATGCCATGGCGGCCGTTATCGAACCGTTGATGAACGGTGTGGGTGCGCCCTGGCCGCTCTACGGTATCGGTGCAGTGCTGGCCGTCATCCTCAATTTCTGCAAGATTCCCGCACTGGCATTTGCATTGGGTATGTTCATCCCATTGGAACTGAATGTTCCGTTGGTAGTGGGCGGTGCCATCAACTGGTACGTGACCAGCCGCAGCAAGGATGCCGCTCTCAATGCCGAACGCGGGGAGAAAGGTACCCTGCTTGCCTCCGGTTTCATTGCCGGCGGTGCATTGATGGGTGTGGCAAGTGCTGCCATGCGTTTCGGAGGAATCAACCTCGTAAACGATGCATGGTTGCAGAACACCTGGTCCGAAGTGCTGGCGCTGGGTGCTTATGCCATTCTGATATTCTACCTCATCAAAGCTTCCATGAAAACCAAATAACTTTTAAATACCAAGAACATGAAAAAGATTCTACTTTTATCTTTTCTATTTGCAGCGACCATGTTATCTGCACAAAAGCCCGTTGAGCTGCCCCTATGGCCCAACGGTGCCCCCAATAACAACGAACTGACCAATTCCGGACAGAACCATAACAACGAATGGGTGTCCGATGTCACCACCCCTACCCTTACGGTGTATCCTGCCTCCCACCCCAACGGCATGGCCATCATCATGTGTCCGGGAGGCGGCTACGGGGGGCTGGCCATGAAGCACGAGGGACACGACATGGCTCCCTGGTTCAACACACAAGGCATCACCTATGCAGTACTGAAATACCGTATGCCCAACGGGCACCATGAAGTGCCCCTTTCCGATGCCGAACAAGCCATCCGCATGGTACGCGAACATGCCGCCGAATGGGGTGTCAATCCTCAGCGTGTAGGCATCATGGGCGCTTCTGCCGGCGGCCATCTGGCAGCTTCGCTTGCCACACTATACAGCGGTGACAAGACCCGTCCCGACTTCCAGATCTTGTTCTATCCGGTGATTTCCATGCAGAAAGGCGTTACCCATGGAGGTTCCCGTAAGAACCTTATCGGAGAAAATCCATCTCAGGAGCTGGAACAAAAATACTCCCTCGAAAGACAAGTGTCCCCAGGCACTCCGCAGGCTTTTATCATGCTTTCTTCGGACGACGACGCAGTGCCACCCATCAACGGCATTGGCTATTTCCTCGCCTTGCGTGACCACAAAGTGCCTGCCAGCCTGCATGCCTACCCTACCGGCGGACATGGCTGGGGATTTCGGGACAACTTCAAGTATAAGCAACAATGGACACAGGAACTCGAAAAGTGGTTGCGTGAGGGTGTCGTATTTCCGAAGGAGACAGCACCGATGTTGAGAATCGGAAAGACGTACCTTGGAACAAAGTATGTAGCCAACACACTGGATCAGGGAACGGAAGAAAAGTTAGTCATCCTGCCCCAAACGGTAGATTGCCTTACTTTCGTCGAATATACGCTGGCTCAGGCGATGGGGTCTTCTTTTGCCGATAATCTGCAAAAGATACGTTATCGGGACGGTGTGATCGACGGATACACTTCGCGGTTGCACTATACCTCCGACTGGATTGAGAACGGTGTCCGCCAAGGATTTCTGGAAGACGTTACTGCACAAAACAGTACGCAGACCACCAAACTGTCTCTCTCTTATATGTCCACCCATCCCCAAAAGTACAGGCAACTGGCGGATTCGCCGGAGAACGTGAAACGGATGGCCGAGCATGAAAAGGCATTGTCCGGGAAAAAGGTACACTGGCTACCTAAAGGAAAACTCCCCGACGCAGGACTTCCGTGGATCATGGACGGTGATATCATCGCCATCACCACGAATCTTCCGGGACTGGATGTAGCTCATGTAGGGATAGCCGAATATATAAACGGAAAATTGCATTTGCTTCACGCCTCTTCTACGCTTGGCAAGGTTGTTGTCAGCGAAGAGCCTCTCAGCCAAATGCTTCGCAATAATAAATCATGGAGCGGCATACGTGTCGTCCGGATGTCTCACCCTTAAAACAAATGATTATGAAACGAGTAAAACATTTACTTCTCGCGTCGTGTCTGTTGCCTACTTTTCTGGGAGCACAGGGAGTGGCAAGCGCCTCTTTTCTGGAGATTACTCCGGATGCCCAATCGGCAGGTATGGCCGGCACAGGACTGGCTATCACTGACAATGGAAGCACGGCTATCTTTCATAACGCTTCCACCATCGCTTTCTCGCAGGATGTAATGGGTGCCAGCTACTCATACGCTGACATAAATAAAGACTTTGGAATGCATAGCGCATCCCTTTTCTACCGCATCGGACGGGAAGGGAAGCACGGATTTAGCGTAGGATTCCGTCACTACAAGGATGCTGATTTTCATTGGCAGGACGGTGCGGAGGATCATGCCCGCGCATGGAACGTGGAAGCCGCATACTTCAGAAATGTAGCCAAGAACCTGTCCCTTTCATTAACACTCAGATATCTGCAGGCAAAAGCCTATAAGGATGCGGACAGCAAAGGATCAGTCTCCGTGGACCTCGGTGCCAGCTACCATCGCAGCATGGGTATTCTGGACGAAATGGCTTCATGGACAATCGGATTTCAAGCCGCCAACCTGGGTAGCAAGCTGGACGGACAGAAACTGCCTGCCCGACTGGGACTGGGTGGTGCCATCGACCTGCCGTTCAGTATGGACAACCGCTTGCAGGTGGCTCTTGACTTCAACTACCTGCTCCCGTCCGAGTACCGCCATCTTCAAGCCGGCATCGGAGCGGAATATAATTTCCTGAAATATGGAATTATCCGCGGAGGATACCACTTCGGGGATAACGACAAAGGAACAGGCAACTACGGTACACTGGGCTGCGGAATCAACTTCTGGCCGATTCGCGCAGATTTCTCTTATGCACTGGCTGATAAAGACTGTTTCATGCATAAGACATGGCAGCTCGGCATTGGAATCGTTTTCTAGGTTTTTCCTTCGGGCAGTCCGCTAAGTTTTATCATTGAGCAGAGTCTGCCGGGTTCTTTCATTGAGCAATCTGCTGAGTTTTTTCGTTCAGCAGTCTGCCAAGCTCGCATTCAAGGCGTTGCTTCACTTCGTCCATAGGCACTTCGTGCTTCAGTTCCTGACGAAGAGAAGTGACGCCTTTATCTATAAAGCCACAAGGATGAATATAGCTGAAATAGCGTAAATCCGTATTCACATTCAAGGCCAGTCCGTGCATGGTGACGTAGTGGCTGCTTCTCACCCCGATCGCACAAATCTTACGGGCACGGGGCGTACTCCCTTCCAGCCAGACACCTGTTGCCTTTTCAAGCCGTCCTGCTTCAATGCCATAGAAGGCACAGACACATATCACAGCCTCTTCGAGCAGGTGCACATATTCCTTTAGCCCCAGATGAAACTCTTCCAGATTCAAGATCGGATAACAGACTAGCTGTCCGGGACCATGATACGTGATATCCCCTCCCCGATCTATATGGAAAAGGGTAGCCTGAATGGCTTTCAGCTGATCGTCATTCAACAGCATATTCTTTTCTTTTCCGCTACGTCCCAAAGTATAGACGTGCGGATGTTCGCACATAATAATACGGTTTTCATACGGTTCTCCCTGCGCTTTTGCGCAGACAAGGGTATCAAACCATTCTGTCTGCCGCTGCCATGCCTCGGCGTATGGAATCAAATTCCAGTCTACTAATACAGTTTTCATGAAGACAAAAGTAAGAAATAAAAAGAAAAATCGTACATTTGCGGACCGAATATAACAAGCACTCTAAACCAAAGATAACAAACACTCTTATGAAAATGGAAGTTCCACAAGTAGATTTGCCTCTGGAGGTGTTGGCATGGACTAAAGTAACCGAAGATATTCTGAACATCTACAAACAATCGTGCCGGCTGCAGGCGTGTATTTTCGCCATCTGTACGGAAGGAACCATGAAAGTCTCCATCAATCTGTTGGAATACGAGGTTCACCCGAATGATCTGATTACATTACTTCCCGGAACAATCATACAGTTCCGTGAGAAAGCGGAAAAGGTTAGTCTTTGTTTTGCCGGATTCTCTGCGAAATGTATCGGACATATCAACTTGCTGACCACCATCGGGAACGCTTATCCCAAGCTGATAGAACAGCCGATCATCCCTCTTTCCGAGAATATCGCCGACTATCTGAAGGAATATTTTGCCTTGTTGTCTCATGCCAGTTGTGACGAGTCTTTCAAGATGGACTCCAAATTGGCGGACTTATCACTCCAGACTATTCTGACAAGCATCCAGCTGATGTACCGGAATTATTCGGGAAACAATCATTCGAACCGTAAGAAAGAGATTTGCCGGAAGTTGATTCAACTGATCACTGAACACTACAAAGACCAGCGTTGTGCACAGTTCTATGCCGATCAACTGGGAATCTCTCTGCAACATCTGAGCACCACCGTAAAACAAGTGACGGGGAAAAGTGTATTGGATACTATTGCTTATATTGTCATTATTGATGCCAAAGCGCAGCTAAAGGGTACGGATATGACTATTCAGGAGATAGCTTATTCGCTGAATTTCCCGAATCCCTCTTTCTTCTGCAAGTTCTTCAGACGGCATGTAGGGATGTCACCGCTGGAATTTAGAAATAGTTGAGGTCTGTAAATCAAAGGCTATATCATGGATGGAGGCTACATATAACCAATCTTCATTATGATATTATTTAGGCACGAATTACGCGAATTACACAGTTCTAAAGGTTTAAAATCCGTGTTAATCCGCGTAATCCATGCCTAATTTAAAGTTATAAAGGAGCTTTACCACGCTCCCTGTCGATGTTTAAATCTTCCTTCTTCCCAAACTCAACGAATTGAGCACTACACTCACACTGGAGAATGCCATGGCGGCACTTGCCAGCATCGGATTCAGCAACAATCCGTTTATAGGGAACAATACTCCGGCAGCGATAGGAATACCGATCAAGTTGTAGATAAATGCCCAGAAAAGGTTCTGATGAATCAGTCGTACAGTCTGCCTGGACAGTTCGAAGGCTTTGGGGAGTAACAGCAAGTCGGACGTCATCAGCGTCACCATAGCGACATCCATAGCAATATCCGTACCCTTTCCCATAGCAATGCTGACGTCAGCCAACGCCAGTGCCTGTGAGTCATTGATACCATCGCCCACCATTGCCACTTTCTTTCCCTGCATTTGCAGCTCACGCACAAATTCGGCTTTATCGTCCGGCAAGGCATCTGCCACAAATCGCTCGATACCCAGACGGGAAGAGACTGCCAGAGCCGTCCGCTGACCGTCACCGGTAAGCATACAGATATCAATGCCCTGACGTTTCAGTTCTTTCACTGCCTCGGCAGAAGTAGCCTTGATCGGGTCGGAAACGGCAATGATAGCCAAAAGTTCATTCTCACGTCCGAAGTATATGATTCCGTTTCCGTCTGATTCGTAGTGTACCAGCATATCAGCCATGACATCGCTTACTGTAGCGCTGAAATCTTTCAGAAGTTTATGGCTGCCCACCCAGTAAGTCTTACCTTGATAAGACACCTTTATACCTTTGCCTGTGATGCTTTCAAAACTGCTCAAAGGAGCGGGAGTTATCTTTTCCTCGTCTTGGAGTACGGCTACAATCGCGCCTGCCAACGGGTGTTCCGATTTCAGCTCGGCAGCAAGAAGTACATCTTTGAAGTGTTCTTCCTGCGGCTGTGCCCACAACCATCCGGTAGCGGTAGGATGTCCTTCGGTCAAAGTACCGGTTTTATCCAGTACCACCACATCTACCTTACGCATCTGCTCCAGAGCGACGGCGTCTTTTATCAGAATATGCTGTCCGGCAGCTTTACCGATTCCCACCATCAGCGCAGTAGGTGTGGCAAGTCCCAGAGCACAGGGACAGGCTATGACCAGAACGGATACAGCAGAAAGAATACCATAAGAAATATACTCACTGCCACCGATAGCTACCCACAGCACAAACGTCAGAATGGCAATTCCCAACACGACAGGAACGAAGATGCCTGTAATACGGTCTACGATACGCTGCACAGGAGCTTTGCTGCCTTGTGCTTCCTGCACCATGTGAATGATGCGTGCCAGCACAGTATCACTTCTCACCTGAGAAGCACGAATGATGAAGGAACCGCGCTGATTGATTGTTCCGGCAAGGACCTTATCGCCCTTTTTCTTCTCTACCGGAATCGGCTCACCGCTAATCATACTTTCATCCACATACGAATCGCCCTCCGAAAGCTGACCATCCACGGGAATCTGTTCGCCGGGACGGACTACCACCATATCGCCTACCTGCAACAGGTCTATTTGTATCTCTTCCTCTACCCCACCACGCAATACACGTGCCACTTTAGGCTGCATTCCCATCAGTTTGCGAATGGCATCCGAGGTATTTCCTTTGGCGCGTTCCTCCATCATCTTTCCGGTCAGAACGAAGGCAATGATCACTGCGGAAGCTTCGTAATAGACGTGCGGTTCCAGTCCGCGATCTGTCCAGAACTGCGGAAAGAAAGTGTTGAACAAACTGAAAAGGAAGGCTATCGAGGTACTCAACGCAACCAGCGTATCCATATTGCTACGACCGATCTTCGCCTGTTTCCATGCCCCCGTGAAGAAACTCCCTCCGAAGAGCACCATTACCGGAATAGCAAGCAACATTTGTATCTCGTTAGAGTATGGCATATGCATTAATAACATCGAAAAGATAAGCAACGGCACTACAAATATCCACGCGCCGATCACTTTCCGTTTCAGACGAAGGTAGCGCTTATGCTGTTCTTCTTCCCGACGTTCTTCTTTATTCGCTTCTTCTACTATCAGATCATAACCGGCAGCAAGTACCGCTGCACGGATTTCTCCGGGGGTGAGCTTGTCGTCCTCATAAGAAATCGTCAATGTATTTGAAGCAAAGTTGACGGAAGCATCAACGACTCCCGGCAACTTTTTCACTGTCTTTTCTACATTGTTAGCGCATCCCGCACAATGCATATTAAGCACGGGAAACGCTTTTTTTGCTATATTACCCATATAATCCTTTACTCTTTAATTAATTAGTATTTATAAAACAAGCAAATACGGGTATTTGTTCGATTACTTCTTATCGGCCTTCTTATCCTCTTTCTTAGATTCTTGTTTGCTATCTTTCTTGCCGTCCTGCTTGGTTTCCTTCACAAACTCGGCCTCATAATTGAACTTCTTGAATCCTGCCTGCAACTTCTTCACATCTGTCTTTTCGGCATCGTAGGTGATGGACACGGTTTTGTTCTTCAGTTCGGTGGAAAGTTCCTTCACGCCTTTCTCGAAGCGCATGTTATTTTTCACTTTCTTCTCGCAGTTCTCGCAGTGCATCTGAGAGACTTTGAATACTACTACACGGATATCCTTTGCCAACACGGCTGCTACGCTCAAAAGAGCCACCACGCAAGTGGCCATCCATCTTTTTATTCTCATTTTTCTTATTCGTTTAATGGTTATTATTCATTTCTTGCCAGATTGAAACGTATTCCGATATAGGCTTTTGCCCCGTGCACAGGTCCCCATATCATCGTTGAGTCGAAGTTTCCTCCCCACGGGTTTGCTGCGTCAATGATCGGATTCTTCTGTTTGAAGTTTGTCAGGTTCTCCCCTCCTATGTAGACAGACCAGCGGCGGAAATAGCGGGTAATCTGGGCACTCAGTTGCTCGAAGCTGCCATAGCGGCGCTCCCAAGATAGCTGACCGTCTGCCAACTCGTAAGGGGAAGGCATTCTTCCTCCGCCATTGAGCTGAAGCGTAGCATCAAACTGCCATATTCCGAGTGGAGTCTGGTACGAAGCGGTCAGCAGTCCTTTGTATTTGCTGGTCAACGGTTTCTCCATCCGCTGACCTTTGTAGGTGGTCTGAGCATCCGTCAGACGGTAAGCTCCCGTCAAGGTAAATCCTTTAAAGAAAGGATAGCTTGCCTCTACTTGGAATACATGCGAATAGGAACGCCCGTCCAGATTGTAAAAGGCTACTTCGTGAGGATTACTGTCCATATCCACTACGACTTGCTTCAGGAAGTCTGTGTAATAATATTCGGCATTGATATTCAGCGTTTTGCCAAATACAGGTACGTAGGTAGATACACTGGCACCATAGTTCCATGCTTCTTCCATGTCCAGTCCTTTCGCTATTTCGACCTTTCGGCTACTGGAAAGCAGGTAGTTATTTTCTGCCAGTACATGATTCGTACGGTAACCTTTTCCGGCAGAGAGGCGGAAGTGTACGTACTCATTCGGATTGTATTTAAGATGTGCACGGGGAGTCACAAAGAAACCGTGCTCATTGCTATAGTCACCACGCAGACCTGCCATCAGCATCCACTGATCATTCAGATTCAGCGTGTATTGCGCATAGGCTCCGGGAACCGCTTCTTTGGCAAAAGCCTTGATGAGCGGCAATTCCGTTTGATTCTCCAACCGATAATGCTGGTCATAAGCGTCATAGTTGAAACTCAGCCCCGCCGAGAAACTGTTCTGCTTATTAAACTCTGTTTCAAACATCAAAGAGGCATACACATTTGTCTGGTCTACATTGTATAGTTTTCGTCCGTACATGGCATCCTGATTGTGCCAACTGGCAGAAAGAATCAGTGCCAGATTCGTATTCTTCTCCTTATTAAATATATAAGCATTCTTGGTGAAAAGTTCGTAACGTTCGGTATCGATTCCTACTTTATAAAGATCACCCGTCTGCATATCCGTATGATGTGCCTGCCCGCTAGTGCGACTTTCGGAAAGGGCCTTGAAGCCTGCCTGAAAGACATAATGATCTCCCATATAGGCCCATCGGTTCCACACGTTATACTGCTCTACTTGGGGGATATCCACGAAGCCGTCATCATTGCCGTCGTGCGCTTTGGTTTCGTTTTCATAATGCGCCAGTAAAGAGGTACTCCAACGTTTTGACAACTTTAAGGTGGCGTCCGCATTCGCCTCATACCGGTTGGTACTGCTTGCGAAAAGATTGGCGGATACCCAGTCGGCCTCCGGCAACTGCGGCTTTTTGAACTCTACATTAATCTGTCCCGTGATGGCTTCGTAACCATTCTTCACTGATGAGATTCCTTTGGAAACCTGTATGCTTTGCATCCACGGACCGGGGACATATCCCAGACCATAAGGAGATGCCGCACCGCGATAGTTCGGGATATTCTCCGTGAGCATCTGTACATAAGTTCCGGACAATCCGAGCAGTTTGATCTGCTTGGCTCCCGTTGCCGCATCCGAATAGCTCACGTCCACCGAAGGGTTGGTCACGAAACTTTCTCCCAGATTACAGCAGGCAGCCCTGCTCAATTCGGCACTGCTTATCATCTCTTCGTTCATCACGCTGCTGCGCAACTTCATCGTTCCCATTCTGCGGCTGACTACATTCACTTCGTTCAGTTCTACACCTTCCCGAAGGGTAATGTCCAGTTCCTGATTCTTCTTGCTGACATGAATCGTGTCATTCTGAAAACCGATAAAACTGATTACCAGCATGTGACTCTTCGAAGGTTTGGAGATAGAAAAGCTGCCATCTTCCTTGGTAGTTACACCCTGACCCGTATTCACCCAGAATACATTAGCACCCGGAACAGGCTCTCCGGTATTATCTTTGACTATTCCCCGCACCTGCGCTTGTGTCGTAACTGCAAGTAATGAGAACAGTCCCATTATTATATATTTCATTCTTTCTTGGACTTAGTTTTGCGATACAAAATTAATTCATTTCTCTTGCAACTGAGTTGCATTCATTCTCCTTGTTTTCATACCCTGCAAAGGCTGAAAACAAAGTACAATCGGACAAAAAAGATGAAATAACAGCTAAATCAGAAAAACGGAATGTAACGCCAGCTTCTGCCTCGGACAGGGAGGTGGCGGAGAAGGAAGACTGGAAAAGTCCACCGTCCGGTCTATAGAAGTGAAAGCAAATAGCTGACAATACTGTTCACAGAAAAGTGTTATCACCGGAACGGAAACCGTCAGTTCGGAAATATGCTTCATCAAATCGGGCTTATAGATAGTTGCCGTACAGCCCTTTTCTCTGCAATCTTTCTTTGAATCGCAAGTATGAGACTTCTTACATTTGGGACAGCCATCGGCACAACAGCCCTGCACAGTCTCACAACGGGAACAGCAATAATGAACAATAGATACTCCCGCCCCTGAATAGATAATCAGGAGAGAAAGGATCACTGCTGTTATGTAGGCTAGTCTCTTCATTTCGGGAGACAAAGATAAGGTATTCCGGCAACAATATCAAATTAAATAATTCTCCATTTTTATTCATACTACTGATATTATCCGTATATTTGACCACATATTAGTTCTTTTAAATACATCATGTCATGGAATATCATCGTATATCTTTCATCCACAACGATACAGAGTATTCGTTCATTAAAGCTATAAACGGGAACTTAACAGGATACGCTTTAATGTCAGCTTGCCGGATAGAAGTCGTCAATTATATGAAAGAAAATAACCTGAAAGGCAGCTATATACTAACCGGAATGTCAAAGGCTTAATCACATGAAAGCTAAAAGAGAGCAGATATTAATCAGAACTTCCTGGATAAGTACTATTGGTAATGCCATACTTTCCACATCAAAAATCATCGTAGGTTTATGGGCCGGCAGTCTTGCCGTGCTAGGCGACGGTATTGATTCGGCAACGGATGTGATCATCTCCATTGTCATGATTTTCACAGCACGCATTATCAGCCAGCCGCCTTCCAAGAAGTACGTATTCGGCTATGAGAAAGCCGAAGGGATTGCGACTAAAATTCTTTCGCTTGTGATATTCTATGCAGGGGTGCAAATGTTGATATCATCTATCGGAAGTATCTTTTCCGAAGAAGCAAAAGAAATTCCGTCAGCCATTGCTATATACGTCACGATCTTTTCGATTATCGGCAAACTTCTCCTGGCTTTATATCAGTACAAACAAGGGAAAAAGATAGATAGCTCCATGCTGACGGCCAATGCCATCAATATGCGCAATGATGTTATCATTTCCTCCGGTGTGCTGCTGGGACTGATATTCACGTTCATATTCAAACTGCCTATACTCGACTCCATCACAGGACTAATCATCAGCCTCTTTATCATAAAATCTTCGATTGGCATTTTCATCGATTCGAATGTGGAATTGATGGATGGCGTCAAAGATGTCAATGTGTACAATAAGATATTCGAAGCAGTAGAAACAGTTCCCGGTGCGAGCAACCCACACCGGGTAAGATCAAGAATGATCGGGAATCTTTATATGATTACCCTCGATATCGAGGTAAATCCGCAGATAACCATCACACAGGCCCATCAGATAGCCGACGCTGTGGAGAAAAGCATAAAAAGCTCTATAGACAATGTCTATGATATCTTAGTACACGTGGAACCTGCCGGCGAATGTCAGACAGACGAGAAATTTGGTATTGACAAGGGTATGGTGAATTGACGGAAGGCATTAAGGAGCAAGTATATGCTCCCCCGAAGCTGTTATGATTACTCCACCACAATCACTGACCACCGTCTCGTGCTTTCCATCCGGAGTGACTATGATGGAACCAGTCTGTATGATATGCTTTCCGTCCATCGTCACACGTATGCGGGCGCTTGTTTCTTCTTTTTCTTTCTTTTCCTTCTTTGCAGATTCCTCCTCTTCCTTATCCTCTATGGCTCTGTTCCGGTCCATACAGCCATTGGTATGATAACTTTTCATCTTAGTCACCCGGTCATCAACGAACCAGATATTAACGACTCCTGCAATACTTGACTCGGAAGTACGAAATTCCAGCATCTCACTCTCTTCGTCAAAACTTCGATAGCTCGGTTTACCCATAATGGCTATTACTTCTTTAGAAGACATCCCACGTTGGATAATACTCAAATTCTCATAAGTAATTCTGCTTGCATAACAACTGCTGAGCAATATCACCAGCAGCAAAGACATAAGGATCTGACTCTTTTTCATAATAGGTATAGTTTAGTAGTTTTTTTGAATACCCCAAATGTAGTATGAGAAAATTCCCTTCGCAAAGACTTCTTCCTACTTGCAAATAGGAATTTCCCTATCTATGAAAAACGACAGGTATAACCTATGACTACTAACATTTCTTCTCTCAACTATCCTATTGGCTTATCTATCATACCGTCCGCCACAGAGAATCAATGACTGCATACCTTACTGATATCGACCGTAAATTCCTCACCGGCAGGCATGAACTTCCCTTTTCGTTTAAGAAATCCGATCAGTTCGTCCACTTCCATATTATCTGCCGAACAAGTATAAAAACGCTGATGTTCGCCAAACTTCTCTACGATTGCAGCCCTCAGAGATGCCTCAGTATAACTATTTCCCTCCATCATGTGAAGGACTTCGTGTGCATGTAACTGTTCCATAATCTATTTTTTCTGCAAAGATAAGTACGGCGTACAGATTAAAACTGTAACATATGATACAGAAGCAAGAAAAAAAGAATCATTAACAATGGCATCCCCTATATACATTGCCGAAGAAAGTAGCTGAATATTTTTCCTTTTTTATTCGCAGTATTCGGTAATTTCATTTATATTTGTCGATAGTGATAGATATGATCAATGTTGAATTTATAGAAAAAACGAGTATGAAAAAACAATATGTCAGTCTGCTTGCGGTTATACTTTCGGTAAGCGGCTTTTTGTTTTCTTGTCATGACAAGATGAACAAAAACACGGGAGCATTACAATTCGATAGTATACAGGTTAACGAGACGGCACACCTCTTTAATGACACCGCCAAACCCGCGTGCAATATTATCATCAACTTCGCCTATCCCGTCAAGTCGTCGGACGAGATGCTGAAAGACAGTCTGAACGCTTACTTCATCTCCGTCTGCTTCGGAGACAAATATATCGGCGAAAAGCCAGAAGCGGTAGTGAAGCAATACGCCAAGAATTACATTGACGAGTATCGCCACGACCAAGAGCCGATGTACGCCGAAGACGAAAAGAATAAAGAAAGCGATGCAGTGGTAGGCGCATGGTACTCCTATTACAAGAGCATCGAAAGCCACGTGCAACTTTATGAGAAAGACCTGCTAGTATATCGCGTTGACTACAACGAATATACCGGAGGCGCACACGGTATGTATATGTCGACTTTCCTGAACATGGATCTCACTCTGATGCGTCCGCTCCGCCTCGATGATATTTTTGTAGGCGACTTCCAGGAAGCCCTGACGGATCTGATCTGGAACCAGCTGATGGCTGACAACAAAGTAACTACTCACGAAGCGCTGGAAGACATGGGATATGCTTCGACCGGAGACATCGCCCCGACAGAGAACTTCTATCTGAGTAAAGAAGGTATCACCTTCTACTATAATATATACGACATCACACCGTACTCGATGGGACCTGTCAAAGTTACCATTCCATACTCTATGATGGAACATCTGCTGGGCAGCAACCCAATTCTTGGAGACCTGAAAGATTAAACAGCTATTAAAAGATTGAACACCAATGAATATCCTGTTGTTATTGCCCCGTGTGATGCAGAAGGATATTCATTTCACTTATAAATCAAAATTCACCATTCAAAATACTTAAAGTGGAAATCATACTGAAATATTTTCCGGATCTGACGGAAGAGCAGCGTAAACAGTTTGCCGCTCTATACGACCTCTACATCGACTGGAATGCGAAAATCAACGTTATCTCCCGCAAAGACATCGAAAATCTGTACGAGCATCATGTTCTCCATTCATTAGGCATCGCCAAAGTGATTCAATTCCGTCCCGGAACCAAGGTCATGGATTTGGGTACAGGAGGAGGATTTCCCGGCATTCCGCTCGCCATCCTGTTCCCCGAAACCAAGTTTCATCTGGTAGACAGCATCGGCAAGAAAGTACGTGTGGCGACAGAAGTGGCCAATGCCATCGGACTGAAAAACGTCACTTTCCGTCATGCCCGTGCCGAAGAGGAAAAACAACTGTTCGACTTCGTCGTGAGCCGTGCCGTAATGCCTTTGGCGGATCTGATCAAGATCATCAAAAAGAACATTTCCCCCAAGCAGCAGAATGCATTGCCCAACGGACTGATCTGTCTCAAAGGAGGCGAACTGGAGCACGAAACGATGCCGTTCAAGCATAAAACAGTCATCCACAGCCTGAGCGAAGACTTCGAAGAAGAGTTCTTTGAAACAAAGAAGGTAGTATATTCACAAATATAGGAATCAGGAGTTATCAAAACCATGAAAATAAAGAGATTTGAGTTTAATATGTTTCCCGTAAACTGCTATGTGTTATGGGATGAAACGAACGAGGCAGTCGTGATAGACCCAGGCTGCTTTTATGACGAAGAGAAACAAGCTTTAAAGAACTTCATCGTCACCAACCATCTGAACGTAAAACATCTGCTGAACACTCACTTACATCTGGATCACATCTTCGGTAATCCATTCATGCTCCGTGAGTTCGGCCTATCTGCCGAAGCAAACCAGGCGGACGAATACTGGATAGACGAAGCTCCCAAGCAGAGCCGCATGTTTGGTTTTCAGCTGAACGAGGCACCTGTGCCATTGGGAAAATACCTGCATGACGGGGATATCATAACTTTTGGAAATACAACGCTGGAGGCAATCCATGTACCCGGACACTCTCCCGGAAGTCTTGTATATTATTGCCAGGCAGAAAACTGCATGTTTTCAGGAGATGTATTGTTTCAGGGAAGCATCGGCCGGGCAGACCTGACCGGAGGCAACTTTGATGAACTGAAAGAGCATATTTGTAGCCGACTGTTCGTGCTGCCCAACGAAACAATCGTTTATCCGGGGCACGGCGCACCGACTACCATTGGGATAGAGAAGGCGGAAAATCCGTTCTTCAGGTAAGAGAATATCAACAAACCTTATTATAAATAAATCATTAATAACATGAAAACCGATTTATTAGCCTGCCGTCACATCGGCGTCAACAAAGCGGATGCCGAAGTAATGCTCCGGAAAATTGGAGTTGGTTCGCTCGACGAACTGATTGATAAAACCATTCCGGCCAATATCCGGCTCAAAGCACCTCTGGCACTGCCTGCGCCGATGACCGAATATGAATTTGCCCGCCACATTGCCGAGTTGGCAAGCAAAAACAAGTTGTTCACGACCTATATCGGCATGGGATGGTACAACACAATCACTCCGGCAGTCATCCAACGTAACGTCTTCGAAAACCCCGTCTGGTATACTTCCTATACTCCTTACCAGACAGAAGTTTCGCAAGGCAGACTGGAAGCTTTAATGAATTTCCAAACCTCCGTATGCGACTTGACTGCCATGCCATTGGCCGCTGCCGAAGCTGTGACAATGATGTACGCTCTGCGTTCACGCAATCAGCAAAAATCCGGAGCCAATGTGGTATTTATCGACGAGAACATCTTCCCACAAACCCTGGCTGTTATCACTACCCGAGCCATCCCGCAAGGAATTGAAATCCGTACCGGAAAGTTCCGTGAACTTGAATTTACAGACGATCTCTTTGCCTGCGTCTTACAGTATCCCAATGCGAATGGTAATGCGGAAGATTACCGTGAGTTTACGGAAAAAGCACATGCAGCCAACTGCAAAGTGGCTGTAGCCGCCGACATCCTGAGCCTCGCCCTGCTTACACCTCCGGGAGAATGGGGGGCAGACATCGTATTCGGCACTACACAGCGT
>OGIE01000895.1_pt1 | contig 43410 bp, 27 predicted proteins | sample 1571581 | NCBI WGS metagenome assembly OGIE01 (sample SAMEA2582021, study PRJEB24529) | metagenome | biome: Human gut stool | place: China | collected 2011 | reverse complement strand
TAAAGTAACGGTTCAAAAACGGCGAAGATTAACATTTGAAATTTAATTATTCTTTATTTTTTAAATTTATAAATTTAAAGTTTTTTATTATGAACAAAAAATTTCTAAGTGCAATCCTGTTTGGAGCTTTAATGGTAGGCTTTACAGGAACGTTTACGTCTTGCAAGGACTACGATGATGACATTAGTAACTTGCAGGGGCAGATTGATGCCAATAAATCGGCTATTGACAAAATCAATGCCTTGGTTGACGGCGGTTCTGTTATTACTGGCGTTACTAAGACGGATAAGGGCGTCACTGTAACATTAAGTAATGGCAATTCTTTCGAACTGACCAATGGGACGAATGGAACCAATGGAGAGAATGGTACTGCTGGTTCTGTTGTGGAAATTGGTGAGAATGGCAATTGGTGGATTGACGGTAAAGATACTGGAAAACCATCTAAAGGTGACGCTACCTCTGGAACGAATGCACCTACTATTTACTATGAACCGGGTACAACTGGCAGTGAGGATGGTTTCTGGATTAAGGTGACTATTGCTGATGGAAAAACAACAAGAGAAAACACAAATTCTTCTTGGGTAACTAAAAACACAATCACTGTAGCTGAAACGGATAGCCAATACATCATTAAAGGACTGAAAGATGCTAGCGGTAAAGAATATGGCGATTTAGCTTTAAATAAATATTCTGCTTTGTTTGTATCTTCATTAACTTATATTCCTTCTGTTAAGAGTGATGAATTGGGAGATATCGTATTCTTGCCTGTTATCGGTACTGATTACAACTCTACAAAAAGCGCTGCTGTTTATGAATACAACTTGGCCAACACGAAATTCGCAACGACTTTGGTTGACGGTTGGGCAAACTTCGATTATCAAGTAAATCCGGGTTCTGTAGATCCGAGCAACTATGAAGTTGTAGGATTTACAATGCAGAGTACTTGGTACAAGGCAATGACAAGAGCTGCTGCTACGACATTGAACTTGGGTAAGATTACTCCGAGCAAGACTGGTGCTTTGACAGTAAAAGCTAATGCAAAAGACTTTGCTTTGTATTCTACAAACGTTGAATCTGCATGGAATAATCCAAGTGTATATGCTAACGTTCCTGCTGGCACTAGCAAACATGACTTCAATAACCCTGCAGGTGTAGTTGAGGAATCTCCTTATAGTGATGATATTCTGGCTGCAAACACTGCATCTCTTCGTGTTTCTAACAAGAATGAAGATGAAGCTAACATCAATGGTAGTTCTGTTGATGCTCCCTACGTAGCTGTTGCCAGAATGGTTGTTCCTCAAGAAGAAACGGCTATTGCTTTGAATGTTACTAAGTCATATATCGTAACTCCGGAAGCTGATAGAGCTGCTGCTGGTCAAAAAACATTGGACACTCCTAATTTGAAAGAATTGTCTCAGATGTATACTAAAGCAGAAGCTAATGTACAATCTTATTTAGCAAATATACCTGTTCTTTTGGATGTTCCTTTTGCTGGTACTACTGACTTGAATGAATATGTAGAGGGTATCGCTCGTGAATTTATGACATCTACTGGCTTCACATCTAAGAAGAGTCAGTATTTGTTGGAGGATTTGAACTTTGATGCTCCTACTTTCAAATTTACTTTAGAAAGCTTCAAACAAGCAGAAGTTGACCAGACTACCAGATACTTGAAACTGGAAGATGGTGTAGTTTCATTCGATCAGGAAATAACTGCAGCTATCAATCGCGAACCGGTTGTTAAAGTTCAAATGTATATAGGTTCAACTTTAGTGATGACTAAGTTGTTGAAGATGAAAGTTATTAATATGGTTCAGGGTACATTGAATTATCCGACATATGACTTGGGTACTAAGACTTTAGGTTGTCAACCATTAGTAGGTATAGCAAATCAAACCTATCATTCATACAATAACCAGACTTATTCTCCGGTTAATGAAGTAGTTGATAATAAACTTGCTTTTGATTTTGATCCAGTATTTAATAAATTGGGTATGAGCAAGAGCCAATTTGTTAATACGTATACTGCGGCATATATTCCGAAGTTCACAAAAGACGGAGCTGCTTATACTGGAACAAATATTGGTGTTAATACTTTATGGATTGACGGTTCTGCGACATCTCAGAATAATTATGTATATTACGCATTAGACAACACATTGCTTCCTGGCACATATGAAATAGAATTGCATATGACCACTAATAGCGAAACTGTTGCTTATAAGGATGTTTATGTAACTGCTAAGGTTGTTATTGCATTGCCGACTATCACTGCATCACGCTATTTATATTGGTCTGATGATAGAACAGCTGAATTGAATGTAAATGCTCCTGAAACAGGCTATACTCCTACTGAATGTATCTTCAAGTCTGAATTGAACTCATTGTTCAAGACTACAAACAAAGTTCTTGATTTGACATTCAACCCGAATAAGCCGACCGCAGGTAACTATGACTGTGTACAGACTGAGTACATATTCACTAAGGACACTAAGGTTGAGAATGCTAGTGGAACAAGTGCTGCTGTAACCATTGAGACTGCTGCAGACAAAGTGCAGACTATTAAGATAGGTGCAGTAGAGATTGCTAAGATTAGTGCTCCGACAACTACAGGTCAGACAATTGAATTGGTTGAAAATGCTAAAGTGAAAGAACTGTTGAGCACAGGTGCATTGAAGATTACTAATCTCAAGCTGATTGCTACAGGCTTGTCTGAGCAAATAACAGTTAAACTGTTTGATATAAACTTCTCAAGACCGTTGACATTGGCTGAAGCTGCTGCTAAGAGTTTCAAGGATGCTGAGGATTTGGGTGATAATCTGAAGTTAACTGATATCATTGCATTGACTGACTGGAGAAATAAGGCCGTTGTAATTGATGGTAAGAAAACTACAGGTTTGGAAGAATTCTATGCTGTTGAATACTTCTCACCTGCAATGTTTGTCAATACTGCTGGTTTGCTGGATAACAGTAAGATCTTCACTAACTTGAAGAAGGTTGCTGGTACTGATAAATATGCACCGGATAATACAATCACAACTTTGGCTCAAGCTAAGGCAAACGACGTTACATTACCTGATTACACCAAGTTGACTGTTAAGGGTACTACTACTGCTGCTTCTTCAACAGATAGTGATTGGGTATTGAACTATAAGACTAACATGTCTACTTTGCAAGAAACTTACTACATGTGGATTCCTGTAACCGTAAGCTATAAGTGGGGTACAGTAACTGGATATGTTAAGATTGCAGTTGACCCGGTTAACTAATTGAAACTTGATTTCCTTAAACTACAGTCCGTAAAAAGACTGTAGTTTACATGGATATTAGATCGATAATCTAAATGGAATGTGCCTTTCGGAGCACATTTCTTATTAATATAACAACTACTCTGTGAAGAATAGTCCTTTTTTCACCATTGTGAAAAGTAAAATGTTGTTGTGTGAGGCTGTCCCCGGTGGAGGATAGCCTCACTCTTTTTCTGCCACCTTGTCTCTTACCTTGCCATTCTTACCGTTTCCTGCCATTCTTTCTTCTCTTACCCCCTTGTCTGATCTTCTTATTTTTGATGTAGATCAAGAAATGTGTTATAAAACATGTTTTTCCATCTGATATCACTTGTTATCTTGAACAAAGGTTTTATTTTTGTGTTGTAAAACATATAATCAATAGGATAACAAGTTTTTTAAAGGAGGATAACAAAATGAAGATGTTAAAGAAAATTTTTAAGCACATCAGCGAGGCTGATAAACATGTATGGGGTTACTCAACGATTTATTAAACCCTTTTTTATTGTGTGTATTTAGATTTTAGTTTTAGGTATTAGTTTAATTTTTAAGGTTATGAAAAAAAAGATTTTTAAAACATGGAGAAACATTCTCGCCGAAGTAGGTCGGAACGAGATGTTGATGATGGGGTATACCCTGAAAAAGTAAGAAAGCATTTTAACTAAACTTTATGAAGCGAGGAGTACGTCCCGAAACGTACTCCTCGCTCTTTTTATACCCTCCTGAAAGGTTTTTTATTAAAAAAACAGCATTTGTTTAAACTTTATTCCTTTCCTTTGTTGTTAGTACAAAGACTAACAGAATAGTATCCATGGAAAGAATTCGAAGAATTTGTAGTTTAGTGCTGCTGGCGGCATTCCTGGGTTGTATGCCCATGCTGCATGCGCAGTCGTTTGATAAGTTGTGGAAACAAGTGGAGCAGGCACAAAAGAAGAGCCTGCCACAAACCGTAATTAAACTGACGGATGAGATATTCCGAAAGGGGGAGAAAGAAAAAAATACCCCGCAGATGTTAAAAGCCTACATGTGCCGGAGAGCTAATCAGGATATGTTGACCCCTGATAGTTTCTATGTTAATCTGCAAGGATTGGAACAATGGGCTAAGTCAGAACAGAATACGGTTAGCCGTGCTGTGCTTCATTCGTTGGTAGCCAATATCTATGCTGATTATGCGGCTGGTAACCGTTGGGAATTACGAAAACGTACTTCGCTCGATTTGGAAGGGGATGCCTTGCCGAAGGATATCCGCGAGTGGAGCGGCAACTTGTTTATGCAACAAGTTATGAAATATACCGATGAAACTCTGAAAGACTCGGTTGAACTGCTGAAAACGTCCTCACGCAGTTATGTTCCTTTTGTTATTTTAGGAGATGCAAGTGAGTATTATCACCATGATATGTATCATTTGCTGGCATCGCGATCCATTGAAGCTTTGCAAAACGTGTCGGACTTTGATGCGGATACGCTTGTGAAAAGTAAAATCATGGACATTTACGGGCAGATGATTAATACCTACCGGAAGATGCCGGATCGGGAAGACGCAACCGTACTGACCATGTTGGATTACATGAAGTGGCGCAATCAGAGAGAAGATGTACTGTTTCGTCCCCGTGCATTAAAAAAGGGAGAAAGCGATGCTCCGAACCAATACTTGCGTGCGCTGGATCGCATTATAAAAGATTATGCCAAGCGTGGTGTTTGTGCGGAAGCTTATCTGGCTAAGGCGCATTACTATCGCAATGAACAAGAAAATCAGAAAGCTTTGCAGCTTTGTGATGAGGCTATCAGCCTGTATCCCGATTACAAGCGCATTTCGGCGTTGCGTGATTTGAAGGAAAATATCTTGCAACCTCAGTTGACCTTGAATACAAATAAAATTATGTATCCCGGTGATTCCTTGTCATTGCGGGTTACTCATAAGAATCTGGATGGTTTTACGGTCAATCTGTATCGTACTACTCTTATGGAATCAGTATCTGACATTCCGGAGATTAATTCTGATTTCTATAAAAAATATACCCATAAAGTAAAGACGGAGCATTTGCCTCTGTCTCGTTCGAAAGATTATCAGTTGACTACCGGCACGTGCCGCATTTTGTTGCCTGACGAGCCGGGTATCTATGTATTGCAGATTGTTCCTGATGCTAAAGAGGGGAAGAGTTCGGAAAATCTTATTTATCTTACCCGGTTTAAGGTGCTGACGATGGCCCTGCCCGGAAATAATAATGAAGTAGTGGTGCTGGATGCCGAAACCGGCAATCCTGTTGCTGATGCCGAAGTCATTTTCTATTCTACATATTACATAGGAAAGGATAATAAAGAAGTGGAGCGGAAGACAACGAATGCATCTGGTAAAGTGACATATAAGTCAGATTCGAAAATTCGTTCTTTGGTTGCCAGAAAAGGATCAGATCGGTCAATGCCTCTTCAACGTGTATCTTCCGGTTCTTTTGTGAACTGGGGAGATGGTACTGAAAAATCGGTTAATAACTTGAAGTTACTGACTGACCGTTCTTTGTATCGTCCCGGACAAACCGTTTATGTAAAAGGTATAGCTTATACTCAAAAGAACGATACGGCTGACGTTATCCCGAATGCTGTTTATGAAATAGTTCTGCGCGATGTAAACCGCAGAGAGATTTCCCGAAAAGAATTGCGTACTAATGAATTCGGTTCATTTACAACAGAGTTTATGCTTCCGACAGCCTGTCTGAATGGAAACTACACTATAGAAGCTTCCCGTGGCGAGAGTCAGGCTTGGGCAAATATACGCGTGGAAGAATATAAACGTCCGACTTTTGACATTGCATTTGATCCTCAAAAGGCATCCTATCAGGTAGGGGACAGTGTACAGGTGAAAGGTAAGGCAAGCTCATTCAGCGGTGTGCCTTTGCAGGGACTTGAACTAAACTATACGATCACTCGGAATATTTATTCGTGGTGGTGGGGCTATGAAGATGGAGGCATCCCTATTGCTTCCGGTGATGTTATCATAGGTGATGATGGAGATTTTACTATTCCCGTTCGTTTGGAAGGTGATGATGAAGAAGACAATAACGACGTATATTATACCTACTGGATAGAAGCATCCGTCACAAACCAGGCCGGTGAAACGCAAACAGCCGTAACATCATTGGCAGCAGGAAGTCGTTCGGTGGTTCTCTCTGTTGATGACGAAGACTGTATCTGCAAGGATGACAGTATTCGTCTTACTTTCTATGCAAAGAACCTCAATGGAGAACCGGTAGCTCTGAAAGGGGATTATCGACTGGTGCAGGTAGTGAACGGAGATTCATTGGTTCGTATCAGTGGCACTTTTGAATCGAATGTAGCAACTCTGTTGCCGGAATGGAAGAATTTGCCTTCCGGTGAATATGAACTGCAACTGAAAGCTAAAGACGACCAGGGTAGAAACGTGGACTTTGATAAGACAATCGTTCTTTTCTCTTATAATGATAATCGTCCTGTGGTGAAGTCCGACGTTTGGTTCTATGCTCGTAATGAAGAGTTTGACGCCGGACATCCGGCACAGTTCTGCTTTGGAACTTCCTATAAAGACGCTTATGTGATGCTGGATATATTCAGCGACAAACAGCGTCTGGATAGCAAGGTACTTCAGTTATCTGACTCCATTGTCCGTTTCGATGTTCCTTATCTGGATGCATATGGCGATGGGATAGAATATCTGTTTACTGTCGTCAAAGACGGCAATGTTTATTCGAGAACTGTGAGTTTGAGGAAACGTTTGCCGGACAAGAAACTGACAATGAAATGGGATGTTTTCCGTGACAAGCTACGTCCCGGACAGGAAGAAGAATGGCGCTTGACGATAAAGACTCCGCAAGGCACTCCGGCTGCGGCTGAAATGCTTGCTACAATGTATGATGCTTCTCTGGATAAGATATATCCCAATCGTCAGAATTTCTTTGTAGACTATTCCCGCCATATATCCATCCCCAATTGGCGTGAAGGATATACGATTTGGTTGTATTACTCTTGCAATTTTCCGATGAAGAATTGGAAGGTGCCTATGATGATATATGACCGTTTCTATGATACTCAATCGGAGCTTGCAGAGGCAGTAGTGATAGGCTATGGCATTGCACCGGAATCAGTTTTGACAGGTTCTGTACGAGGAATGGCAACTGTTCAGAGCAGGGCTATGGCAAAGAATTCTGCAGATATGGTTGCCGTAAGTGATGATGCAGATACCAAAGAGGTGTTTTATGAAGAAGAGATGGTAGAAGCTGTAATGGCCGGTAAAGCAGATGAATCTTCTACTGTTGAACTTCGCACTAACTTTGCCGAAACAGCTTTCTTTTATCCGCAACTCCGTACTAATGCGCAAGGTGAAATATCCTTCTCCTTCACCATGCCGCAAAGCCTGACGCGTTGGAATTTCCGTGGATATTCCCATACGAAAGGCATGTTCACAGGCACACTGGATGCTTCAGCAGTTACGTCTAAGGAATTTATGTTGTCCCCCAACATGCCGCGTTTCGTGCGGGTAGGGGATAAGACGAGTATTGCCGCAACCGTAACTAACCTGACAGGTAAAACTCTGAAGGGAACCACTAAATTCATCCTTTTCGACCCGATAACAGAGAAAGTGATTTCTACTCAAAGCCACCCCTTTACTGTGGAAGCTGGAAAGACCGTTCCTGTAACTTTCCGCTTTACCGTGACAGACAAGTACGATTTCTTAGGTGTCCGGATGATTGCCGATGGCGGCACATTCAGTGATGGTGAGCAACACTTGTTGCCTGTATTGAGCAACAAGGAATATATCACCGAAACCCTCGCCATGCCGATACGTGGTGAAGAAACCCGTACCTTCTCTCTGGACAGCCTGTTCAATTATAACAGCCGTACCGCTACCGACCGTCGACTGACAGTAGAGTTCACCGGTAATCCGGCTTGGTATGCCGTTCAGGCATTGCCTACGTTGAGCCAGCCTCGCACAGACAATGCTACAGCCTGGGCTGCCGCTTATTATGCCAATTCCCTTGCTTCTTATATCGCCAACAGTCAGCCGCGCATCAAAGCCGTATTCGATAGCTGGCGTATGCAAGGTGGTAAGAAAGAAACTTTCCTCAGCCAATTGCAGAAGAACCAGGATGTGAAGAATATCCTTCTTGAAGAAAGCCCGTGGCTGATGGAAGCCACCACAAAAGCTGAACAGCAGGCACGTATTGCCACCTTGTTCGATCTTAATAATCTGGCAAACGGAAATATAACCGCTCTTACTAAATTGAAGGAATTGCAAGAGTCAAACGGTGCCTGGAGTTGGTACAAAGGCATGCCCGGCAGCCGTAGTATGACGGGGTATATAACCGAACTTCTCGTCCGCCTGCCTTTGCTCACCGGAACCAAGAATTCCGATGATGCCCTTTCCATGCAACAAAATGCTTTCAACTATCTGCATCAGCAGGCATTGGAAGAATACAATAATATCCGTAAAGCCGAAAAGAATGGTGCCAAGATAACTACTCTTTCATACCCGGCTATGCAGTATCTCTATCTGGTAGCTATCTCCGGTGAGAAAGTTCCCGCTGCCAATGAAGCAGCTTACCGCTACTTCCTATCTATGGTTGGTAAGAACCTGAATTCAAATGCAATGGGCATCAAGGCACAGTCCGCCGTCATTCTGCAAAAAGCAGGCCGTGCGTCCGAGGCTAATGAATTCATCGCCTCCATCAAAGAGCATCTGGTGCAGACAAATGAGCGGGGTGCTTACTTTGCTTTCAATGAAAAGCCTTTCCTTTGGGGAACTCAACCGATTTCCGTTCATGTGGAGGTAATGGAAGCTCTGCGTATGGCAGGTGGCAACGATGCATTGGTAGAAGAACTGAAACTCTGGTTGCTGAAGCAGAAACAAACTACAAGCTGGAATTCGTCCGTGGCAACAGCCGATGCCATTTATGCATTGCTCTGCCAAGGCAGCGATCTGTTGGCATCCCGTGGTGATGTACGCATTGTACTTGGCAATAAAGTATTGGAAACATACAGTCCTGCTAAAACTACTGTTCCCGGTTTGGGATATATCAAGGAGAGCTTTGCACAAGGCAGCCCTGAATTGCGTGCCAAGTCCATTACGGTAGAAAAACGGGACGCAGGCGTTGCATGGGGCGCAGTCTATGCACAATATTTATCTCCAATTTCCGACGTGAAACAACAGGGAGGCGAGTTGGCAGTAGAAAAGAAACTCTACGTAGAGCGTACCTTGCCCGGTGGAAAGGCCGAACTGCAGCCGATTACTGCTTCCACCCGTCTGAATGTAGGTGATAAAGTAGTTTCCCGCCTGACGATACGCCTCGACCGTGCTATGGACTTCGTTCAGCTGAAAGACCAACGCGGCGCTTGCTTCGAACCGATGAATTCCATCTCCGGTTATCGCTGGAATAGCGGAACAGGTTATTATGTGGAGATAGAAGACGCTTCTACTAATTTCTTCTTCGACAGTTTGAGTAAAGGCGTATATGTGCTGGAATACAGCTATCGTGTTGCCCGCAGCGGTCAGTATGAAGCCGGACTGGCAACCATACAATGTGCTTATGCACCGGAATATGCCGCTCATTCGACATCCATGAAAGTAGATGTAGAATAGTATTGCATGTAGAGATATAGAAGTGCGGGGTTCTTTTCGAAATATGCGAAAGAACCCCGCGTCTCTGTATATAATACAAGAAATTTTAAAACAGCCTTTTAGGAACTCTCATTTAAAACACCTACTTTTGTGCATCCTAAAAAAGAGAAACGAATGAAACGAACCCTGATATGTATATACGCGCTTGCCGCCACAGCACTTACCGCCATGGCGCAACCGCGTTTTTCGTCCAATAAAGAAACGCATAGCTTCGGACAGATAGAGTGGAAACATCCCGTCAGTGTGCAGTATGTCATCACCAACACGGGCGACCAGCCTCTGGTGCTTACTGATGTGGACCCTTCCTGTGCCTGTTCCGTAGCCCAATGGACGCAGACACCCATTGCACCCGGTGATAAAGGTACTATCACTGTGGACTTTGATGCGAAAGCATTGGGACACTTTGACAAGTCCGTAGCCGTTTACACGAATGCAGAGCCTAATCTGGCTTACCTGCATTTTACGGGTGAGGTGGTGCGTGAAATAAAAGACTTTACGAATGCCTATCCTTATCTGATCGGTCAGATACGCATCGACAAGAATGAGATTGATTTTCCGGATACTCATCGTGGTGAGAAGCCAGTGATACGTATCGGCGTAGTGAACCAGTCGGACCGTTCGTATGAACCCGTATTGATGCACCTGCCTTCTTATCTGGATATGGAGGTAGAACCGAATGTACTTCAAAAAGGTGAGAGAGGTCTTATCACCTTGACTCTTAACACTGAGAAATTGACAGATTTGGGATTGACCCAATCGTCCGTTTATCTTTCCCGTTTCACGGGCGATAAAGTGAGCGATGAAAATGAAATACCGCTTTCTGCCATTCTCTTGCCCGATTTCTCTGGCCTTTCAGTTTCGGATATGGCTAATGCTCCCGTTGTTCGTCTTTCGGAAACTGATATAGACCTGAGTGCCTTGCTGGCAAAGAAGAATAAGGTGAAACATGATATACAGCTTACCAATGCCGGACGTTCTCCGTTGCAGATCAGTAAGTTGCAAGTGTTCAATCCTGCTTTGGGGGTAAGCTTGAAGAAGAGTGTGTTGCAGCCGGGTGAAACTACCCGTTTGCGCGTGATGGTAGATAAGAAGAATATAGCCAAGAAGAAACGCCATCTGCGCATTCTGATGATAACGAATGACCCGACTCAGCCGAAAGTAGAGATTAATATTAAGGCAAAAAACTAAAACTATAAATCATGATGGAACATCCTGAAAACAATGAATCCTATAAAGGGCTGGTTGTCAATGCAGGCATTGAGCAACCTTCATCTGTCAATCCCTATCGTCGTCTGAAACCTAAGAAACGTCAGCTTTCTGTAGCAGAGTTTGTGGAAGGCATCGTAAAAGGGGATGTAACCATTCTGAGCCAGGCGGTGACTTTGGTGGAGAGTGTGAAACCCGAGCATCAAGCAGTGGCACAAGAAGTCATTGAGAAGTGCCTGCCTTATTCGGGAAACTCAGTCCGTGTAGGTATCAGTGGTGTGCCAGGAGCAGGAAAGAGTACTTCTATCGATGTTTTCGGTCTGCATGTATTAGAGAAATATGCCGGTAAACTGGCAGTACTTGCCATCGACCCCAGTAGCGAACGCAGCAAAGGCAGTATTCTGGGGGATAAGACGCGTATGGAGCAACTTTCCGTTCACCCCAATTCTTTTATTCGCCCCAGTCCATCGGCAGGTTCTCTTGGTGGGGTAGCTCGCAAGACGCGTGAGACGATCATTCTTTGTGAGGCGGCAGGCTTCGATAAGATATTTGTAGAGACAGTAGGTGTGGGGCAGAGCGAGACGGCTGTACACTCTATGGTCGATTTCTTCCTGCTTATTCAGTTAGCTGGTACGGGGGATGAACTGCAAGGCATCAAACGCGGCATTATGGAGATGGCGGATGGCATTGTAATCAATAAGGCGGACGGCGATAATCTGGATCGTGCCAAACTGGCTGCAACGCAATTCCGTAATGCATTGCATCTATTCCCGGCTCCTGAGTCTGGATGGACGCCGCAGGTGATGACCTATTCCGGTTTCTATAACTTGGGTGTGAAGGAAATTTGGGATATGATTTACGAATACATCGCCTTTGTGAAAGATAATGGTTACTTTGAGTATCGCCGTAATGAGCAAAGCAAATATTGGATGTACGAAAGTATCAATGAACGCTTGCGCGATAGTTTCTATCACAACCCGGTCATAGAAGCGATGCTGACAGACAAGGAACAGCAAGTGTTGCAAGGTAAACTCACCTCCTTTGTGGCAGCAAAGAGCCTTCTCGATACGTATTTTGGAGAACTGAAAAAATAGTGATTAGCGGTTGGTGATTAGTGATTAGTACCCTGCGGCATCATAGCGCAGCCTACTAATCACTAATCATCAACCGTTAATCACTCTATTTCACACCTCTTTCCCCGCCTTTTCAAAGTCCGCCTTTGATTTACTCTTCGTCACGATATATACTCCAAGGAACACCAGAGCGATAGCAGCTCCTTTTTCCCATCCGAATACTCCCAGTCCCATAATAATGGCAGCAATGGAAGCTACGATAGGCTGCATATAATTATACATACTTACCACTGTCGGGCGCATCAGTCTTTGCGCCGTCATAATAAAGATGTAAGCAAGAAAACTACCTCCCACTACTACATATCCTACTTGCACGAATGCTGCCGTAGAGATTTCCGCCCACTGAATACTTGCCACATCATGATAAGAGAATGGGATATAACACATGGATGCATACACGAACATCCACTTATTCAGCGTGACAGGTGAATATTTCTGTGACAGACCCTTGAATACAGTCAGATAAATGGAGAAGCTGATTTGTGCAACCAGACAGAGTAAATCCCCGATGATGCTACTGTTGCCACCACCCGCAGTCTGGCTACTCATAATAAGTATCAGTGCCCCCATGGCACCCACAAAAATACCCAGCACTTTTAAATTCGTAACCGGCTCTTTCAGATAGATGGCAGCTATTATCATGGTTACAATGGGCAGCGTTGTCGTCACAATGGATGCATCAATGGGCGAAGTCATTGAAAGCCCGAAGATATAAACCCCTTGATTGAACACTAAGGCAAAGAGTGATGCGAAGAATATCTTTAGCATATCCCGATGATCTACGTGTTCGCGTTTACAAAAAGCAGACAACAACCAGAAGCAAGCCGCCGCGCCCACCATGCGGAACGTAGTTACCGATAAGGCCGAGAACTCCATAAGTGCAGATTTACCGATAGGAGCCATTAGTCCCCATAAAATATTGGCAGTCAGGGCGAATATATGCCCTTGTACATTCTTGTTCATACTCTTTTTTCTTTTGAGGATGCAAAAGAACAACTATTTTTTGAAACCAGGAAGTCTTTTCTGTTTTTATATACTTGTGGTGAAGTCGTTGGGAGGCTTCTTATTACAGTTAAATACAAATAAATTTGCTCTAACCTTCAAATTGTTCTATATTTGCAACAAAAGCGACAAGTTACTCAAATTGTCCGGATATGATAAACTACTTGGTAAGAACAATAATGGTATTTTGGCTGGTGCTTTTCTGCCTGCGAATCAATAGTGCTCAGGAGATTGATATAAACCAGACCAGGAAGAATTTGCTGGAAACACTGCAAAACAATGCCATTGCCCCACAGCAGAAGATGGAACTGTACGTTGACCTGTATGACTTGTCCGACGACGCAGCAACTAAGTGTGCTTATATCCGCGAATCATTGAAGTTGGCCATTCAGTTGAAAAACCAGATATATATTTTTGAGACACTTGACATCCTTTGTCGCAATTACAAGGATGAACCGGATTCCCTGCACTACTATCAGCGGATAGGGGAGGAACATCTGGAAGGACCTTATAAGGGATTTTATATGGCATGGCTCAAAGCCTTTCCTTCTGTTTGTAAGATGGATGAGGCTGAAAAACCGGATGAAGCCAATGAAGAAATCACACGCTATAAACATCACAAAGCCAATCTTTCCGATAAGTCGCAGGAAGTGCAATGGGAGATGATTCTTTGTTCGGCAATGGAGTGCGTCAGTTACTTTTCACCGTCTGTAGCTAATTCGGAAGACCGCATTGTTCATTTGAAAAACATTCACCAGTTGGTTAGCGGTTTACCTTTCGAAGTCAGCTATAAGTTCGATTGGTATTACCTGACCCGTGTTGAGTTCCTTCATCGTGCCGAAGGAAGACGAGACGAGAACGTTAAGGCAGTGGAAGCTCTGGAACAATTGGAGCAACTTTATGACAATCAGTTTGAATTACCTTTCTATAAGAGGCGTGCATACATCCGTATTCGCAGTCGTGAAGCATTGCGTATGGGCGTTTATAGCGAAATGCTTTATTTCGGAGAAATTATAGGTAGAAAGAAGGCTGATGAAATTTATTTCCGAATGAAGGAGTATTATCAAGATAAGACCTCAGTAGAAAGTAAAGAGACGTTTGGGGCTGCTGCTTTCCGTTACTATCTTTATACTACACAATATGACCTTGCTATGCAGACTGTCAATGAATTGCTGGAACGAACCGATTCGGCCGACACGAATAGGCGCACCGAGTTGCTGGCAAAGAAGATTAGCCTGATCTCCCAATGGAAACAACATTACAAAGAAGGTTTTGAAGCCTTTTGGGACTACACCAACCTGATGGAAGATAGTCATGTGGAAGAAACGAACAAGCAACTGGCTGAGATGCGTTCGTTGTTTGAAGTGGATAAGCTGAAAATAGAGCAGGCCGAACTTCAGGCACGTTATCATCGTATCACTCTTGTTGTGCTTGTTGTCCTGCTGCTCATATTCTTTATCTGGAGTCTCTATCAGTACCGCCTGACGAAACGATTGAAAGCCACTAAACAGGCATTAATCCTTTCGAACAAGAAAGTGGCTGAGGAGAGTGAACGCGCCAAGGCAAGCGACCGCATGAAGACGGAGTTCCTCCAATCCATGTGCCACGAGATACGTACTCCGCTCAATGCCATTTGTGGATTCAGCACCCTGTTGCTGAATGAAGATTTGGACCAGGAAGAGAAAAAGGATTTTCCGGTCATCATTGAAAAGAACTCTAATCAACTGACTGAATTGTTCGAAGACATTCTGCAGGTGTCGGATTTAAGCAGTTCATTGGAGTTGTTTCCCATGGAGCAGGTAGATGTGTTACCGATTTGTGTGGAACTTCTTGATATCTGCAAGGAAAGAGCTGTCGCAGCCAAGCTTACCTATATATTTGAATCTGCATTGAGCGAATGTCCCGTAAAAACAAATGCGCAATATCTGCAACGTGTCGTGGAACATCTCCTGAACAATGCTGTAAAGTTTACCACTGCCGGAACCATCCGCATGAGTCTGTCACATGCCGGGGGCAAGGTGCACATTGCTGTGAGCGATACAGGTATCGGTGTTCCGGCTGACAAGGCCGAATATATCTTCGACCGTTTCACCAAATTGGATGAATTTACGCCCGGTACCGGACTGGGACTTTATTCTTGTCGCCTCATAGTCACCCGTCTGGGCGGCTCCATTTATCTTGATACATCCTATCAGGATGGTGCCCGTTTCTGCATAGATTTGCCTGTCGAAGAGTGATTTTTCTATCCGGAGGGCGTGGAAATCAGAGATTATCACGTATATTTGTTTCTGATTAAAAGCAAGAACTATGGAACAACAAGCCAATTACATCCAACGAATCGAGATACACGGGTTGTGGGACCGTTATAACATAGCCTGGGATCTGCGTCCCGATGTCAACATTCTCTCCGGCATCAACGGAGTAGGGAAGACCACCATCCTCAACCGTTCCGTCCACTATCTGGAAGAACTCTCGGGTGAAATAAAGAACGGCGAGATAGAAGGTGTACGCATCACCTTCGACCGTCCCGATGCTACTTACATCCCTTACGACGTTATCCGCAGCTATGACCGCCCCCTGATAATGGGCGACTTCACTGCTCGCATGGCCGACCCGAACGTTAAGTCCGAACTCGACTGGCAACTCTACCTCTTGCAACGCCGCTACCTCGACTATCAGGTAAACATTGGTAACAAGATGATAGAACTCCTCTCCGGTGATGAGCAGCAGCGCGCGCAAGCCGCCTCCTTATCCGTTCCTAAGCGGAAGTTCCAGGACATGATGGACCAATTGTTTAGCTATACCCGCAAGACCATAGACCGTCGTAGCAATGAAATCATTTTCTATCAAGATGGCGAACGCCTCTTGCCCTATAAGCTCTCCTCCGGTGAGAAACAGATGCTTATCATCCTCCTCACCGTACTGGTGCGCGACGATGCCCACTGTGTTCTCTTCATGGACGAGCCCGAAGCCTCCCTGCATATCGAGTGGCAACAGAAGCTCATCAGCATGATACGAGAGTTGAATCCCAATGTGCAACTGATACTCACCACCCATTCCCCCGCTGTCATTATGGAAGGCTGGCTGGATGCGGTGACGGAAGTTGATGAAATTTCTTCAGTTATAACTAATAACTAAAAAAGTGGCTACTTCTTTAAAACATAATCTTACTTCTGCCTATTTCAATGCTGCCAACAAACTCTATCCAAAGAAAGCCCGGCGGCGCATTGTGGCTTATGTAGAGAGTTACGATGATGTAGCTTTCTGGCGTACGTTGCTGGCGGAGTTCGAGACAGATGAACGTTACTTTCAGGTGATGTTGCCCTCGGCTACTTCCCTTGCGAAAGGTAAGAAGATGGTGTTGATGAATACTTTGAATACTGCCGAGCTGGGCAAAAGCCTGATAGCTTGTGTGGACAGTGACTACGACTTTCTGTTGCAGGGCAAAACGAACGTTTCCCATAAAATAAACAGTAGTCCCTATATATTTCAGACATATGCCTATGCCATTGAGAACTTCCATTGTTATGCCGAAAGCCTGCATGAAGTCTGTGTACAGGCCACGCTGAACGACCGTAAGCTGATAGACTTCCCCATTTTCCTGAAAAGCTATTCGCAGATTGTCTACCCGCTTTTCCTGTGGAATGTCTTCTTCTATCGCCGGCGCGATACGTCTACTTTCCCGATGTACGACTTCAATGCCTGCACCCGCTTGCAAGAAGTTAATGTACATCATCCCGAACGGACGCTGGAACCTGTGCAACGTGCCGTCTCGACAAAACTCACAGAACTGCGCAAGCGTTTCCCGCAGTATATAAAACCTGTGGACAACCTAGCCGTAGAATTGGATAGACTGGGGCTGAACCCTGACACAGCTTACCTCTACATACAGGGGCACCACCTCATGGATAGCGTTGTGATGAAACTTCTCATTCCTGTCTGCACCGTACTGCGCCGTGAACGCGAACAGGAGATTAAGCGTCTGGCCGCCCACAACGTGCAATTCCATAACGAGTTGACCAGCTATGAGAACAGTCAGGTCAACGTTAGTCTGATGCTGAAAAAGAACAGTGGATACAAGAACCTTTATCTGTATCAGTGGTTGAAAGAAGATATAAGAGACTTTTTGGAAAAAGAGAAGTGAAGGTCTCAAACCTATCACCCCTCCCTTTCAGGACACCCGTCTTCCCTGGGGAAGAGAATTAGGATACTGTTATTTACACGTTAATATAATAATAAACCCTTAGTATCATGAGCATTGTACAACAAATCAATGAAGGACTTCAGACATTAGGTTTCAGCCAGTCATTGGCCGATCAGTTAGACCAATTCTTAGCTTTTCTGGGAGTACTCCTGGTGGCTTATTTGGCAGATGCCGTTTGCCGGAAACTACTGTTGAAAGTTGTTTCGCGTTTGGTAAAACAAACCAAGGCCACTTGGGATGACATCGTTTTCGACCGTAAGGTCATGGTGCATCTCAGTCGTATGGTGGCGCCTATCCTTATTTATATTCTGATTCCTCTGGCATTCTCCAATGCAGATTCGGCAACGCTTGCGCTTATCCAGCGCTTCTGTCTTATCTTCATCATTATCATGTTCCTCAGTTTCATCAGTTCCCTACTTACGGCTGTTTACACCGTTTACAGTGAGAAGGAGCAGTTCCGCGACCGCCCTCTGAAAGGACTTTTGCAGACGGCACAGGTCATTATCTACTTCATTGGCGGCATCATCGTTGTCAGCATACTGATAGACCGCTCGCCCGGTGTATTGCTCACCGGTCTGGGAGCTTCGGCAGCTGTGCTGATGTTGGTATTTAAGGACAGCATCATGGGCTTTGTTTCCGGTGTGCAACTTTCTGCCAACGATATGCTGAAAGTAGGCGACTGGATTACGATGCCCAAGTATGGTGCGGACGGTGACGTGATAGAAGTTTCACTGAATACGGTGAAGGTACGCAATTTCGACAAGACCATCACTACCATTCCTCCTTACCTGCTTGTAAGCGACTCTTTCCAGAACTGGCGTGGCATGCAGGAGAGTGGAGGACGTCGTATCAAGCGTTCCATCAACATCGACATGAACAGCGTGAAGTTCTGTACCCCCGAAATGCTGGCTAAATATCGCAAGATACAACTCTTGACAGACTATGTGGAACAGACAGAGGAAGTCATAAAGGAGTATAACCAAGAGCATCACATCGACAACTCCATCCTTGTGAACGGCCGTCGTCAGACGAATCTCGGTGTCTTCCGTGCTTATCTGAACTGTTATCTGAAGAGTCATCCGGGCGTGAACCATGATATGACTTGTATGGTACGCCAGCTTCAGCCTACCGACCACGGTATTCCGTTGGAACTTTACTTCTTCTCTTCAACCACGTCCTGGATACCTTATGAGGACTTGCAGTCCGATGTCTTCGACCATCTGCTGGCTATTATTTCCGAGTTCGACCTGCACGTGTTCCAGTCGCCATCCGGAGATGATTTCCGAAAGACAATCCTGAAGGACTAAATGATTTGCGTTATATCTTCATCTCACAAAGCATACTTATTCATTGCATTTCTCATCTGGACTTAGTACTTTTGAGTCCTACTTTGAAAGGATATAACATCCCCATCTTTTTCCCGAAAACATCCCCATGTTTTGGGGTAAAACATCCGGGTGTTTTGGGTGAAAACATCCCCATGTTTTAGGGTGAAACATCCGGGTGTTTTCGGTACTCAGTCCTAAAGTGATGTGTGCTAAGTCCTTATGTGTAGGTCGTTAAGTATAGGTATGATGGATATTATGTATAGGTGTGCCTGATGTAAGGCATTGATAATAAACTAATAATAAAGAAAGGGAAGAAAGACATGACAATGAATTATGTAGTCCGCAAGAAGGTGGACAAGAGTAAGGGCAAAGCAGTGGTGCGCTACTATGCTGCTTCGAAGGTGTTGCAGCCGGAGCCGGTGAGCAACGAGGAGATTGCGAAACGATTGGCCGAAATCAGTTCGTTGCAGGTGGGCGATGCGCAGTCCGTGTTGGTACAGTTGCCGGATATCATTGCCGACTTCCTTGCCAGTGGGCGTACGGTGAACATCCGTGGATTGGGCAACTTCTTTCCCGCCATCACCAGCGAACCGGTGGAACGGGTGGAGGACTGCACGGCGGACAAAGTGCGCATATCGCGCATTTGCTTCAAGGCAGCGAGCAGTTTTGTGAAGCGTATCTATAAGAATCTGGATTTGTTTAGCTTCCAGGTACGGGAATTGAAGAAGGAACAGAAGAAGAAAGGGAAAGAGTGACAGGCTCTTAAACGAGCAAACGCCGGGCGGTTCCCCTGAACCTGCCCGGCGTTGCTGTTGTAGAAGCTTAGCTTCGGCGTGTGTATTTCAATGAGTGATTAATATACTGTGTTTTGTGGGTCGAAGTTCGTCCAGCCTTCCAGCCAATTATCATTGGTGTCGCGGAAAGCGCCAATATAGTTCCCGTCAGTTCCCACAATAGCCGTAGTGGGGCAGTAATTCTGACCGGTATTCATCGGGTCAGTCAATCCCAGTTCAGCCTCAGTCATCACTTTGTTCGAAGCCTCACTCTTGAAGAAAGTGTGTGAATAAGAAATCTGGCTTTCATCATACGTTCCGGTTTCTTTGTTGTAGAGATAATCTTCGTATTTCTTATTATTGTCCGAGCCAACTACACCCATACCGGCAAAGATGATATTCTTCAGATAGAAATCACCGTTTTTAGAATATTGAACCGTATTTCCTTTTTCGCCATCCACAATCAGACCGATAGGATAACCTACTGCCAATGTGTTTTCACAATTCAGCTTACTGCTGCGACGTATCTGCATGGCTGATTGGAACAGACCCAGCTTGGATTTATTATCCGGATACATGTCACCGGCAGTGATGTATTCGGAAGTGTTCCGGAAATCAGTGTTTTTGGCAGTCATAGGACCAATGAACGTTACATTCTTGAATGTCGCGGTTGTGAATGGAGCGATGTCTGCACCTGTTCCGTTGTTATCGCTTTCGAAACCATTGGATTGCGACGTGTCGGCAATACGTGGGTCACGAATCGACAGGCAGTATTGTACAGTCCCGCTGAAACCGTTGTCCGTGTCGAATTCATCGTCCCAACCTTTATAAGCTACCAGATATTTGCAACTCACTGCGCCACCGAACCATTCGAAAGAGTCGTCGTTAGAATACGATACCTGTAAGTGGTCAATAGTGGTACCACTGCCCACGGAGCCGAATGTAATACCGTTGATTTCTTTATCAGTTTCAAAGGGATAACCTGCAAACTCCACGCGGATATACTGGAAGATACCGGAATTGTCGGCATCATTGCTGCCTCCGTGTATGGTGCGCGGTCCACCTTCTATTTGCTGCGTACCTTAATTGTTTTTGGCTTTACCGCAAATGATTAAACCACCCCAGTCACCCGGTCTGCGTTGTCCCGGAGCCTCCTCGGAAGTCATGACGATGGGAGCTTCCTTGGTTCCTTTCATTTCTACATATCCACCCGGTTCTATAATAAGGGCAGCCATTGTCTGTTTGTCACCCTTAATAATAGTACCTGCGGGAATTCTCAGTTTAGCGCCATCGGCTACGTATACCCAGCCTTTCAGCAGGTAGGTTCCTTTTTCCAGAGTTACGTCACCGGTGAATACGAAATGTTGATCGCCATTGCCCAGTTCTGTTCCACCTTTGAACAGGACACCTTTGCTGTAGGCTGTTGTACCATCGTAGGTTACTTCGGGGTCTGTACCTCCGTTTCCATTTCCATTGCCTCCGTTTCCTCCATTCTCTCCGTTGGAGTCGTCAGAACAGGAAGACATCACATTTCCAATTGCAATGGCTGTGCACATCATAATGATCCAGCCAAACTTCTTAATTTCCATTTTCATACTTTTCTTAATTTGGGAATTAAACTTCTTTATGTTCAGGTTTTGTTAGTACTTTATAAACTGAAAGGGTGAAATATCAGAAGCTATAGGCTATGGCCAGGTTGTAGCTTCTTCCCGGTTTATAGCTGCGGGTCACCTCTTCAATGGTGCGGGCTTGTCCGTTTACGGTGACGTCTTCAAATTGTTTGAAGTAGTAGCGTTCGGCCAGCAAGTCACGTACGGTAGCTTTTATTTCCAGTTTGCCAAACTTTTTGCTTGCCGAAAGGTCGATGCTGTTGCGCGGCATTTCGTAAGAGTTTGGTATGTTGCGTGCATCACCTTCGGAAGAACTGCCGTAGCGGTTGCCTACACCGATGATACGTTTTCCGATACGGTTGTAGAGTACGGCGGCGTTCCATCCCTTATCCGGATTGTTATAGAAGAGGCCCGTGTTGATGAGGTAAGGCGATTGTCCTTGCATGGGACGGTCTATGTTATTGCCACCTTCTTTAAACTGTACTTTACTCTTAATCCATGCGCCGTTGAATGAAAAACTGAAATTACGCATGCCGATGAAGTCGAGATTCTTGCGGATATCTACTTCGATACTGTAGTTGTTGGCACCTTTGGCGTTGACGTAAGAGTAGATCGGATCGGTTCCTCCCGACATGGTGTAGGTCCATTCAATGGGATTTTCGAAATGTTTGTAGAATAAGGCAATAGAGACTTGTTCACCGTTGCTGGGGTACCATTCGTAGCGCAAATCTACGTTCTGTATGTAAGCTGCCTGCAGGGATGAATTACCCATGACACTGCTTCCCAGATCGAAATCATAGTAGACGGAGGTGGACAGTTCGCGGAACTCAGGACGGTTTACCGATTTACCGTAAGCCAGGCGGAACTGATGCTTTTCATTCAGTTTGTAAGTGGCATTGACGGAGGGGAACAGGTCTTTATAGTCATAGAAAGTGCTTTGCAGGCTTTCTTCATACGAACGGGTGTTCATGATCAGTTCCTGACGGGCATATTCATAGCGTGCTCCGGCGTAGAGACTGAAGGGCCCTATCGGAACGTTGATACCGATATAGCCGGACAATTGAGTATTTTTACCCTCATAGTTGTTCATGTAGTTGACTTCTTCTTGCATGTAGAGCTTGTCAATTCCATAGTTAGAGTCTATCAATACATTGTTTGCCACATCATTGTCAAACTGGAATCCCTTAGGCAAGCTGTTATTCGGTTGCCAGCCGTACTGGAACTGGCGGGTGTTGTAGGTACGTGTACGATACTCGCCATAAGCGCCGGCTTTCAAAGTGGGGGCGATGTCACCGAACTGGAAGTCCTGGCGATAGTTTATATTTGCTGAGCCGATGTGTTCGTCCAGTTTGGTGAATTCACGGCTGATACGGTAAATACCCATGGTTTCATTGGTGCGGTCGGTACGTTCAATGAGACGACGGTCCGGCAAGTTACGGTTGGCATAAGCATAACCTACACTCCAGTCGAAACGACTGTCATCAAAGCTGTGTCTGCCTGTGAATTGGGTGTTGTAGGTCGTGCGGCTGGAGTAGTAGTACTCCATGTTGTTGATGTTGTCCGGTTGTGCGTTGAAACCTGTACGTTCCGAGTAGCGGTCTTTGGATATCTGGTTGAAGATATTCTTGAACTCATAGCGGTGGTTGCTGTTGCGTGGCTGGAAGGTCAGGTTCAGCAGGGCACCGAGGCGGATATCATTGCTGTACTGGTTGTCTGTCGCTTTCCGCAGATAGACGTATTTGTCATTGTTGGTATCATAAGGACCATAGAGAGAGTTTTCCATATCAAGATAGGTCTTATAGGAATTGCTGTAATTCACAGCAGCCAGCATACCGATGGCACGTCCGCTTTCGGTTTCCCACTTGCGGTTGTATGCCATATTCAGTTTTAAGTCTCCTACGGGTTTGATGGTTTTCAGTGTCCAGTCGTTGTTGAAACCGTTGTTCAATACATCTATGCGGGCTGTGTTTCCGGTTTCATATCCGGAATACATGTTCAGAGTGCCCTTCATGCCGGCATCCAGACTACGGAAACCGTTTCCGAAGCCGAGCCAGTCCATGCTGCTGCCTTTGGCTTTACGAAAGTCTTTGAAGTGCGTCTGGTCATTGATAGCTCCTCCTATTGATATGTTGAAGCTGTTCTCGCTGGGCATATCTTTGGTATTTATCAGGATGAATCCACCTGTGAAGTCTGCGGGATATTCCGGAGCGGGACTTTTTACGATTACCATATTATCCAGTTGTGAACTGGGGATGATGTCGAATGAAAAGGCGCGTGAATCGGCTTCTGAACTGGGCACGGCACTGCCGTTCATCCATACATTATTATACCGTTGCGACAGGCCGCGCACCATTACAAACTTTTCGTCGATGATGCTGATGCCGGGTACGCGACTGATTACTTCCGAGGCATTACTGTCCTGGGTTTTGGCGATTTGTTGGGCGGAAACCCCACTCTGTACCACAAGGCTGCGACGTTGTTCTTGTATCAGCGCTACCTCGTTGTTACGTTTGGCTTGTGCGGTGACCGATACTTCGCCTAATGCTTGTGCATCGCTTTCCATCTCAAAGTTCAGTAGAGTTTCGGCCTTAACTTTTACACTGTTGAGCAGGATGTCTTTGTATCCTATATATCTCACTGCTATGGTGTATGTACCGTCTTTTACATTCAGCGTATAGTTACCGTCAATGTCGGCTACCACACCCTGCGCTGTCCCGGTTATCTGTATGGTAGCTCCGGTCAGCGGTTCTTTCGTCTGCTTGTCGAGGACGATTCCTTTGATGTTTCCAGCCAAGGCAGTCATGGTGGAAAGTACCAGTAATAAAATGAAGAAAAATACTTTTCCTAAATCCAGTTTCATGCTCATCTTTTATAGTTTCTTATTTCCGATGCAAAGATGCGGCAACGGAATTACAACCGTAATACACATGTCATACAATTGATTCTCAATATGATTACATTTTGGTGACAGAATGCCCTGATAATGGCGGATGCCTATTTAAATATGCTTTAGTTTTTTTGTTGATGGGAATGGGAACAAATTCAAGAAGTAAACGTTATCTTTGCGCTATTTAGAATCTTAATAGACATTGATATGAGTGTTGTCTCTTCACATTCACAAGAATCAGAACGTTTTCGCCGCCTCTCTACTATCGGCCAGATAGGATGGTGGGAAGCTGACTTTACTACCCGGGATTATCTTTGTTCTGAGTATGTATGTAATTTGCTGGGGCTGAAAAGTGATACCCTGACCTTTCGTGAATTCGGACTGTATATTCGTGAAGACTATCGTCAACGTATTAGCCGTGAGTTTATCTCAATAGAAGAAGTTGAGATTTATGAACAGACTTTCCCTATACTTACTACACGTGGCGTGGTTTGGGTGTGTTCTCGTCTGGGTGAGAAGTGGATGACGGAAGACGGGCACTTAAAAGCTTTTGGTATTCTCCAGGTGGTTGATGCTCCGGAGAATATGGAGTCTACGGATATCCTGAAGCAATTCAATGCTTTGCTGTTCCGGCAACATTCCGTATCAAACTCTCTGCGTAATTTTCTGAAAGATAAATGCCTGGACGAGGTAATCCCGAAGGTACTGAAAGATGTACTGGAACTTTTTCATGGAGGACGCGTATACATCATTGAATATGATGAAGGTTACCATACTCAGAGTTGTACATACGAGGTAGTTGCCCAAGGCGTAGAGCCGGAAATAGAGTTGTTGCAGGCCACTGATACTCAGGGTATGGAATGGTGGCATAGTCATATATTGGCGGATAAACCTATCTTGCTGAATTCCTTGACCGAATTGCCGGATGAAGCTGAACTGGAGCGTAAAATATTGTCTGTACAAGATATCAAGTCATTGATGGTGATTCCTTTGCGGAATACTGAACGCATTTGGGGATATATAGGTATCGATCTGGTAGAGCAGGAACACAGATGGGATAATGAAGACTATCAATGGTTCTCTTCCCTTGCCAATATCATCAGTATCTGCATCAACTTGCGCCGTGCCAGAGATGAGGCGGAACGTGAGCGTTCTTTCTTGCGTAACCTATATAAGTATATGCCTATGGGATATGTGCGCCTTTCCGTTATTTTCGATGGGGAGGGGAAACCGACTGATTATCTCATCACGGATGCCAACCAGTTCAGTGCCGATCTATGTGGTGCACCACTGGATAGTTACAAAGGGCGTTTGGCTTCGGAGATTTATTCGGAGGAAAGAATGAAAGAAAAGATAAGGGGGCTGGCCGAAATACATAACAGGAATACGTACAGGGAACTGGACGAGTATTTTGAACTTACAGGTAAGACTTGCCATTGCGTCATTTATTCACCCGACCCGGAAGAACTGGTGTGTCTCTACATGGACATCACAGAAATGCAGCAGACTTACATGGCACTGGACCATAGCGAAAAACTGTTGCGTAATCTCTTCTCTAATATTCCGGTAGGCATTGAAATCTATGATAAGGACGGATTTCTGATTGACCTCAACAATAGAGATTTAGAAATATTCGGCGTCAAGGATAAGGCGAATACCGTTGGTGTAAACTTCTATCAGAATCCGAATGTGCCGCTGGATATACGTGAAAGAATGCAAGTTGAAGATGAACTTGACTTTTCACAGGATTATGAGTTTACCAAGATAAGCGACTATTATGAATCGGGGAAAAAAGGGGGTATAGAACTCTATACCAAAGTAAACAAGATATATGATAGCAAAGGTGATTGTAGTGGCTTTGTACTTATTAATATCGACAATACAGAAAGGATAAGTTCTATTAACCGTATCCGTGACTTTGAGAATTTCTTCCTGTTGATTTCCGATTATGCCAAAGTGGGCTATGCCAAGTTGAACTTACTCACCAAAGAGGGCTATGCCATCAAACAATGGTATAAAAATATGGGTGAGGATGAAGAAACACCTCTGGGAGAGGTAGTAGGAATATATAATAAGATGCATCCGGAGGACAGGGTGCGCGTACTGACTTTCTTTGAAAAAGCTAAACTGGGAGAGGAGACAAGTTTCAAAAGTGAAATGCGTGTACTGAGATCCGGAACGCTGAATAAATGGAACTGGGTGCGCATGAATGTAGTACTCAATCGTTATGATCCGGCGAATGGTCTGATTGAGTTAATCGGCGTCAATTACGATATCACTGAGTTGAAGGAAACTGAAAGGAAACTGATTGTTGCCAAGGAGAAAGCAGAAGAAGCTGATCGTCTGAAGAGTGCGTTTTTGGCAAATATGAGTCATGAGATACGTACACCTCTGAACGCTATTGTCGGATTCTCGAGTCTGTTGGTGGAGACAGACGAGCCGGAAGAAAAGCAGGAATACGCCAAGATGGTGGAGGAGAATAATGAACTGTTGCTTCAACTGATTTCTGACATTCTGGACCTGTCGAAGATAGAGGCGGGAACCTTTGATTTCAAATTCAAGGATTTTGATATTAATACCTTGTGTGGAGATCTTGCACGCTCCATGCAGTTGAGGGTAAAGCCGGGAGTGGAGCTTATTTTTGAACCTACATTGCCGCAATGCGTCATCGTTAGCGATCCTAACCGCTTGCATCAGGTGGTTTCCAACTTTATAAACAATGCCATTAAGTTCACTACCACGGGCAGCATCCGGATTGGATACGATAAACCAGATGAAAAACACCTGCGGGTGTATGTGGCAGATACGGGTATTGGTATTGCTCCGGAAGCCTGTAGTAAAGTGTTCGACCGTTTCATTAAACTGAATTCTTTTGTTCAGGGCACAGGATTGGGACTTTCCATAAGCAAGAGTATTATCGAGCAACTGGGTGGCAAGATTGGGGTAGATAGTGAGTTGGGCAAAGGCTCAACATTCTGGTTTATTTTGCCGTTGGAATAAAGTATTTAATCAAATACCATATCTACCTGCCAAGTATTTACTCTTTGTGTAGTTCCTTGAAACAGACTATGTTTATGGTACATCCAAAGCATCCATCCTGCATTGGTATGAATGCCGTAATTGGTGTAACTCTCCATAAAGAGGTAAGGTTGCTTGTCTGGCATTGCAGGTGGCAGCTCGCCTAACCCATAAATTTTTGACAGGAAACGTTTCGACTCTTCCAAAAGTTGGTCGGTATCGAAATATTGATTGATAGTGAAGTCTACTTCGGAACTTTCCGTATTATAATCATAGATAAAGAAATCTGTTTGGGTATCGATAGGTTGGGCGCCTTCGAAAGGAAGCGTTACTTTGTTGTCGGTATAATGGTGCTTGTTTATATCATATATATTACCGTGGAAGGCATACATATCGGTGATGTATTCTATTCCTTTCAGGTATAGCTCTTTGTTGCTGTATACCTGTAGCATATATTGTACCATATTGTTTATCATTTGATTAATTGAATCACGTTTGCTACCTTCTATTTGGTCTTTTATCATATGCTGTGAGAAAAGACTTTTAATCTCTTCTTGTAGATTATAAAAATGAGGTTTTATGGCATTCTGTATTTCATCCCAGTTAGCAATATTCTGGAAACGTCCATATTCGTTGGTAAGAATACGTATATTCGGAGTTTTTTTGAGGTTATCTATCACTTTATACATGATTTGTTGTGAGAGTGTGTCCTTGAACTGGTAATTGCTAGATATCTCGCGAAGCTCTAATGTATAGCTGTTGGCTGTAGAATCCACAACTTCAAGACTGTATCGTGCTGTGGTCTTTTTATCCGGGAGGGTATCGCCGTCTATAATATCGTATTCCAGATTGATGTAATCATATTCATACTTGTCTCCCAGTTCCCAGTAACCAATGACTTGGACGGTGGAGTCTTTCAACATGATTTGTGCTTGTATGCCAGTGCAGAGCAGGCTGAAAAATAGAAGAGTAGTCAGCTTCTTCATAGTGAAGATGTTTTTTGTTAATGTGACAAAGGTATGAAAATACAGGAATAAAAAAAGTGTGTACCGGAGATTTTATCCATCCGGTACACACTTTAGTGAAATAAGAATTGAATAGTTCGTTTATAGTCCGAACGAGAACTTGTCGATGGATTGATAAACCACGCTCGCAAGGCTCAGTACGATGATACCGAGTGTACAGATGACAAGACTGGCACGCGTGTAGTTATCGCTGCGGAAAGTTGCGATAGGCTCATCACTCTTGTTGATATACATGGACTTCACAATCTTCAGATAATAATAGAGTGAAATAATCGTATTCACCAATGCGATGAATACCAGCAGATGGAAACCACCCTGGAAAGCTGCCGCAAAGATAAAGAACTTCGAGAAGAAGCCCGCGAACGGAGGAATACCTGCCAATGAGAACAGGGCAAGTGTCATGAGGAATGCTAGTTTCGGATTGGTACTGTACAGTCCGTTATACTCTTCAAGAGTGAAGCGATGGGCGCGCAAGGCGATGATCGTAATCACTGCAAATACAGAGAGGTTGGCGAACATGTAAATAAGTACATAATACACCAATGATGCCATACCCTGTTGCGTTCCGGCAATCACACCCAACATAATATAGCCTGCCTGCGAAATACTGGAAAATGCCATCAATCGTTTCAGGTTTTCCTGGCGCAGGGCGAAAAGGTTGGCAAGGGTGATAGAAGCTATGATAATCCAATAAAGAACTTCCTGCCATTGATCCACCATCGGGGCGAATGTCTTGATAAGGATAGTCATCAATACGAAAGCTGCCGATCCTTTAGAAATAACACTCAAATAAGCAGTTACTACGCTCGGGGCACCTTCGTACACGTCTGCCGTCCAGAGATGGAAGGGAACCAGGGAAAGTTTGAATCCCATGCCGGAGAAGAAAAAGACAAATGCCATTATTTGCAGGGCGTTGCCATCCAGGTGGGCCGGGATATCATCGAAATAAAGAGTACCTACTGTTCCGTAAATAAGCGAGATGCCATAAAGCAACAGTCCGCTGGAAAAAAGTGCGGTGAGGATGTATTTGGCACCAGCTTCGGCAGAGTGATGGCGGTACTTGTCGAAAGCAACCAATGCAGCCATCGGGATACTTGCTGTTTCCAGTCCGATAAAAAACATTAGGAAGTGTCCTGCGGAAATCATGAAGTACATACCCAGCAATGTGCAGAGTGTCAGCATATAGAATTCACCTTGTTTGATGATGGTGTCCGGCAGCTTCAGCCACTCGTGTGCCATCAGGAAAACAATCAGCGTACCTACGCTGAGGATGGACTTCACGATGCTTTGTATCGGGGCGTTATGGTACATGCCACCGAAAGCATCGGCAGCCGGACCGGGGATGATGGTAATCAACGTGTGTATCGTGAGTAGCACGACGGGCAACATGGTATTGAGTCGTGGGTTACCGTCCTTCTTATGAGCGTCAGGGCTCATGAATAGGTCGGCCACGAAGAGAATCACGATGACAGCTATCAGCGAAAGCTCTTCTTTGAGAATAAGGAATTGGGAATAATCCATATCTATTGAATGATAAGTTATTAGTTATAAGTTATTAGCATACCATTATTGAAATATACTTACCAGAGGCAATACGCTGTCTCCGATCATATTGCTGATCCACAACGGAGCAAGACCGAGACCTGCAACGCAGACGATGAGAATAATCACGGCAGTGCGTTCATCCCAGGTAGCATCAGTCAGTGCCAGATGGTGCTTGTTGGTGCAGGTACCGTAAAGTATCTTACCGACGAGCCGAAGGATATAGACTGCGGTAATCACAATCGAGGTACAGGCGATAATCGTCCATGTGCGGTGGAAAACATCTGCATGCTGGAAAGCACCGTTGAAGATAGTCATTTCGGCAACGAAACCGCTGAGGCCCGGAAGTCCGAGGTTGGCAAGTCCGGCAATGACATAGCACACGGCGAGGAAAGGCATGATTTTCATCAGTCCTGAAAGTTCGCGTACGTCACGTGTGTGGGTACGGCCGTATATCATACCGATAAGGGCAAAGAACAAGGCTGTCATCAATCCGTGGCTGAGCATTTGCAGGACGGCACCTGTACAGGCGGTCTGGTTCATCATCAGGATGGCGAAAAGTACAAGACCGCAGTGAGATACGGAGGAGTACGCATTGATATACTTCAAGTCCGTTTGTACGCAGGCCGAGAAAGCACCGTAGACAACGGAGATACCCGTCAGTATCAGGAATATCCAGCCCAGTTCCTGTGCAGCTTCGGGCATCAGATACATGGCGATACGGAAGCAACCGTAACCACCAAGTTTCATCAGTACACCTGCATGGAGCATACTTACGGCAGTAGGCGCCGAGGCGTGACCGTCGGGGCTCCATGTATGGAACGGGAACAGGGCACCCAGCACACCGAAACCGAGGAACGTAAGCGGGAACCAGATACGTTGTTGTTCGATGGGGATATTGTGCAATGCGGCAATGTCCAGTAGGTTCATGCTCGTGGCGCCGGCACCGTAATAGATGCCAAGGATACCAATCAGCAGGAAGGCGGAACCGCCCATCAGCATCAGCGTCAGTTTCATGGCAGAATATTCTTTGCGTCCGCTACCCCATACACCGATAAGCAGGTACATCGGGATAAGCGCTACTTCATAGAACATGAACATGGTGAACAGGTCCGTGGAAATGAAGAAGCCGAATACTCCGAGGGAGAGCAGGGTGAACCAAAGGAAATATTCTTTCGTCAGTGGTTGCAGACGCCAGGAAGCGAATGTTCCGGTGAAGACGATGATGGCGGAAAGCAGCAGCATAGCTACTGAGATGCCGTCTACACCGACAGAATACTGTATGTTGAGTGCCGGATACCAAGGCACATCTGCGCGGAAAAGCATTTCGGCAGTGTCTCCGGCGGCACGGGCTTGCAGGTAGGCAATAGTCAGGCCTATTGCGGCCAGCACCAGTGCCGATGCACCTACCACCATCACCGTGCGTATCTGCCGAAGGTTGCGGCTCAGCCAAAGGCCAAGGAGCATCAGCAGGGGGATGAGAACAAAAATACTTAATATGTTCATCTTTATATTGCGTTTTTACTATTTACGAATTAGGATTGACATTTCTCTACTACAGCAACAACAGCAGAATCAGCGCCAGTGTACCCAACAGGAATACATAGGTGTATTGTTGAATCTGTCCGCTTTGCAAACCGCGTATCTCATCACTGGTAGCATTGGCACTCCAGGCAAGGAAGTTGAAGAAGCCATCCACTACATGGCGGTCGAACCAGGCGATGGGACGGGAGATGCAACCGAAGATAATCTTGTGGGTGATGAACTGGTATATATCATCAATGTAGAAACGATGATAAGCAGCCGTCCACAATCCACGGAAGCGGCGGGCAAGTGCATTGGCAACGGGTTGTTTTGCACGTGCATACATGGCTGTAGCAATTGCTATAGAGACAACAGCTATAGCAATACTGGTACCCGCTACCGCCCAATCGAGATGAATTTCGTAAGCTGTGCCATTGGAAGAGATGAACTTGCCGAAGGGGATGAAACCTGCCACGATAGTTACAACGGCAAGGAACATCAAGGGGATAGTCATCGCTAACGGACTTTCATGAGGCGTGTGTTCAGCATGGAGTTCCTTGTTCTCTTTACCCCAAAAGATACCGTAGTAAAGACGGAACATATAGAACGCCGTCATTGCCGCAATCACTGTCATAATCCAACCCATGACAGGGCTGAACTGGAAGCATGCCGTCAATATCTCATCTTTGGAGAAGAAACCGGAGAACGGGGGAATACCCGCGATGGCAAGACACGCAATCAGGAACGTGACGTGTGTCACAGGCATATATTTGTACAAGCCACCCATAGCGGACATCTCATTGCTGTGTACCGCATGGATAATGCTACCTGCACCGAGGAAGAGCAACGCCTTGAACATAGCGTGTGTAAATAGGTGGAACATTCCCGCCATATATCCCAGACCTCCATGATGCGGATCGGCAGAAGTACAAACTCCCAGTGCCACCATCATGAAACCAATCTGTGAGATAGTAGAGAATGCAAGCACCCGCTTAATGTCACTCTGCACGCAGGCTACCGAAGCGGCATAAAACGCCGTGAATGCTCCGATGTAAGCCACCAAATGCAGCACATTTGGTGCATAACCGATGAACAGCGGGAACATCCGCGCCACCAGGTAAACTCCGGCTACTACCATCGTAGCCGCATGAATCAATGCACTGACAGGCGTAGGACCTTCCATAGCATCCGGCAACCAGATGTGCAACGGGAACATCGCGCTCTTTCCGGCACCACCGATGAACATCAGTCCGAGGGCAAGGGGAATCATTGCTGCACCACCTTTCAACAATGCCATTTCGCTGGGCTGGAAGGTATATGTGCCGGCATAATAACCATAAATAAGGATACCGATCAGAAAACCCAGGTCGGCAAAGCGGGTGACGATGAATGCCTTCTTGCTTGCTGCAACAGCGGACGGCTTCGTATAGTAGAAACCGATGAGCAGATAGGATGAAACACCCACCAACTCCCAGAACAGGTACATCTGGAAGATATTAGTAGCCACCACCAGGCCAAGCATGGACATGGTGAACAGGCTGAGGAATGCATAATAGCGTTGGAACCCGCGTTCGCCCTTCATGTAGCCGAAAGAGTAGACATGTACCATCAGCGACACAGTGGAGATGACGATGAGCATCATCACTGAAATTGGGTCGAGCAAAATACCCAGGTCGATACTCAGCGTCTCGGTGAAAGGCAGCCACGTCACATTATAAGGCATAAGTGTGGCGAAGGTACCATCCGCCAGGCGCGAAGCGGAGAAATATTGCCAGGCAGTGGCATAACTCAGTACGGTCACCACAGCCAATACCGTGGTACCGATGATGCCTGCCGTCCGGTGCGTCATCCATTTGCCACCGATTCCCAACGTGAGGAAGGAGAGCAAGGGGAGGAGCAGGATTAGAATTGTATATTCCATATTTATCTAATTATTAGGTTTTAGATATTAAATATTAATTCTATGCAGCATCACAGCGCAGCTAATTAATACCTAATATTTCATATTTCATATTTTAAGTGTTACCACTTTAACTCGTCCAGCTTGTTCACCTGGATACTTCGTATATTACGGTAGATGTTAATCATAATCGCAATGGCCACTGCCGTTTCGGCTGCCGAGATGGCGATGGAGAACAGGGCAAAGAAATACCCTTCCAGTCCGCCGGGGAAAAGGAAACGGTTGAACACTGCGAAGTTGATGTCCGTAGCATTCAGTATCAACTCAATGCTGATAAGTATGGCCAGTGTGTTGCGGCGGGTGAAGAACCCGTAGATACCGGCGAAAAACATGATAGCCGAAACTATCAGATAATATTCCATGTGTATCATAATCAATTCTTTTTTATCGTTTACGTGCAATCACCAGTCCGCCTACGATACATGCCAGCAGCAGGATACTGATGGCTTCGAAGGGAAGCAGATAACCATATTTATCACTACTCAGCATTGCGTTTCCGATGGTTTTGATGTTGGTTTCCAAAGGTGCAAGGTCAGTGGTGACGATGAACTTATGTTTCAGTGTGATGAACACTACGATGATAGCTCCCGCCACGGTGGCACCCAGCCCGGCCAGCAGTTTGCTACGCTTCAACTTGTCGATAGTACGGTCTCCTTCGCCACTGGTCAGCAGGATGGAGAAGACGTAGAGTACAACTATACCGCCGGCATAAACCATGATTTGTACCGAGCCCAGGAATGTGTAGCCCAGCAGGAAGTAAATGCCTGCCGTGCCGAAAAGCGTAAACAGCAGATACGTTGCCGAGCGTACCATATGACGTGTGGTCACGGTGAGAATGGAACACGCGGTGATGAACACTGCCAGAAAGTAGAATACTACGGTTTCAAGGGTCATTTCCATTTGAATTAGTTTTTTAGTGTTTAGTGATTAGTGATTAGCGCATATATGTCGCACGGTGCTAATCACTTATCACTAATCGTTAATCATTTTTTTATTACGTGACTGCCCGGATGATTCAGCGTCTTCACCAGCTTCGTGCGATCGAAGACTGCATGTTCAAAGCCAGTATCAAACGTAATCGCATCGTGCGGACAAGCTGTTACACAAAGCTGGCAGAACATGCACGAACCGAGGTCGTACTCGTACTTTGCCAATATCTTCTTTTTCTTGCCGTCCTCAGTCTCTATCATTTCACTCGTCACCGTAATGGTATCGTTGGGACATGCCATCTGGCACAGTCCGCACGCTACGCAGCGATGCTCGTTCTGGTCGTTATGAGGCATGGTCAGCGAACCACGGAAGCGGTCGAACATCTTCAATGTCGCACGGTTCTCGGGGTATTGCTCCGTCACCTTCCGGCGGCAGAAGACGGTCATGGTAGTTTTCATACCTGTCAGTAAGGAGCTGATGCCATGCACGAGTCCGCCCAAATAACTGTATGTTTTCATAATCTAAAAGTGCAGTTTAAATACAACAATCAGTACCATGATGATGAGGTTCACCATTGAAATAGGTACCAGGTACTTCCATTCCAGCGCCAGAATCTGGTCGATACGCAAGCGGGGGAATGTCCACTTAATCCACATCAGCAGGAACACTACGAAGAATGCTTTACCAAAGAACCAGACAAAGCCCGGAATATAATCCATCACAGCGTTGAAGCCGTCCAGTCCTGCAATGTGCAACGGCATCCAACCACCCAGGAAGATGGTGGCAGCCACACTGGCCACGATGAACAGGTTCAGGTATTCGGCCAGATAGAAGAAACCGAAGTGCATACCGCTATACTCGGTGTGGTATCCAGCCGTTAATTCGCTTTCTGCTTCCGGCAAGTCGAACGGTCCACGGTTACATTCAGCGTTTCCGGCAATCAGGTAGATGATGAAGGCGATCACTGCCGGGATATGTCCTTTGAAGATGAACCAGCCGTCGGCCTGTCCTTCTACGATTTCGGAGAACTGCATGGTTCCCATTAGCACCACCATTGTCAATATGCTCAATCCTACAGACAATTCATACGAGATGATCTGTGCTCCACTTCGCATAGCGCCGATAAGAGAGAACTTGTTGTTGGAGCTCCAGCCCGCCAGCAAAATTCCTAATACGCCTATGCTGGATGCTGCCAGCAGGAAGAATACACCCACATTGAAGTTCAACACTTCCATACCTTTATTGATAGGCAGACAGGCGAACGTCAGGAATGAAGCAATAATCACCATGAACGGTGCCAGGTTATAAAGGAAACGGTCAGCTTCTTTCGGAGTGAAGATCTCTTTGGTGAGCATCTTCAATACGTCGCAGATGACCTGAATACTGCCCCATTTACCCACACGATTCGGACCGAGGCGGCATTGGAAGAAGGCGCATATCTTGCGCTCCATATAAATAAGAATGATGGCGAGTACGGCATACATCAGAATGATACATACGCCTATCACTACACATTCGAGGAATATCGCCAGACCTTCCGGCATGAAGGAGGTCAGCGTCTGGTGAATCCAGTTAGTTACTATACTAAAGTCAAACACGTTATTTAGTTATTAGTTGTTAGTGATTAGTGATTAGTACCTTGCGGCGTGACAGCGTAGCCTGCTTATCACTAATCACTAACCGTTAATCGTTAATTACCTGTCAATATCCGGAACTACATAATCCAGCGTTCCACCTATGGCAATCAAGTCGGCAATTTTTGCTCCGCGACAAATGGTGTCTACGGCGCTCACCAGTGGCAATCCTGTGGAACGAAAATGCAGGCGGTAAGGCGTTTTGTCTCCGTGACTTTCCAGGAAGACGCCAAACTCGCCACGGCTACCCTCTACGGCAGTATAATACTGTCCTTCCGGTACGCGGATAATGGGTTTCATCTTCTCTTGGTAGGGTCCTTCGGGAATGTTGTCGATGAGTTGCTCGATGATATTCATGCTTTCCATGATTTCGTCCATACGAACCATGTAGCGTGCCCATGAGTCGCCTTCGGTGTAGACGATTTCCTTGAAGTCCACCTTGTCATATACTCCATACGGATGACGTTTACGCACATCGCAAGCCCAGCCGCTGGCACGTCCTGTGCCGCCTGTGGCTCCGAAGGTGATGGCATCTTCGCGGCTTAGCACACCCACGCCTTTCAGACGTTGCTGAGCGATAATGTTGCCGGTGAACACCTGATGATATTCGTGGATGATGCCGCGCAGGTAGGGGATAAACTCTTTCACTCGCTTCTGGAAGTTGGGATGCAAGTCAGCCTGCACACCTCCGATGGTGTTATAGTTCATGATGAGGCGTCCGCCGCAGGTTTCCTCGAAGATGTCGAGTATCTTCTCGCGATCACGGAAACCGTAGAAGAAGGCGGTCAGTGCGCCGAGGTCCATTGCCAGACAAGAATAAAACAACAAGTGAGAGTCGATACGTTGCAATTCGTCCATAATGGTACGAATGTATTTCACGCGATCGCTCACTTCAATACCCATTGCCTGTTCAATGCACGAACACAGGGCATGGCGGTTCTGATGAGCGCCCAGATAATCAAGGCGGTCGGTCAGTGCCAGTGTCTGCGGATAGGTGAGGCTTTCGCACATCTTTTCAATACCCCGGTGGATGTATCCGCAGTTGGCATCTATCTTATCAATGGTTTCACCTTCCAGTGATACACGGAAACGCATTACACCGTGTGTTGCGGGGTGCTGCGGACCGATGTTCACCACATATTCTTCGTCGCCGAAAAGTATGAGCTCTTTATTCTTCACCGTGCCGTCCGGGTTCAGTTCCAGTTCGGTGGTGGTATCTATTGTTTCTTCATTGTCCATGCGCAGCGGATTGTCCTTTTCGGGATCATTATCTTTACGCATTGGATAGCCTACCCAGTCGTTACGCAGGTAGAGGCGGCGCATGTCGGGATGTCCTATGAAGATGATGCCGTAAAAGTCATATACTTCACGTTCATTGAAGTCTGCTGCTTTCCAAATGTCGCTGACACTGGGCAATTCAGGATTCTCGCGGTCCAGGGTGGCAGTGCGCACTGCTGCCTGTTTGCCGGTGACGGTGGATTCCAGTAGGTAGACAATACCCAGTCCACGTGGAGTATCCGGTGCGTCACCATCGGCGGGTTCTCCCCAATCCATACCGCTAAGGCATTTCAGAAAGTCCATCTGCTCTTCGCGATGCAAACGGAGCATTTCGGCATGTAAGTCCGCAGGTTTTATAAATCGTATATTATCCATATTCTGATTATTTTTCTGTCTCCTCTTTCGGTTTGGGTTCTTTTCTGTTCACTCCACCGAAGAATTTTTCTATCTTCACTTTGCGTTGCAACTGCATCATACCGTAATAGAATGCTTCCGGACGAGGCGGGCATCCCGGGATGTATACATCCACCGGCAAAACCTTGTCAACCCCGTTCACTACATGGTACGATTTCTTGAATGGTCCGCCACTAACGGCGCATCCACCCACGGCAACCACATATTTAGGGTCAGGCATCTGGTCGTACAAACGTTTCAGTACGGGCGCCATCTTGTTGGTGATAGTTCCGCACACCATAATCATATCTGCCTGTCGCGGACTGGCACGGGCTACTTCAAATCCGAAGCGCGCCATGTCGTAGCGCGCGGCACCCAATGCCATGAACTCGATACCGCAACAACTTGTTGCAAACGTAAGCGGCCACAGCGAATTGCTACGTCCCCAGTTGATGAAGTCGTCCAGCACACCGAGGGCAACATTTGCACCTCCGGCATTAAGTTCGCGAACGAGTTTCTCCAACGTTTCATTATCCGTAAATTCTTCATACGGGATAGATTTTATTTTTGGCTTTTTCTTTATTTCCATTCCAATGCTCCTTTCCGCCATGCATAGGCAAGTCCTAATACCAGGATGAGTAAGAAAAATAAGATACTGAGTAATCCCGTTATTCCCAGGTCGCGGGCGATGACTGCCCACGGAAACAGGAATACCGTTTCTACATCGAACATCAGAAACAGGATGGCAAACAGGTAGTAACCCACCCGGAATTGCATCCACGATTTACCACGGGTAGGAATACCACACTCGTACGCTTCCATTTTCTGTGGATTGTACGAACGGGGTGATATCGCTTTGGACAGCGCGATAACAATACCCACGAAAGCAATTGCCGTCAGCAAGACGACTACTAACAAAGTAAAATTCATAAATCTAATTATCTTTTAGATGTATATAATAGGATAGTTGGCCGAAGGGAGCAATCCCTCTGAATCGCCTTCGACGGACCTTGGCAAACTTTGCAGTCTGCCCGACTTATTTTATTAAATAATTATCTTTCTCAACCCGAAGACATAGTAAGAGAGCGGGTCGGGCACAGGATAGAAAGAGGAGTGCAACAATGAGTTGCAGGCTGGAGAATCAGCCAGCCAGTGCATCCGGAAATAATTCAGTAACAGCAAGACACTCTTGTTACCGGGCACTTGTGTACTGTCCACGTTATCTATATAAAGAGGTGTGGAAAGGAAACGATTATATATGTTACGGATGTTCTGTTGATGTGTAGTAGGAGCTTGAGACAAGATGCAACGCTCGTCATCGTTGCGTATGAAGGTGCATGATATACCCGCCGCCTGTGCTGCACCGTCGTACAGCAATACGCCGAGTAAGAGGATCATGAGGTATTTTATACACTGTTTCATACAACTACTTTTTCATTCGGCTGCAAATGTATAACAATTATTGGCTATTTTGTTATACAGAGATGTCAAAATGTTCAGTTTTTAGCACTTTTTGACCTTCTATCAACTCCTCTTCCAGAATTCGGGGGTGAAAAGCAGCAATACGGTGAACAACTCGAGACGTCCCAGGAGCATGAGGAACGCCATCAGCCACTTCGCGATGTCGGGCAGTGCATTCCATGAGAAAGCGGGACCCGTTTCTCCCAAACCGGGACCCATATTACCGATACTGGAAACTACGCAACCCACAGATTCCACAAATCCGATACCCAGTCCCATCATAATCAGTACACTGATGATGATAATGACCGCATATATAAAGCAGAAAGCCAACACTGTAGATTGTACGGAGGGTGAAATAACCTGTTTGTTGAGCCGTACCGGCAATATGGCATTCGGGTGGAGGATATGTTTGAATTCATTGCGGGCCACTTTGCCGAGGATAACCATGCGGATACATTTCAAACCGCCTGTCGTACTTCCCGCACAGGCACCCATCAGCATGACGATGGTCAGTAATCCCCACGTCACAGCAGGCCATAGCATATAGTCGGCAGTAGCAAATCCGGTGGAGGTATGTAGGGAAATCACCTGAAACAGTGATTGGCGGAACGATTCTTCTATTCCCATCGGTTTGGAATAGAAAAGTATCACTGCTATTACTCCGGTGAATAGCACCACCGACCAGAAATACCATTTCAACTCAGCGTCATTGATGACTTTCTTGAATTTCCGGTTGACGAAGAACAGCAGCAATGTGAAGTTGATTCCCGAAATAAACATGAAGATGGATATGACGTATTCGATATACGGAGAGTTATAATAGGCTACGCTGGCCTGTTTGGTTGAGAATCCGCCTGTTCCGGTAGTGGCAAAGGCATGACAAACACTGTCGAACCAGTTCATTCCACCCAGCATCAATAAAGCCACAAGGATACAGGTGATACCTGCATAGATACTCCAAATCCATTTGGCGGTGATACCGATACGCGGGTGCACTTTGTCGTGCGTCGGTCCGCTGGCTTCGGCGGCAAATACCTGCAAACCACTGACACCGAATATCGGAAGTATGGCGATGGTGAACATGATAATTCCCAAACCACCTATCCATTGCGTCATGCTGCGCCAGAAGAGCAATCCGTGGGGCAGCGCTTCAATATCGTCCAGTATGGTGGCGCCCGTACTGCTGAAGCCGGACATTGTTTCGAAGAAAGCATTGGTGATGCTGGGTATGTATCCACTGATATAAAATGGCAGCATGCCGAAAAGAGAAAATGCCACCCAGGCGAAGCTGACGAGTACATAGCCATCCCTGCGTGTCAATTGCCGGTTACCGCCTTTGCCCATGGCTGCCAGAAGCAATCCGGCACCTGCTGTGATACCTGCCGATACCCAGAAGTCCACCAGTGCCTCATCCTGATAGTAGAATGAAACCCCCGAGCAAATCAACAGCATCATTGTCTCCAGCAATAGGAGGATGCCGATAATCCGTATAACCGTTTTGAAATTAATCATATTATATGAATGAAGAATATTTTTTAGTTCTTCATTTAATTAAAGTATTTCTCAATCTTCTTAATCATCATATTCAGGCAGAATACCACCACATGGTCGCCTGGCAATATCTGTGTATTACCCATCACCACGACACCTTCGCCCTGACGGATTAATCCTCCGATGGTGGCTCCCTTCGGCAGTCCGAGGTCTTTCACCTGATGTTTAGTGATTTTGGAACCGGCTTTCACGGTGAATTCCGCAACGTCGGCATTGGCAAAAGTCAGACACTTCACGTTGCTGACGTCGGCATCCAGCATCATCTGGTAGATGTGACTGGCAGTAATCATTTTCTTGTTGATTACCGTACCGATGTCGAGGCTCTCCGCCATACCTATATAATCTATGTTTTCTACTTCTGCCACCGTTTTACTGACACCCATGCGTTTGGCGGCAAGGCAGGAAAGAATGTTCGTTTCCGAATTATCAGTCAGGGCAACGAAAGCCTCCGTATTTTTCAGACCTTCTTCGATAAGCAAGTCCATGTCTCGTCCGTCTCCGTTGATAATCATGACTTTGTCGTCAAGAATTTCCGTCAGGCGGTTACAACGATTCAAGTCATTATCTATAATCTTCACTTGCATATAGTCGGGCACATATTGCGCGGTGCGCACGGCAATGCGGCTTCCGCCCATAATCATCACGTTGCGCACGTCGGCATAATCTTCCTTGCCGGCTATCTTACGTATATAAGGTACGTACTTGCGGGTGGTGGTGAAATAAACAATATCGTGTAGTTTGATTACATCGTCACCACGGGGGATGAGCGTTTCATTACCGCGCTTGATGGCTACCACGTGATAGGGCTTGTCTGTTCCGGCAAGCTGGTGCAGGGGAATATCCAGTATCTCCGCCTTTTCGCGCATCTTGGTACCAATAAGTATCAGTGAGCCGCCGCAGAACTCCCACCATTGGCGCACCCAACTCATACGTATGGAAGATACGATTTCTTTGGCGGCAAGCATTTCGGGATAAATCAGCGAATCAACGCCCAGTTTCTGAAAGAACTCCTTATTCTTGGGCAGGAGATATTCGTAATTGTCGATGCGGGCAACGGTTTTCTTCGCACCCAGGTTGGTGGCGAGCATACAAGCGGTTATGTTACGGCTTTCATCAGGAGTGACAGCTATAAATAAGTCCGCCTCTTTAGCTCCTACCTCCTTCAATCCCTGAATGGAAGTAGGCGATGCTGTAACCGTCATCAAGTCGAAGTTGGAACTGAGCGTACTCAACCTTTCCTCGTTGTCGTCCATCAGTATGATGTCCTGTTTCTCGCGGGACAGCAATTTTGCCAAGTGTGTGCCTACTGCGCCGGCACCGGCAATAATGATTTTCATTGCTCTTCTTTTACTCTATTCAACTGGCAACAAACTGTAGCCATTTTATATTTTTACTTATTTATCGCAGCCATTATTCCTTCTTCATCCATTCCACACAAGTGGTGCAACTGCTGTACCGTTCCGTGTTCAATAAACTTATCCGGTACACCTATGCGTTCTACATGTGGTGTATACCCATTGTCCGACATAAATTCCAGTATGGCAGTACCCATACCGCCTTTCTGTATGCCGTCTTCAATGGTGATGATGCGGGAGAATGAGCGTCCTATTTCGTGCAGCATCTCCTCATCCAGCGGCTTGAGGAAGCGCAGGTCATAATGTGCTATTGAGATGTTCTTTTCTTTTTCTGCCTGTTCTATGGTCTTTGCGGCGACATTACCTATTGGACCGAGGGTGATAATGGCAAGATCTTTGCCGTCTTTCAACTTGCGCCCTTTGCCTACGGGTATTTCTTCCAACGGGCATTGCCAGTCCGTCAGTACACCCCGTCCACGTGGATAGCGGATAACGAATGGGCCCTTGTCCGGCAATTGTGCCGTGTACATCAGTCGGCGCAACTCGTGTTCGTTCATGGGTGAGGATATGGTCAGATTGGGTACGGGGCGGAAGTATGCCAGGTCGAACACACCGTGGTGCGTCGGTCCGTCTTCACCCACCAGTCCGGCGCGGTCAAGGCAGAGTACGACGGGAAGTTTGAGGATGGCAATATCGTGAATCACGTTGTCGTAAGCGCGCTGCATGAACGAGGAATAGATGTTGCAGAATGGCTGCATTCCCTCCTTCGCCATACCTCCCGAGAAGGTGGCTGCATGGCCTTCGGCAATACCTACATCGAAGGCGCGGTCGGGCATTGCCTGCATCAGCATGTTCATGGAGCAGCCGCTCGGCATGGCGGGGGTGACTCCCATGATCCGTTTGTTCTTTTCCGCCAGTTCTACCAGCGTATGCCCGAATACATCCTGAAACAGGGGAGGCATTCCGTCCGTATTGGCTACAATACGTTTTCCTGTTACCGGATCGAACTTACCCGGGGCATGCCATATAGTGGCCTGTTTTTCTGCCGGACCAAATCCCTTTCCTTTGATGGTGTGGAGGTGTAGAATCTTTGGTCCCTGCATATCTTTAATATCATGCAGGATACGGGCTATGTTTTTTACATCGTGTCCGTCGATGGGACCTAAGTATCGGATATTCATTCCTTCGAAGATATTCTGTTGTTGGGCAGCTATCGATTTCAGGCTATTTCCAAAGCGGATAAGTGCTTTACGGCGATCTTCGTTGAGGATGCCCACTTTGAACAGCATCTTGGATACTCTGAAGCGGAGCTGGTTGTATCGGTTTGAGGTGGTCAGGTTGAAGAGATATTGCTTCATGCCGCCTACACTGCGGTCTATGGCCATCTCGTTATCGTTCAGAATGATAAGCAGGTTGTTGGAGCTTGCTGAGGCATTGTTCAATCCTTCGAATGCCAGTCCGCCGCTCATGCTGCCATCGCCAATTACGGCAACCACATGGCGGTCTTTTTCTCCTTTTTCTTCTGCCGCTACCGCCATGCCGAGAGCCGCCGAAATGGAGTTCGAAGCATGTCCGCAAGTGAAAGTGTCATAATCGCTTTCATCGGGAGAGGGGAAAGGGCGGATACCTTTGAATTTCCGGTTTGTGGAGAATGTTTCCC